>TARA_B100001175_G_scaffold81140_1_pt1 | contig 13344 bp, 14 predicted proteins | sample TARA_B100001175 | Tara Oceans TARA_B100001175
ATTGGAGAAGTTATGGATATTCTTTTGGTGACTCCGCTTTAGACTATATTGTATTATAAGAATTATAAAAAGTCTTAACCATATGATAACTTTCGGTTTTTATATGTTTCTTTAAACTCTCTAACCCTTTCTAAGTCTCGCAAGATAAAATTCGATAATTTGAGTACGTTGTGTACAATTTATCCCCAAGAATAATTTATTATTTTTTGGGGATAAATTTTTTATATTTATTTAAAATAATTATTAGGGAAGTTTTCTGTAAAAATGTTTAAAATTTCAAACAAGATTAAAATTGAAAATAGTGCTGATGTTGTGTGGGACCTGATTTCTTCTCCAGGCCACTTAAATCAATTTCATCCTTTTTGTAAAAAAAATAAAGTTTTGGAATCCAAAAATGATGCTATTTTAAAAGATCAACTAATTTATTTAAATGATCTAACTTATTACAGAACATTTGTAGAATGGAAACCAATGGTTGGATATAGTATAAAAATTGGCAGTAAAAATGCAAAAGAATCGGATGTTAAATGGCAAATAATTGACAAGGGAGCATTTACTTTTGTAAAAATCACTGTTAAGCCGTATACTAGCAGTAAAATACCGAAATTATTATATCCATTTTTTCATTACGCCGTTATTAGGCCAAAACTCAAGTCATATTTAAATGCAGTGCTTAAAGGCCTTGAATATTATTTAACTTACAAAAAGCCTGTTCCAAGAAACGAATTTGGAAATCATTCTTGGTTTACCTAGGCTTTAACTTTAATACTAACTAATCTGTAATTTTTGAGCATAAGTTATTAATAACTCTGTAGTTAAGGTTTTTTAGTTAGAGTTTAAATTTTTTGATTTTGTTGTAGATAAAAATTACACAACTTTAGTTTGAAAAACTTATTTTCTCTTTTTCTCACTTTAATTCGTCTTGTTCAGGTTGGTGTCTTTCGTAATAACCTGGATAATTTTCTTCTTTATTCTTTCGAGAGCTGTAGAATATATTCCATACTAAAAAACCAACATAAGTACAAAATATTCCTCCTCCCACTATAAACATTGCTACACTCATCTTGCTCGTCTTTGTCTTATTGCTATGGCAAATAGCAAAATTGTTCCTGCCCAATGAGCTGAGTATTGAGCTTCTTCAGTAAATCCAAATAATCCTAAACCAATAGAATAGCACATTGCAATAAATGCAATTATAATTGGATACCATGTATTAATAAATTTCATTTTGATAGATTTTGAGTTATTTCGTAAAGCTAATGAAATTGTAACAAATATGCATTATGCTGTGATTTAAGAATTAAATAAGCCTATGTCAAATACAAGCTTGAAAATCATTACAATAAACATTAATTATCATGACATTAAAAAATTGCGCTAATATATTGTTAAATAAAAATAACAGATTGTGTTTTTGATTATTTTTACTACTTATGGATTTTCAAATCAATTCTTCTGGGCTCACATTTAGCCAATATGTGCCAAAAGTTAAAAAGCCCTTTGATCGTCTATTTGAAATTTTTAAAGAGTTGATAACACACACTTCCGGAGATTTTGATGAGGCTATAGACTGGATGCGTGAACTCAACAAAGAATATAAATTTGCAAACAGCGAATATTCTATTGATGATTTTATTGAAGATCTACTGCGTAAAGCTTACATTCAAAATCCTGGTCAAGGTGAAATTGATGGTCAGGGCATAACACTCACACCAAAAACTGAGAAGCTTCTGCGTCAACATGCCTTAAAACAGATTTTTGGAAGATTAAAAAAATCATCATCCGGAAATCACGCAACAAAAAGTAACGGCCAAGAAGGTGAATCATGTGGGGAGTTTAAGTCTTACAAATTTGGAGATTCTTTAGAGAAGATATCCATGACTGAAAGCATACGCAATGCTCAAATAAGAACTGTGGGATCTGATTATAACTTAATTCAAGAAGATCTTGTAGTTAATGACAGTGTATACAATACTCAAATGAGCACAGTTCTTATGATAGATATTAGTCACAGTATGATTTTATATGGCGAGGACCGAATTACACCTGCGAAAAAAGTAGCAATGGCGTTGGCAGAATTTATTAATACACAACATCCCAAGGACAGTTTGGATATTTTAGTTTTTGGTAATGACGCTTGGACTATTAAAATCAAGGATATTCCATACTTAAAAGTTGGCCCTTACCACACAAATACAGTCGCTGGTCTTTCATTAGCTATGGACCTTTTGAGACGAAGAAAAAATAGTAATAAACAAATTTTTATGATTACAGACGGTAAACCTAGTTGTCTTAAAAATAAAGATGGTACTTATTACAAAAACAGCAATGGATTGGATAAGTTGATAGTTGATAGATGCTACAATATGGCCCGTCAAGCAAAGCGTTTAGATATTTCCATCACTACGTTTATGATTGCTCAGGATCCCTACCTAAAACAATTTATTGAAAAATTTAGCGAAGCATGCAATGGTAATGCAATATACACCGGACTAAAAGGATTGGGGGATAAAATTTTTGAAGACTACCAACAAAATAAAAAAAAGGATTAAAATTATGAAACAATGCAAAACAATTGGCGCACTAAAAAAAACTAATTACACTTCAATATCTATACAGAATGAAATGTCAAAAAATCTGCGTCAACTTATCAAAAAAGGGATTCCAAGTTTTTCGGGTCTTTACGGATATGAATACAGCGTTATTCCAGACCTAGAGCGGGCTATACTTTCAGGTCATAGCATCAACCTTCTTGGACTTCGTGGACAAGCAAAAACAAAGATTGCACGTCAAATGACCCAACTTTTGGACGAATGGATACCCATTGTTGATGGTTCAGAAATAAATGACGATCCATTAAATCCGGTAAGTCTAAAAGCCAAAAGTTTAATTGCTAAACACGGGGATAAAACCCCCATATCTTGGCTACACCGCGATGACCGTTTTTTTGAAAAGCTTGCTACACCAGATGTTAGTGTTGCCGATCTTATTGGAGATATCGACCCAATAAAAGCAGCCAATCTCAAACTTTCATATGCTGATGAAAGGGTAATCCATTTTGGATTGATTCCAAGGGCACACCGTTGTATTTTTGTATTAAACGAATTACCAGATTTACAAGCTAGAATTCAAGTTGCTTTATTTTCAATTTTACAAGAAAAAGAAATTCAAATTCGCGGTTTTAAATTAAGGTTACCAATTCAAACACAATTTGTTTTTACAGCTAACCCAGAAGACTACACAAATAGAGGTAGCATAGTTACACCTTTGAAGGATCGGATTGGTTCACAAATTTTAACCCATTATCCCAAAGACTTAAAGACTGCAAAATTAATTACGAAACAGGAGGCTAAAATGCCTGCAGAGGGTGGAGCATCAATCCACGTATCTGATCTTGCAAGAGATTTAATTGAACAAATTGGTTTTGAGGCACGAAAAAGTGAATTTATCGATGCAAAAAGTGGTGTTAGTGCAAGGATGAGTATTACTAGCTTTGAAGCTTTGATAAGTGCAGCTGAACGACGCACACTTATAAACGGCGAAAATAAAACCAGTATTCGGATGTCTGACTTTTTGGGGGTTATTGCTGCCATTAATGGAAAAGTTGAGTTGTTGTACGAAGGCGAACAACAAGGTGCTGAGCAAATATCCTTTCACCTAATAAATCAAGCCGTTAAGTCATTATTCAAAAATTATTTTCCAGAAATAAAAAAACTGGAAAAAGTTGATGCTAAAGGACCATTCGATGATTTATTGGGATGGTTTTACAAAGATAATGAGTTGTTTTTAGAGGATATTCTACCAAATAAAATTTACCAAGATACTCTAAAGAGTATTCCAAATTTGGAAAAAACATTAACCAAATACATTCCTAAATTAGCTGTTGAGGACAAATACTTTATGATGGAATTTTTATTGTGGGGCTTAGAAGCAAATAAAAAAATACAAAAACGACGTACAGTTGAAGGTTTGCAGTTTAGCGATGGATTGGGAAGTTATTTTGACGATCTTTAGATTATTTACCTTCAATATTTTCCTGAAAATTTGAATGAAGAATAAAATTTAGCTCTGAAATAATATTTTCATAATCTGAATGACCTGCAACATTAAAATTTTCAGCTTTATCAGTTCTATGATCAAAAAGCATTCTTGTTATAATTGAATTATCCTTAGGTTTGATAAATTCAGTATAGCTGAAATCTTTGGTTTTTAATGTAAACCCATTTTCTTTTTTTATAAAAACATAGCTTTTACCTTCTAGTTGCGGGTTTTTTAAAATTGGTTTTAAACTAATTCCATCCAATTGTTTCTCAGGTTCTTTAAGGTCACATAAATCTATAATTGTTGGGTATAAATCTATTAATGAAACTAATGCATCTGTAGAACCTCTAACTTTAGACAATGGATTGTAAATAATTAGAGGGACTTGAGTAGAAGTATTATAATTTGTAAACTTTGCCCATTGAGTGTGTTCTTGTAAATTATAGCCATGGTCCGAAATCAAAATAACAATAGTATTTTTGTCTAAAGCTTGATTTTTTAATTCGTTTAAAATTTTACCAATCAAAGCGTCTGTGTAAGAAATTGTAGCATAATATCCATGTATTAAATCAATTGCTAAACTATCAGAAACCTGACCTTTCTTTGGGATATTTGAATATCCTCGCATTTCTTGCCAATTACTAATGCTTATCAATGGTGCATCTTTTGGTGTATAATTATAGTTTTCCGGTTGCTTAATCTCAGACCTGTTATAAAAATCCCAATACTTTTTTGGAGCATTAAAGGGCAAATGTGTATTTATGAATCCAGCTGTCAAAAAGAAAGGTTTATTACTTTGTTTTAATTTTTTGAGGTCTCTTATAACTTTCTCTGTTAATAGTCCATCAATATATGTGGAGTCTGGAACTTCTGCACTTTCATAAGCAGGTCCACGATCCGTTTCTTTATATTTTAATCTATTTTCATCAAGATGATAATCCTTCCATAACGATTGCCAATAATCTGTAGGGGCTAAGCCTTTATCATTTTTATCAAATGCATAAGGACGCCAAACTTCATCCCAGTCAGTTTCCCTATCATCTAAATGATGATAAATTTTACCGTTAGAGATAGTAATATATCCATTGTTATTAAATAACTCAGGTAGAGTAATTGCCTCTGGTGTTTCCTCTTCGACAAAAGTTTTATAATCTAAAAATCTATTTTTTGTCGGCAACATGCCCGTTAACATACTTGCTCGAGAAGCACCACAAACTGGTACGTTACAATATGCATTTGTAAACTTTATTCCTTTTCGAGCCAATGCGTCAATATTGGGAGATTGTATTTGATTAGAGCCATAACATGTTAATTCTGGACGTAAATCATCAACGTATAATAAAAGAACATTTGGTTTTATATTCTGTTTTTTTAACTGGTGCTGTGAACAGCATAAATATGGAAATGATAGGCTCAAGGACAATAAGATTAAATTGAAGATTTTCATTTTATTTAATATAATCCCCATAAAACTTAAAATAATTTTCATAAAACAATTGTCCAATTTTTTTCATCCCAACATAATTATAATGATTTGCTGGCTTTCCATTCCAATTGTGAGTATAGCGAGGTGTATAGTTTTCACCATCAGATTTTAGACTTCTTTCAATCAGAGTTACATTAGAAAGGTTTAAACTTGTTTCTTTCATTTTATTTATGACTTTATTACTTCCCACACCAAGTAATAAAAAGGGTAAATCATCCACTTTGTAATGAACCCTGACCTTTTGAATAAGAGAGGTTAGATTTTCAGCGTATGTTTCGGTTGGTAATGGACCATGCCGATTACCACTATCTGATTCCCCCTGAACCCAGAGCATACCCACAATTTCGTAGCTATCGGGCTGTAACTTTTCAAGCTGTGAATCGACAACATTAATAAAGTCTTGATACAACTTTGGCTTGTGTCCTTCTTCTTTAATTTGTGCTTTTTCTAGGGTCCAATTAGGATTCCATGCACCGTATAAAGAGGTGCCTCCCTCTGAACGTTTTATAAATAAAAACTTTTCCTTCGGGTATTGTTTTGCTAGTTCTATCCCAAAAAATAATTCAGGGCCGAAACACTTTTCTATTCTGAATTTATTCTTCACATATTCCCATGGATCTGTAACATCTAAAACTCCATCTTGGATAATAGGCTCTTTAATATTATTAGTTGTTCCCTTGTAATAATAACTAATGTTGTTTTGAGCTAATTTTAATAATTTTTTTTCTTCTTTTGTGATTTTAGATGCATCTCCTCTACCGTCCATATTTGATTGACCAGCAAGTAAAAAGACTTTAATTTTGTCTGAATGTGATACAATTTCTTGAACCTGTGAGAAAACAACGTTATTAAATATAAAGATAACGAAAAAGACATATAACCTATTCATAACATATAATTTGATGTTACAAAGTAAGGCTATAGAACAAAAAATATACTATTTTTTTAATAATTTTATTAAAATTTAAAAATGAACAAACCGATTTAAATATTTATATTTGCGAGCTTGTATGGATATAAATTTAAAATTAATCAATGTAAAACCTGATATATTTGGTGCTATCGCCAGTAGTCTTTGTGTAGTCCATTGTCTATTAACCCCATTTTTATTTTTATCAAACGGGCTACTCTACACAGGGCTTGATAAAACACCTTTTTTGTGGAGTAATCTAGACTTCATTTTTATATTTATTTCATTTGTTGCTATCTATCGCTCTACTCAATCAACATCCAAAGTCTTTATGAAATATGCTTTATGGATAAGTTGGGTATGCCTATTTTCTTTTCTTCTAAATGAAAAAATACTTTTGTTAGGTATTCCTGGATATTTAACCTACATAGCCGCAGTAAGTCTTTCATCACTTCATATATATAACTTGAAATTTTGTCAATGTAAGTCTGATAACTGCTGTGCTCAAAACACTAAATAATAATACTAGATTTTAATAGAATTGAAGAAATATTCAAAGAGTTGTAATACACTCTAAGACCTTAAATCTTTTATGGTATTGTTACGTACAGTGTTTAAATATTTTTTTCTTTTGGCATCTGAAACAAAAGGTACCGACCAAAATTGAGTAGTCTTAGTAAAAAGTGATAATCTCCACCCAAAAACAAAAGTATAGACTCCCATAACCAAGCGTAACTTAACGGAATTTAAATATAGAGTGAGGACTGGGAGTGCAGGGGCACCATGGGTCATGTATGTCCTTATTTTTTTATCTTTTAAAAAAGGTTTGGGGTACGCATATAACTTAGTTAAGTTTACAAACTTGTAAGCAAAACCTGGAGTAAATACCTCATCAAAAAATATTTCCATTCTTGGGGTTAATCGAAACCACCATACTGGTGAAATAATAAAAATTTTTTCTGACCAAGTAATTAGTTGCTTATAATTTTCAATAACTTTATCCCTTGGACGGGTAAAACTGTCACGGTATAAGTCAATTATTTTCAGTTCCTGATTTGAAGTTTCAATACACTCCTTAACCGTTTTAAATATCCCATTGTAGCAAAATGAATTTTTATCAGGATGGGCAATTATAACAAGGTTTTTCATCTAAAATTATTTAACTTAAATAAAACTAAAAATTTAAAAAAACTAATTTATAATTTTAAAATTTGTTAGTTTTAAAATTTTTAATAAATCATTGTTAAATGTTGAAAATAGCATTCGATAAATCATATAAACTAGCTCTTGAAAAGAGTCACAGATTTCCTATGATTAAATATGAACTAATACCTGAGCAACTAGTTAGAAAAAACATATGCAATGAGAGTAATTTTTTTTCACCACTAGAAATCACAAAAACAGACGCGATCTTAACTCACGATGAGAAATATTACGATCAATTAGTTTGTTTGTCATTGAGTAAAACTGACCGAAGACAAATTGGTTTCCCACTAACGAAAGAATTAATAAAACGTGAGAGAATTATAGCACAAGGTACTATAGAAAACACTTATCATGCCTTAAAATATGGGGTTTCTATGAATATTGCTGGAGGCACCCACCACGCATTTAAAAATAAACCTGGTGCATTTTGCATGCTTAATGACCAAGCAATTGCAGCAAATTTCCTTATTAAAAATAACTTGTCAAAACGTATAATGATTATAGATCTTGACGTACATCAAGGAAATGGTACGGCGTCTATCTTTGAACAGGAGAAATCTGTTTATACATTGTCATTTCATGGCAAAAAAAATTATCCTTTTGTAAAACAAAAAAGTGATTACGATTTAGAACTTGAAGATGACATTACTGACAGTCATTATATTAAAAAATTAAAACGTGTCTTACCAGAGCTAGTTGATAGCTTTGAACCAGATTTTATATTTTACCTAGCTGGAGTTGATATTTTAAAGAATGACAAACTTGGCCGTTTGGCGATTTCTATGGAAGGCTGTAAAGAAAGAGATCGATTCGTTTTAAATTTATGTAAAAAAAATAGTATTCCTGTTCAAGTAAGCATGGGTGGAGGATATTCAATATTTTTAAAAGAAATTATAGACGCCCATTCTAATACTTTTGAATTAGCTCAAGAAATATTTTTCTAAAACTAATTATCAGATCTAGTGGACTAGTAGTTTTTTGGTAATTAGCCTGTCACCAATTTTCAGTAAAACAAAATAAACACCAGATTTTAAATCATGAATATTGATATTAGTTTGAGAGTTAAAAATTCGTTTAACAGACTTTCCAAGTGCATCAAAAATTTCCACATCCATACTTTCATTCGAATTGACAGAAAGTTGAACAAAATCCGCAGCTGGATTTGGATAAAGTTTTATAATTGTAGAAATATTTTGGTCTAACCCAGCTGTACTTCCAAAAGAAATTTGATCAAAATAAGATATGTTTGTTTGAGACCTATCTGCAAAATCAGGTATAATTGTAAGTCTGTTAAAAGCAGTTCCAATATCTGAGGTAAAATCAAAAACCAATTGCTCCCAATCTCCATTAGTAATTGTAGTTGGAACTAATATTTCACTAAAGTATAACATTTCGTTATTTGTTGGGTCTATATATTCTAATTTAATACCAAAATTTGTTTGAACAGTTTTCAATACTTTGAGTGTAATAATTCTATGATCGCTATCCAATAAAAATGTTCCTATATTATCTGTAAAAGTCAAAGCCCAGGGTGCTCCTTCGGCAAGTGATGTGAATTGGGCTACTTTTTCAGTATTATTTGAATCATTTATGTTTGGGTTAGAAACAACTTCTAGAGCTGGATTTGAGTGATTATTATGAACCGTCCATACCCAATTAGCGCCAAACCCATCAATTTCAAAATCAATGTCTTGTAGCTCGTAGTCCTCTATAGCTCCACCGGCTTCGAAGGAAATTTGATCAAAATAAACTTCATTCGGTTGGGAACGCTCTAGAAAATCAGGGATGATCACCATTCGGTCATATGTGTTACCAATAGCCGTACTAAAGTCAAATGTCAATTCTTCCCAATCGCCATTAATAACGTCATTAGTAACTTCAATTTGCTTGTAGTATGATGGGTTGGTAGAATCTTCAAACTTGATCGCAACAGGTGAAGATACTGTTTTTAAAACCATCATCTTTACCAAGCTATTAGTTTCAGTAAAAGTAATTTCACCTCCATCATCAGTATAGGTAAGTGCCCAAGGTTGACCATTTGGACTTGCTATAATTTTAGCAGTATTCTCAGATGTATTTAGCGCTGTCGTATTTGGATTTGAAACAAATTCTAAGGGATTATTAGCGCCGTTAGCATCAACTATCCAATTCCAATCAAGTCCTCTTCCGTTTACTTCAAAATCAATGGTCACTTGACCGAAAACAGAGAAATTAATGGCAATTAATAATATTGTAATCTTTTTCATATATATATGTCTACAAGATTTATAAAATTAATCTTTTTTTACGAAATCGATTGAAATATCAATGCAACTATTACAATACAAAATAAAAAAGCAAATATTGAATTAAGTTTCAGTGTAATATATTATATATTAGAATTATAATTTTTTACAAAAAATGATTTGTATAGTGATTGTATTGTTTTTTTAAATATTTTGAGCTTCCATTAGATTCAAAACAAAAATTAATAATTAATTTTATGAACAGAATATAAACCTATTAAGAGATGAACAAAACCTATTATAATCCAGAAGATTTAAAAAAATTTGGAGATATTTCACAATGGAATGAAGAACTTGGAAAAAAGTTCTTTGATTACTACGGAAAAGTCTTTGAAGATGGCGCTTTGTCAGCACGTGAAAAATCACTCATTGCACTGGCAGTTTCCCACGTGGTTAAATGTCCTTATTGTATTGAGGCCTATACCAAAGATGGGCTTCAGCGCGGCATTACCAAAGAGGAAATGATGGAAGCAGTACATGCAGGAGCCGCAATTGAAAGTGGCGCAACCTTAGTCCATGGTGTACAAATGATGAACAAGTACAACAAACTCTCAATGTAAGAATGCCAAAAATATCATTGAAACGGCAAAAAAAAGAACTGGCTAAGCCCAAAAAACAATTGGAGTTACTTGCCAATGGTATTTTTAAAAATGGATCCTTACCCACTTTTAAATCCAAGCTGGAAGCTACAAATCATTTCCCACTGAGACCATATGCTCTTGAAATTTTACAGATTAATGTGGGCTACATGTGTAATCAAGTCTGTGCCCATTGCCACGTAGACGCGGGCCCTGATCGCAAAGAAATTATGACTAAAGACACCCTCCAGCAATGTTTGGGAGTTTTAAAATCTTCAGGCGCACATACTCTTGATTTGACAGGTGGTGCTCCAGAGATGAACCCCCACTTTAGGTGGTTTGTGGAAGAAGCGTCTAAAATAGGTGTAAAAAACTTTATCGTACGTTCTAATTTGACCATATTAATGGCACATAAAAAATACGATGACCTACCAGCATTTTTCAAAAATCACAACATACACATTGTATCTTCAATGCCTCATTGGACCCAAGGAAAAACAGATAAGCAACGAGGTGAAGGTGTTTTTAATAGCTCTATTAAAGCTTTGGAAAAATTAAACCACATAGGATATGGTTTACCGGATTCAAAATTGAAATTGGACTTAGTTTACAACCCCTCTGGAGCTTTTTTACCTGGAGATCAAAAAAGTATGGAACTGGATTTTAAAAAGGCATTATATGAAGATTTTGGAATACAGTTTAATAACTTATTGGCCATTACCAACCTACCCATCAGCCGCTTTCTAGACTACCTCATCGCTTCTGAAAACTATGAAGATTATATGTACAGTTTGGTCGAGGCTTACAATCCAAAAGCAGTGGAAAATATCATGTGTAAAAACACCCTATCCGTAAGCTGGGACGGCTACTTATTCGATTGTGATTTCAATCAAATGCTAGGGCTAAAAGTTGAAAATCCAATTACTCATATTCGTAATTTTGATGCTCAAAAATTAAGAGAAAGAACCATTCAAATTTCACAACATTGCTATGGCTGCACCGCAGGTGCCGGTAGCAGTTGTCAAGGAACCATTACTTAAACTATGCAGACTTCGTTGCTTATGGTCTTTGTAAGAAACCCACAACTTGGGGCTGTCAAAACACGTCTAGCGGCTACAGTTGGAGATGAACTGGCACTGGAAATTTATATGGAATTGATGCGCTATACCGCGGAAGTGACACAGAAAGTATTGGTGGACAAAAAGGTGTTATACTCTAAAAAAATTGAAGAAAATGATATTTGGGGTAAAATGAATTTTTCAAAAGAGTTGCAAACAACAGGTGATTTGGGACAACGTATGGAAAAAGCTTTTACGACAGCATTTGAACAAGGTTACAAAAAAGTCTTAATTGTGGGCAGTGATTTGTACAAACTAAAAGCATCACACATTGAAAAAGCCCTGCAACAGTTGGATGAAAAGGAGGTTGTTATTGGCCCCGCTCAAGATGGCGGATATTATTTATTGGGATTTAAGAAAAATATCCCCGAGCTTTTTTGTAGCAAAAGCTGGGGAACTTCTAAGCTTTTAAAAGAGACTTTAAACGATTTAAAAACAAAATCTATTGCTCTTATGGAGCCTTTGAATGATATTGATGATTTTGAGGACCTAAAAAAAGAAACTAAACTGCTTAAAAAACTTAATATTGATGTTGAAACTTATTAATGAAACCGTTACCTTTTTAAAACAAAACGGATTTGAAAATTCTGAAATCGGAATCATTTTAGGTACTGGTTTGGGGCAACTCATAAACAAGGTTGAGATTATTCATCAAGTGAGCTACAACCAAATCCCTAATTTCCCAACAGCGACTGTAGAATTTCATAAAGGGAAACTTATTTATGGTCTCATTGAAGGAAGAAAAACCATTGTCATGCAGGGCCGCTTTCATTTGTATGAGGGCTATTCGCTTCAAGACGTGAGCTATCCAGTTCGTATTATGAAAGCACTTGGAATCCACAGTCTTTTAGTATCAAATGCGTCTGGAGCCATTAATCTCAACTTTAAAAAAAGTGAATTAATGCTAATTGAAGACCACATCAATTTGCAAGGTGGCTCTCCTTTAGCCTTTAAGGGTGTTGAACGCTTAGGAACACGTTTTGTAGATATGAGTTCGCCTTACGATTCAGGGATGAATATATCCCTTAAGGCCATTGCAAAAGCCCAGAATATCACATTACATAATGGAGTTTATGCCAGTGTTTATGGCCCCCAACTCGAAACACGTGCAGAATATAGAATGCTAAAACTCATCGGCGCTGATGCAGTGGGTATGAGCACTGTTCCTGAAGTAATTGTCGCCAATCATTTGGACGTGCGGGTCGCGGCAGTATCGGTTTTGACAGACGAATGTGACCCAGACAATCTTAATGAAGTGGATGTTCAAGATATTATGCGAATGGCTGAAATTGCAGAACCCAATCTAATTATTCTATTTAAACTACTAATCAAGGAATTATAGTAATTGATTTAGAATCTAAACTTACTTGAGAGCCTTTAATAAAGTTGGCTTTCTGTTTTGGTGGTAATTAATTATCTTTAACATCTTATATCATAAAGTATGGCCAAAAATGTAAAACCTAATCCATTAAGATGGGGTGTAAAATACTCTTTAAGTGCCGCTATTACTGGGATTTTATGTTGCATCGCCCCAGCCATGTTGTTTATGTTTGGATTAATGAGTGGAGTGTACGCCATTTCGTTCGCAGATTTTTTTTATCAGGAAGATGGAAGCTCTGGAACAGGCGCTTGGATTTTAAGAATTCTGGCCCTTTCAGTTGGAATTTATGGTATTTACAGCTTTCGAAAAAAGCAAAACCAATGCAGTATTGATCCCAAA
>TARA_B100001175_G_scaffold235700_1_pt1 | contig 13339 bp, 13 predicted proteins | sample TARA_B100001175 | Tara Oceans TARA_B100001175
TGAATTCCGTAGCTCACATACACGTAAAAGCGCCCTGGAGGTCCGAAGAGCGTTTCGTTTTGAGGAGATCTGCGCCGATAGCCATGGCAAGCGGGCTCGTCCTGGGAATACGCCTCCGTTTCCACAATCACGCCCCAGAGCAGGCTTCCATCGCTCTGGCGTTTCACCAGCCGGCAGCCCACCAATTCAGGGCCCACCAATTCGGCGGAACGGCAAAAGAATTCAGGGAGGAGAGCGTTCATCCTGCTGACAGCGTGGCACCGCAGCGCCAGGCTTGAGCTGCGACACCCAGCTCAGTGTGAGAACCCCACTCGAGACGCGACGCGAAGGGGTGTTTCTGTTGCTTGCAGGGTTGTTCCTTGGAACCCTGGGAATGCTCAACATTCTCGGACTGACCCGATTTCTGCAACTGGGGCACATCGGCCCGTGGCCTGTAGTGGTCGCTGTCGGAGCTCTGCCCTATCCAGTGACCTTCCTTTGCACCGATTTGATCAGCGAACTCTGGGGGGAAACCAGAGCCAACCAACTGGTCTGGGTGGGTTTACTGCTGAACGGATGGGTGCTTCTGATCCTTTGGCTCGGAGGCCTGCTTCCAGCCATGAGTGGCAGTGACGACACCACCTTCCGCACGATTCAGCAGCTGAGTTTCGGCTCGGTCGGCGCATCGATGGTGGCGTACCTGACCGCACAGTTCATCGATGTACGGCTGTTTCACTTCTGGAAAAAGCTCACGAATGGCCGTGCTCTCTGGCTTCGAAACAATGGGTCAACCATCGTCAGCCAACTGGTCGATACCAGTGCGGTTGTGATCATCAGCCATTACGGAGCCCACGTTCTGCCGATCCGTGCCGGGGAAGACGTGGTTCCACAACTGATGGCTTTCATCGGCAGCGGCTACCTGTTCAAGCTGGTCGCCGCCCTCGCCGACACCCTGCCTTTCATCTGGCTGACAGGCTGGCTGCGGCAATGGCTTGAGATGCCAGCCGATGCATGACACCCGGCCACAGCGGCTCTGAATTTGCTGCAGCCCAGAACAACCAGCGCCATCCTTAGGTCTTCTGCATCAGGGTGATGAGCGCAGCACTCTCCGGTTTCAATCTCGGCACCGTGCTGCTGGCCAGCATCGTGCTCTTCCCACTCGCCTGCCTGTTCTTTGGCACCCGCGGCGGTTACTACAACAGCAATAAGTACGACGGCAATGGCACCGCCCACTGAGCGAACATTCAAGTCACTGACGCGTCGCCAATGACCGCAGCCTTCCCAGGGCAGATGAACGGCAAAGAGGAGATTCGTCTCGCCCTGCGCAGCTGGCCCGAGGTAGACGACTACCTCCGTATCTGCAAAGGCGTGATCCTGCCACTCGGCTCCACCGAGCAGCATGGACCGACCGGAGCTATCGGCACGGATGCCCTGACCGCTGAAGCTGTGGCCCTTGAAGTGGGTTGTCGCACTGGCGTTCTGGTGGCTCCGGTGCAGTCATTCGGTATGGCGGAGCATCACCTGGGCTTTGCCGGAACCATGAGCCTGCAGCCCGCAACTCTGTTGGGGGTGATGCACGATCTGGTGCTTTCTCTGGCCAGGCATGGCTTCGAACGGGTGTTCGTGATCAATGGTCACGGCGGCAACATCGCCACCAGCAAGGCTGCTTTTGCCCAAGCCCATGCCTCGGCAGCGAGCCGAGGCCTGCCTGTGGCACCCAAGCTGCGTTGCCGGCTCGCCAACTGGTTCATGGCTGGACCCGTGATGCGGCAGGCCCGGGAGCTTTACGGCAATAAGGAGGGTCACCATGCAACCCCCAGTGAAATCGCAGTAACCCTGGCCATGGAACCCAGCCTGCAGTCGAAGCAGCGTGATCTTCCAGATCCATCACCAGCGGGGCCGATTCACAGTCCAGAGGATTTTCGGCGCCGCCATCCTGATGGACGCATGGGGTCTCATCCCTCCCTGGCGACCGCCGAGCACGGAACGAGCCTGTTGGAAACAGCAGCCGCGGCCCTGAGCGAGGATCTGCGTACTTTCCTCAGCGAGCCATGAGCCTGATCTCCGCAGACGACGTCCGCAAGGTCGCCAAGCTCGCCCGACTCGATCTGCCTGAAGACAAAATCGCCACCTACACCGGGCAGCTGGAATCGATTCTCGAATATGTCGGCCAACTCGAACAGGTGGACACCGAAGGCGTGCCGGAGACCACGCGTGCCGTTGAGGTGACCAATGTCACCCGAAAGGATGGTGTGATTCCAACTCCGGTGCGGGAAGACATTCTCAATCAAGCGCCTCTTCGCGAGGGTGATTTCTTCCGGGTGCCGAAGATCCTGGCCGAGTGATCAGCGGCTCAGTGGACGTCTTGGCTGGGTTTTGATAGCGATTCGATCTACAAAACTCAGCCAGTTGCGTTGCAGTTGGCGGCTTGGAACAAAACGGGCAGCACGGCGCAGCTTTCCGCGACGCGCTTTGTGACTCCTCACACCAACCAGAATGTCGTAGAGAAAGTTATATCCATCAGAGCGGGTTTCGAAAATACCCAGCCTCTGAGGTGATCCCTTCGAATCAAGAAGCGGCTTGGTCGCTTCGTAAGCGGGTTTGTACTCAAACCAAGGAACAGATGGCCAGAGGTGATGAACAAGGTGATAGTTCTGGCCCATGATCAGCAGATTCATCAACCGACCCGGATAGATCCTGGCGTTGGTCCAACGATTGCGCGATGTGAAAGGACGATGGGGCAAATAGTCGAAAAACAGCCCGAGCGTGACCCCAACCATCAGAGCCGGCGCAAACCAGCAGTTGAAGATGAAAGGGAGGAAGTCGAATTTCGCTGCGGCCAGAACAATCACCGCAAACACGCTCCGTTCAAACCCCCACTGCATCAATTCCCAGCGTTTCCAAAGGCGGCGCTGGAAAAAGAACCACTCGTGATAAAAAAACCTTGGCGCGATCAGCCACAGCGGCCCGAAGGTGCTGACGATGTGATCAGGATCATTCTTGGGATCGTTCACATGGGCGTGGTGCTCCAGGTGAACCCGGGTGAAAACTGGGAAACTGAAACCCAGCAACAGAGCTGAACCATGCCCCATGGCCTGGTTGATCCAACGGTTGGGATGGGCTGCGTTGTGGCAGGCGTCATGGATGACGGTGCCTTCCAGATGCAGCGCGAGAAAGCCGGTGCCAAGCAACACGGGCAAGGGCCAGCCACCTGCAAACCAACCCCAGATGGTCAGAGCTGCAAGGGCATACCCTCCAAGAAACAAGCCCACGGTTGGGTTGAGAGCCCCAGGAGGATCCACGAATTCCCGCGGCACCGAGCGGTACCTCGTACGCACAGGATTGAGCTGCTGGTGTTGCTCACAGCTCTGAATCGTCCCGAGGTCAGGCAACGCTTCTGAAAAAGTCCCCCCACAAATTAGGGAAATGAATGCCCACCGGGGGACTTGAACCCCCACGACCTGGGTCACTGGTACCTAAAACCAGCGCGTCTACCAATTCCGCCAGGTGGGCTTGTGCTCGATTTTACGTACCCCCTCAGAATAAAGACGGTTATGGGAGAGCAGATGCTGGCGACCCTGAGTGGCGATCTCTGCCTGCTGTTTGGCCTTGGAGTGCTGTTGCTGCCATTGCTTGCTGTCGAGCTAAGCCGCCCGCGCGACGGCTTATGGGGTGCAGTGGTGCTGCTTCTCGGCCTGGTGCTGGTGACCAGCAGCGACCGACTGCGTGGCGCGCCAATGCTGGCTGTGTTGTGCGGAAGTCTGCTGATCTCTCGTCTCACCACCGAAATCAGTCAGGCGCGCTGGCAGTCCCTCAGTGAGGACGAAAAGCAACGACTCAGCTCAATCGATCACTGGCTGACAAGCCTGCGCCAGCTGGGAACTGCAATCAGCAGCCTGGGAGAAGGGTTGAGCGGGGTCGTCAAACAACTCAAGCCGTCCGGTCGCTCCGGTGTTGCCAACAAGCTCTGGATCCGCCCCGAGGACGAAAACGCCTGTCCGGCAACAACAGCCACTCCTCCAACAACAGCCAGCCCTGAACCGACTGCCAGCGCCGTCGAGGACTGATAATTCCCCGATCAACCAGGAAGACCGTGAGCAAGGAGACGCGCGACGCCGCCACTGAAGGACGTCCCTCCTACAAGGACACGCTCAACCTGCTGCAAACCGGGTTTGGCATGCGCGCCAACGCCGTGAAACGCGAGCCGGAACTACAGGCCTTCTGGAGAGACCACGGGATTGACGGAAAACTTGGGCTGGAGAACACGGGCCCCAGTTTCACGCTTCACGACGGACCGCCGTACGCCAACGGTGCTCTGCACATGGGTCACGCCCTGAACAAGGTGCTCAAGGATGTGATCAACAAATACCAGGTGCTGCAGGGTCGCCGGGTGCGCTATGTGCCCGGTTGGGATTGCCACGGCCTGCCGATCGAGCTGAAGGTTCTGCAGTCGATGGACATGGAACAGCGCAAAGCCCTGACGCCGATCAAGCTGCGCAAGAAAGCCGCCGCTTACGCCCGTAAGCAAGTGGACGGCCAGATGAAGGGGTTCCAGCGCTGGGGCATCTGGGCCGACTGGGAACAGCCGTATCTCACGCTGCAGAAAAACTATGAGGCAGCCCAGATCAAAGTGTTCGGGGAGATGCTGCTCAAAGGGCACATCTACCGAGGGCTGAAACCGGTGCACTGGAGCCCCAGTTCCCGCACCGCCTTGGCTGAGGCCGAACTGGAGTACCCAGACGGCCACACCAGCCCCAGCGTCTACGCGGTCTTCCCTGCGGTGGAGCTGCCTCCTGCACTACTGGACGCCTTGAAAGCTGAGGGCATCGAACTCCCCGATGATCCGACAGAACTCGGCAAGACCCTTCAGGTGGCGATCTGGACCACCACCCCATGGACCCTGCCAGCCAACCTGGCGGTATCCGTGAACGAACGGCTGGATTACGCCCTGGCCGACGATGGAAAGGGCCGTTTGCTGCTGGTGGCCGCTGATCTGGTCGACACCCTCACGACGACACTGGCGCTTCCTCTCAACCGCCGCGCCACCGTCAAAGGTGCCCTGCTTGCCAACCTGATCTATCGGCATCCGCTGATGGATCGCACCAGTCCAGTGGTGATCGGCGGTGACTACATCACCACTGAGTCCGGAACAGGGCTGGTGCACACCGCTCCAGGCCATGGAGTCGATGACTTTCACACCGGCCTGAAAAATGGACTGCCGGTGCTCTGCCCCGTTGATGAAGCCGGCACCCTCACCGCAGAAGCGGGTCCATTTGCGGGGCTGAACGTACTCAAGGACGCCAACTCCACAATCATCGAAGCGCTGGCGCAGGCCGGCGCACTGCTCAAGCAGGAGGACTACAGCCACCGATATCCCTACGACTGGCGCACCAAAAAGCCCACGATTTTCCGCGCCACCGAACAGTGGTTCGCCTCGGTGAACGGCTTCCGAAAACAGGCCCTCGATGCTATCGACGCGGTGGAGTGGACCCCGGCATCCGGGCGTAACCGGATCGAAGCGATGGTCAAGGAGCGGGGTGACTGGTGCATTTCGCGTCAGCGCACCTGGGGTGTGCCGATTCCGGTTTTTTACAACCGCAGTAGCGGTGAAGTCCTCCTCAACGCCGACACCCTGGCCCATGTCGAGGCTCTGATCGCCGAGCATGGTGCCGACGTTTGGTGGGAAAAAGACGAAGCCGATCTGCTTCCCTCCGCCTACGCCAACCAGGCAGACCAATGGCGCAAGGGGACAGACACCATGGATGTGTGGTTCGACTCCGGCTCAAGTTGGGCGGCCGTCGCCAGTCAGCGAGAGCACCTCAGCTATCCCGCTGATCTGTATCTCGAGGGGTCAGACCAGCACCGCGGGTGGTTCCAGAGCTCACTGCTCACTTCCGTGGCCGTCAATGGCTACGCCCCGTACAAGCGAGTGCTGACCCATGGTTTCGCGCTTGATGAGAAAGGTCGGAAGATGAGCAAATCCCTCGGCAACGTTGTTGATCCGATGGTGATCATCGAGGGAGGCAAGAACCAGAAGCAAGATCCCCCTTTCGGGGCGGACGTGCTGCGCCTCTGGGTGAGCTCCGTTGACTACTCCGCTGATGTGCCGATCGGGGCCGGCATCCTCAGGCAACTGGCCGATGTCTATCGAAAGGTGCGAAACACCAGCCGATATTTGCTTGGCAACCTCCACGACTTCAATCCAGCCACGGATTCCGTTCCCGTTGCGGACCTGCCGCTGCTGGACCGCTGGATGCTGCAACGCACCGCTGAAGTGATGGATGAGATCACCGCGGCGTTCGAGAGCTATGAATTCTTCCGCTTCTTCCAGCTGCTCCAGAACTATTGCGTCACCGATTTATCCAACTTTTATCTCGACATCGCCAAAGACCGTCTGTACGTGAATGCCCCCGCCGATCGGCGCCGGCGCAGCTGCCAGACCGTGATGGCCTTGATCATCGAACGCCTGGCAGGCCTGATCGCCCCGGTGCTGTGCCACATGGCTGAAGACATCTGGCAGAACCTTCCCTACTCGGTGGTGGAGATCTCGGTGTTCCAACGCGGCTGGCCCACCGTTCCCGTGGAGTGGCGCGACGACACACTCTCTGCCCCGGTTCAGGAGCTTCGCGATCTTCGTGCGGCCGTGAACAAAGTGCTGGAGGATTGCCGCAGCCGCCAGGAGCTGGGGGCATCGTTGGAATCAGCAGTTCGCGTCGAAGCCCGCAGACCGGAGCTCAAGACAGCGTTTGATTGGCTTCGCGACAACGGAGATGCGGAGGTGGATGGCCTCCGCGACTGGCTTCTGGTGTCCCAGCTCCAGGTGGGAGGTGAACCGTGGGCGGAACTGCTTGCCTGCCAGGACGATGCCATTGCGGTGATCGAGGTGAGCCGAGCCCGCGGCATTAAGTGCGATCGCTGCTGGCATTACGAGGGGGATGTTGGCCAGCATCCCGGGCACGCAACACTCTGTGGTCGCTGTGTCGGAATCCTGGAACGCCGCACTCACCAGCGAACCTGAGCCAGCAAATCGCTCGGCGCCATCGGACCTGCCATCACTGGGCTGTCCACTGGATTAAGCGGACCTTGAAGAAGTTCAGCCCGCTCAAGGCTGGTGCCATCCGGCAACACCGAAGCATCCGGATCAAAAGCCGTGGGATGGGTGGTGCTGCTGCTGAAACCACGGAAGATCAGCAACTCAAACGGTTCGTTGAACACCGTTCCTTTCAACCGCACGACACGATCTGGAGCCAGACGGCTGCGCTCCTCAAGTTGCTGAACCAGCTCAACATCAGTCATCAGAATTCTCCAGCCACCCTGCCGTAACGGGGGAGCCTGACCAGTAGCCACTGAAGCGCTCCCGCCAGATAAGCCACAAGTGCCGCATAACCAAGGAAGGCCGCGACGGCACGGGTCCACTCCCCCCCGAAGATGAAATCAAACATCACCTCAGCCACACGATGCATGCGCTGTGGTGCCTCCAACCAGGCAGAACAGACGCTCAGACCCGGGGCATCAAAACAGCCAAGAGCCGTGATGCTCATTCCCACGCTCAGGAGGGCAAATCCGGTGAAAGCCCAGCGCCAGAGACGAACCGTGAGCGGCAGCGGACGCCACAGCGGCTGATCAGCCAGCTCCTCGTTCAGATCAACCCAGAACCAGACACTCATGGTCATCAAGACCGGGGCAACCAGGGCCGTAACAAAACCGATCGGACGTTCATCGGTTAACAGCAGAAGGCTGATCGCCATCAGGCTGGCCACCTTCCAGTACAGCCCCATCAGGCGCTGCACCACTGGTTCTCGGCTCCAGGTCGCCCAGACCAGCAACACCAACGGCAAGCCCAACGCCACGGTGGCTCCGAGCCGGTAGGTGAGCCACACCAGAGCGCGGTAGGACAGCTCGTTCACGGCCGGGCATCAAGGTGGCGTCATTATCGATGTCCCAGTCCTCTCTGCAGGATTGATAGGGTCCGATCCATGATGCGTTTCTCTCCGATCGATTGGTTCAGCTCGGCTAGGGAGACCCGTTATTGCCGTTCTGCCCTATCGACCAAACCGTCCCTCGACGAAGCGGTCAGAGATGTCGTCGGTCAGCTTGGTCGCCGTGGGGAAGCCGACCTTGCACTGGTCTTCGCCTCCACGGGGTACGCCAGTGATCTGCCAAGACTTCTGCCCCTGCTGCGGCAGGAGCTCAAATCCCGCCACTGGATCGGTGCTGCTGGTGGTGGCGTGGTGGGGACCCGCCCGGATGGCGGCGCAGCCGAGATCGAAAAGACACCCTCTCTAAGTGTCACCTTGCTGCAGCTGCCCGGATCCGAGATCACCTCGGTGGGGCTTTCCACTGAAACCCTGCCCGATCTCGACGGTCCAGCACAGCAATGGCAGGACTGGAGCGGTATTCAACCCGAACACTGCCGCAGTCAAATCTTGCTGATTGATCCCAGCTCGAACAACATCAATGATCTGATCAGCGGGCTGGACTACGCGTTTCCAGGCGCGGCAACCATCGGCGGGGTCGCCTGCCCCCATAATGCCCCCCACGGTTCCCTGCTGCTCGATGACAGGGTTGTATCCGGAGCGGTGGTCTGCTCCATCGGCGGTGACTGGCGTCTCGACACAGTGGTGGCTCAGGGATGCCGGCCGATCGGCCCTGTCTTCTCGATTGAGCAGGTGCAGCGCAACGTGCTGCTGGAACTGAGTGATGGCCAGCGGAAAGACACCCCCGTGGCCTGCCTGCAGAGGGTGCTGGCAGACCTGAACAGCGAGGACAGAGAGCGAGTGCGGCACTCGCTGTTTCTGGGCATTGAACGGCGCACTCTTCAACTCAACCCGAAGCATCCGGCACAGAGCGAAGCGGCTTTCCTTGTACGCAATCTGATCGGAGTTGATCCCAAAAATGGAGCGGTGGCCGTGGCAGATCGCGTTCGCCCGGGGATGAATGTTCAGTTCCAGCTGAGGGAGGCCGATGCATCACGGGAGGAAGCTCTCAGCCTTCTCCAGGCTGCCGCTACAGCGGATGAGAGCGCACCGGTGTTTGGGCTGCTGATGGCCTGCCTTGGACGAGGTCAGGGGTTGTTCGGCGCTCCGGATGGGGATGTGACCCTGGGACGGCAGGTGATGCCGGGCCTCCCGATGGCTGGTGCGTTCTGCAACGGTGAGATCGGACCCGTGGCGGGGTCAACCCACTTACACGGCTACACGGCCTGCTGGGGGCTGCTGCGGCAGGATCCACTGGTCACCGCCGGTTGATCGTTGCGCCAGCACGTCAATCCCCTCAGTCGCTTCTTCCAGTTGCCGCTGCAACTTCCGGCGCCGTCACAACTGTTTGAGCGCCCCGAACAACCGATCCATCTGGACATCGGCTGCGCACGGGGTCGCTGCCTGCTCGGCCTGGCGGAACAGCAGCCAAGCTGGAACCATCTGGGCGTTGAGATCCGGCGCCCGCTGGTGCAGTCAGCCGATCGTGATGCTCAGGCCAGCGAGCACGGAAACGTGCGAGTTCTGTTCTGCAACGCGAACATCAGCCTGGAGGGCTGGATGGACGCCTTACCCAAGGACCGGTTGCAACGGGTCTCGATCCAGTTTCCGGATCCCTGGTTCAAACGCCGTCACCGCAAACGGCGGGTGTTGCAGCCACCACTGCTCCTGGCAATCGCCGCGGCCATGGAACCGGGTCGCGAGTTGTTTCTGCAAAGCGACGTACCGGAGGTGATTGAACCGATGGTGGCGCTCACAGAACTGAGCGGCTGCTTTGAACGACCGGCCGAGGATGCCCGGCCGTGGAGGCTCGAGAACCCGCTGCCGGTGCCCACCGAACGAGAGCGCTATGTGATGGAGCAGACGCTGCCTGTCTACCGGGTGCTGTATCGGCGCAACCGACATCCCCTGCCGGATCGCAGAAGTCTGGAAAACCAGTGGCAGGAGATTGATAATCCAGCTGATGGTGTCTCCCGCGAGTCCTGATTGATGGCTGAATCGTCGGATCCGCATCCGACTCCTCTGCTTCTGCGCTGGCAGGGGTGCCTCTCGCCTGGCGCCTCGGTGCTGATCCGCATGGAGCAGCTGTCAGGGGCGGTGCTGATGCTGCTTCTGGCGGGGCTTCCCTTTGTGAGCCGCAGCGGTCTGGGCCTGGAGATCGCAGCTTCAGGACTGCTCTGGCTGCTCTGGTCGCTGTGCAGCCCTCCGGGACGAATCGGACCAATCAGCATGTGGCTGCTGGTGATTCTGGCGGTGGCCTGCGTGAGCACCGGATGGTCACCGGTGCCAGTTGCCGCAGTGAAAGGGCTGCTCAAACTGTTGAGCTACCTGGGGGTCTATGCACTTCTCTGCCGACTGCTCAACACCAGTCCTCGGTGGTGGAACCGCCTGCTGGCAGCCCTGCTGTCAGGCGGTCTTCTCAGCAGTGTTTTAGCCCTCCGCCAGTTGTATGCCTCCACTGAGGAATTGGCCCGCTGGGCCGATCCTGGGTCGATGAGCACCGGCACGATTCGGATTTATGGCCCACTGGGCAATCCCAATCTCCTGGCGGGGTATCTGCTTCCGCTCATCCCTTTGGCCGTGATCGCTCTGCTGCGTTGGCAGGGAATGGGGCAAAAAATATTTGCGGGAGTCACAGGCGTGCTGAGCGCCGCAGCCGTTGTGTTCACCTACAGCCGTGGTGGCTGGCTTGGGCTGCTGGCAGCCCTGGCTGTGCTGGTGCTCTTGTTGTTGCTGCGCGGTACCGCTCACTGGCCGCCTCTCTGGCGACGTCTTGTTCCCCTGGGAGTGTTGTTTCTTGGGGGATTGCTTGTGGTGATCGCTGCCACTCAGCTGGAGCCGATCCGCACGCGCGTGGTCAGCCTTGTGGCCGGCAGGGGCGACAGCTCGAACAATTTCCGCATCAACGTTTGGCTGGCAGCGCTTGAGATGGTGCAAGACCGTCCCTGGATCGGTATTGGTCCTGGCAATACCGCCTTCAACAGCATCTATCCGCTGTACCAACAACCCAAATTCAATGCCCTGAGCGCCTACTCGGTCCCCCTGGAACTGCTGGTGGAAATGGGCATCCCGGGTTTACTCGCCTGCTGCGGGCTGATGGTGAGCAGTATCAGGTCTGGGCTGAGCCTCGATGGCACAAGCGGACTGATCGCCATCGGCTCTTTAGCGGCCATGACAGGACTGTTCACTCAGGGAATCACCGACACAATTTTCTTCCGCCCGGAAGTCCAACTCGTTGGATGGTTCTGTCTGGCCAGTCTGGCCAGTCGGGTTGAGAGACATTCATGCTGATCGCAGGATTTGACGCCGGTCAGACCAGCACCCGTTGCCGGATCAGCCAATGGGATGGCACAAGCTGGAAGATTTGCGGTGAAGGGAGCGGGCCCGGCGTGAGCCACCTGGCCGCGACCGGTGGTCGAGAGCGCTTTCTCCATGCCGTTCGCTGCAGTGCAGCGAACGCACTCGGCACTTCTGCGAGTTGCGAACTGGATGCTGCGGTGGTGGGAGCCAGCGGCATCGAACAGGGAACAAGACTTCAGGCCAGCGCCTGCCAGCTGCTTGCCGAAACGCTGCAATTGCCCCTTGCAAGGGTGAATGTCACCGGGGATGAATACACCGCTCTGAGGGGAGCCTTCCCTGACGATGAAGGCATCGTGATGATCAGCGGGACCGGGATGATCTGCCTGGGCCGCAATGTCCAGGGCCAGGAGCATCGCTGTGGAGGCTGGGGCTGGCGGCTGGATGGCGCGGGATCAACGTTCGATCTTGGCCACCAGGGGTTGCAACTCAGCATGGCCATGGCCGATGGACGACTCCCCGACCACCAACTACGCCAAGACCTTTGGAAACAGCTGTCCTGCGCGACAGCGGAGCAGGTCAAGGCTCAGGTGGTGCAGCCGGAGTGTGACAGCGCCAGGATCGCAGCACTTGCACCAATCGTGGTGGAGTACGCCGCAGCTGGATATGCCGAAGCTGAAGCGATCGTGACCCGATCAGCGACAGCACTTGCCAGCTGTGCAGGCACCGTTGCCCGAGCCTTGGCGATGGATCATCCCCGGTTGGTGGGCCATGGAGGAGGCCTGACGCATCTGCACCACTTCCGCCAGGCTGTCGAACGGGCTGTTCAGAAGGACATTGGTGCGATGCGCTGGGTTCGAGCTTCAGGAGATGCCTGCCAAGGTGCCTTGTCCATCGCCCTGGACCTGAGCCTCAAGCAGCGTTGAGATGTTGCTCGGCCAGGGAAGCCAGATGGCCTGTCCAGTGATCCACAACATCCTGATGCTCCGCTTCGACCATGACCCGCAACACGGGCTCGGTACCGCTGGCACGAACGAGGACGCGACCGGATTCCCCCATGCTGGATTCCGCGGACTGGACGGCCTCAGCGAGGGGCTCACAGCTGGTCCAACCCTTGCGACGCGACCGGTCAGGAACCGTAACGTTCACAAGCTTCTGGGGGTAAGCCTTGAAGCTGCAGTCCATCCAGCCATCGAGGCTGATTCCCTGGCTGTGGCAGAGGGTGGCGAGCTGCAGGGCTGTGAGCACCCCATCGCCGCAGAGTCCATGGGACGCGGCAAGGATGTGACCGGACTGTTCACCGCCGAGGGCAGCACCGTTGGCCACCATCGCCGCATGAACATGCTGATCTCCAACGGGAGTGCGTTCCAGCACACCGCCTCTGCGCTCCCAGGCCCGCTCAAAACCGAGGTTGGACATCACAGTCGCAACAAGTCGCTGATCCGGAAGCTCCTGACGGTCCTGAAGCACCGATCCCCAAAGAAACAGGACATGGTCTCCATCGACCACCCGACCACGGGAATCCACCGCCAGCATCCGGTCGGCATCGCCATCGAACGCAAATCCCATGGCAGCTCCTCGCTGAAGCACCGCCCGACGCAACGGCTCCAGCTGGGTGGACCCACAATCCACATTGATTCGCTCGCCATCGGGCTGCCCATGGAGCACCGTCAGGTCAGCACCTAGGGCTAGAAACGCCTCGGCACCACTGGCCGTAGCCGATCCCCAGCACAGATCCAGCACGATTGGAACCCCATCGAGCCGCAGATTGCCAACGGAAGCCATCAAGGCCTCCTGATAGGCCTCGAGCAGATCGTTCCGCTGAACGCTCAGACCACAGTGAGCAACAGGCTGATGCTCAAGATCACCCCGCAATCCCGCCTCGATTTTCGCCTGGCGGTCTGGATGCAATTTGGTGCCATCAGCACCGAACACCTTGATGCCGTTGTCCTCCGGAGGATTGTGGCTGGCCGACACCATCAGGCCCCCTGCTGCACCAACCTTCCGGATCAAAAGGGGCACTGCCGGCGTGGCGCACAGGCCAAGGGTCCAGACATCGCGACCGCTCGCCGTCAGACCAGCGGTCA
>TARA_B100001175_G_scaffold59988_1_pt1 | contig 13334 bp, 13 predicted proteins | sample TARA_B100001175 | Tara Oceans TARA_B100001175
GTTGGTAGACCTATTTGTCCAAAAATAATATTAAAAAAAAATATTAATATAAAATATATCATCTTTATTCTCCTTTAAAATCTGGGCATCTTTTTTCTAAGAATGCTTTTGTCCCCTCAACAAAATCTTTAGTAGCACAACATTCAGAAAATAATTCTATCTCAGTTTTATACCCATCTTTATTTTCGTCATATTTTGCATTAAGAGATTTAATTACGTTCTCAATTGCCTTTGGAGCTTTCCTAGAAATTGTTTTTATAATCTCACTAGCTTTAGAAAGCATATCCTCTTTGTTTTCAGAAACATAATTAACTAACCCTAAATTTAAAGCTTCATCTGCTGATATCATTTCTGCAGTACACATTAACTCCAAAGCTTTACCTTTTCCAATCAATTGAGCTAATCTTTGTGTTCCACCATATCCAGGTATAATTCCTAAGTTTACTTCAGGTTGAGAAAATTTAGCATTCTTAGTTGCAAGCCTCATATGACAAGCAAGAGCTAATTCAGATCCACCACCTAATGCAAATCCATTTACTGCTGCAATTACTGGTATTTTGAAGTTCTCTATTTTTGAAAAAACCTTATGACCATTTTTACAAATTTGTTTTGCATTATCCCTGTCTACATTTAAAAATTCATTTATATCGGCTCCTGCGACAAAAGCTTTTTCACCTTCTCCTGTAATAACTACACCACGTAAAGTATTGTTTTTAGAAAGAATATTAAATGCACTATCAATTTCCTCTAATGTTTTTTGGTTCAAAGCATTTAAAAATTTAGGTCTATCTATCGTGATTATTGCTTCTTTATTATTCTCTTCTAATCTAATATTGGAAAAACTATTCATAATAAAATATTTATTTATTCAAATTTAAAATTATTTCTTTTGTCATCTCTTCAAGGTTAAAGTTTTCTTTCCATCCCCAGTCATTTCTTGCGTGAGAGTCATCAATCCTTTGAGGCCATGTATCGGCAATTTTTTGTCTATAATCATGATTATATTCTATTTGAAAATTTTTCTTATGCTTTTTTATAGACTCAAATAATTCTTTTGGTGAAAAGCTCATTGCCGAAAGGTTATAACTTGATGCTATAGATAAATTTGATTTTTTTTCTTCCATTATTTTATTCATTGCCATCAATGCATCGTCTATATATAGCATTGGCAGATAAGTATCTTCTTTTAGAAAACAAGAATATTTTTGATCTTTCATTGCTGAATGAAAAATATCAACAGCATAATCCGTTGTTCCACCTCCAGGCAAAGATTTATAACTTATAATGCCAGGAAAACGAATGCTTCTTATATCTGTAGAATAAGTTTTATTATAATATTCACACCATCTTTCCCCAGCTAATTTAGAGATTCCATAAACTGTTGTTGGATCCATAATTGAAAACTGCGGCGCTGGGTTTTTAGGAGATGAAGGGCCAAAAACTGCAATAGAACTTGGCCAAAAGACTTTTGATAATATTTTTTCTTTTGCTAACTCTAAAATATTAAAAAGAGTATTCATATTTAAATTCCAGGTTTTAATTGGATTGTCTTCACCTTTTGCAGATAAAATAGCTGCTAGATGGTATACAATTTTAATGTTATTTTCTTTTATTGTTTTGTATAAACTATCCTTATCTAGAGCATCAAGAACAATGAAATTCCCGCTGCTTGAATTGTTTTTTTTAATATCAGAGCTGCATATTTTTTCTCTACCATATAAAGAGACTAGATAGTCTTCCAATTCCGAACCTAGCTGACCTCCTGAGCCTATTATTAAAATATTTTCCATTTATAAAAAAAACTTAAAAGTTATATTTCTAATTAAATATATTTGTATTGATTGCAATTTCTAAATTAATAATTTTTATGTACAATTCATTTAAAAAACAATTACAAAAAGAATTATCCGAAATAAAAAAAGCTGGTCTATATAAAGATGAGAGAATCATCACTACTGCTCAAGGTACTGATATTAATACAACAAAAAATAAAAATGTAATAAACTTTTGTGCAAATAATTATCTTGGACTATCATCAGATCCTAAAATAATTGAAGCTGCAAAACAGTCCATAGACTCACATGGATTTGGCTTATCATCTGTAAGATTTATTTGTGGAACTCAAGACTTACACAAAGAATTAGAAAAAAAATTATCAGAATTTTTAGATACTGAAGACACCATTCTTTATGCAGCTGCTTTTGATGCTAATGGTGGGTTATTTGAACCGCTATTAGATGAAAAAGATGCTATAATTTCTGATGAATTAAATCATGCTTCTATTATTGATGGTATAAGATTGTGTAAAGCAAGTAGATTTAGATATTCTCATAACAACATGAATGATCTTGAGGAAAAGCTAAAGGAAGCAAAAGATTCGAGAACAAAAATAATTGTAACTGATGGTGTTTTTTCAATGGATGGAACAATTGCTCAACTTGATAAAATTTGTGCATTAGCAGAAAAATATGAAGCTCTAGTTATGACAGATGAATGTCACTCCACTGGTTTTATAGGAGAAAAAGGAAGAGGTGTCCATGAACATCATAAAGTTATCAATAAAGTAGATATCATTACTGGAACTCTAGGAAAAGCACTTGGGGGAGCATCTGGAGGGTTTACAAGTGGGAAAAAAGAAATTATTCAAATGCTAAGACAAAAATCCAGACCCTATCTTTTTTCAAATACTTTAGCCCCTTCGATTGTTGGTGCATCAATAAAAGTAATTGACACTCTTTCATCAAATAATGATCTGAAAAATAAGTTGATGTCAAACGCTAAATATTTCAGAGAAAAAATGAGTAAAGCTGGCTTTGATATTCCAGATGGCATTCATCCTATTGTTCCAGTAATGTTATATGATAGTACAATAGCAAAAAAAATGGCTGATGAACTGCTAATAAAAGGCATTTATGTAATTGGTTTTTATTTCCCAGTGGTTCCAAAAGGGAAGGCAAGAATAAGAGTCCAACTATCCTCAATACATTCTATCGAACAGATAGATAAAGCCGTTAATGCATTCACTGAAATAGGAAAAAAATTAGAAATTCTTTGATTATCTAACTAAGAGTTTTTAAGAAACTCATCTAACATTATTTTAGTTTCTTTTACATCATGAACTCTGAGAATCGAGGCATGGTTTTCTAAAGCAATTTTATTTAACTTAATACTTGATTCTAAAGATTCTTCTACCGATACATTAAATTTTTTTTGAACAAAAGATTTTCTTGAGATTCCAACTAAAATCGGTAGATCTAATATTGTGAAGTAGTTAAGATTATTTAGAATAGTAAAATTTTGATCAAATGTTTTTGCAAAACCAAAACCCGGATCAATTATTATATCTTTAACACCTTTTGATTGTAATAATTCAATTTTTTTAGCAAAATATAATGTTATGTCTTCTAACAAATTATCATAGCTAGTAAGGTTTTTCATTGATTTTGGATTTCCTCTGCTATGCATCAATATGTATGGTAAACCTAATTTTCCAACAAGTGAAAACATCTTTTTGTCAAATGATCCGCCAGAAACATCATTGATAATATCCACACCAATATCAAAAGATTTTTTTGCAATAGTAGATCTGAATGTATCAATTGAAATTATAATATTAGGAAAACTTTTTCGAATTGATTTTATCACGTCTCTAACTCTATTCCATTCCTCTTCTTCATTTATTATTTCAGCACCTGGTCTGGTGGAGCATCCTCCAACATCAATGATACCTGCACCTTCATCTATCATCTTTTCTACTTTTAATAATGCTTTTTTTTTATTGTTAAATAAATCTCCATCGTAGAATGAATCGGGAGTTAGATTTAAAATGCCCATAATAATAGGATTAGAAAGGTCAACTAAATTACCTTTAATATTAAGTGTTTTTTTTATCGAGAAACCATCAATATTTAAAATCGATTTCATAATTTTAGATTTAAATTAAATTAATAAGAATTGGAAGCATCTACAATTATTGAATACAAAGATATAATTTCATCTTGTAAAGAAATTTTTTTAAAAAAATATAAAGATTACGGATCAGCATGGAGAATATTAAGACTACCCTCAATAACAGATCAAATATTCATAAAAGCTCAGAGAATAAGAACTATTCAAGAAAAAAATTTAATGAAAGTAGATGAAGGAATTGAAAATGAATTTATAGGTATTATTAACTATTCTATGATTGCAATTATTCAACTAAATTTTAAAGATGACGAACGAATAGAGATTCCTTTTGAAGAACTTAATTTATTATATGATACATCTTCAAATGAAACAATCAAATTACTTGAAAATAAAAATCATGATTATAACGAAGCTTGGAGAGATATGAGGGTAAGTTCTATGCTAGATATAATACTTATGAAATTATATAGAACAAAACAGATAGAAAACAATAATGGTAAAACAATAATTTCAGAAGGAGTAAAAGCAAACTATCAAGACATAATAAATTATTCCGTTTTTTGTTTGATTAAAATGACTAATAAATAATGAAAATTTTATACGCAATTTCAAGATATTTTGTAGGAGGTTTATTTGTATTTTCGGGTTTGATAAAGATCAATGACCCGGTTGGAACTCAAATTAAACTTGAAGAATATTTTCAAGTATTTAGTTCGGACTTCACTTCTTTGTTTGAATATCTTGTTCCTTTTGCATTGATTCTTTCAGTTATTTTATGTACCCTAGAGGTAGTTGTTGGAGTAGCACTTCTATTAAACTATAGAATGAAAATAACTAGTACTGTTACTTTTAGCCTAATTTTATTTTTTACTTTTCTGACCTTTTATTCTGCATATTATAATAAAGTAACAGATTGTGGGTGTTTTGGAGATGCCATTAAACTTACACCTTGGGAATCATTTACAAAAGATATAGTTCTTCTATTTTTTTCTTCGATTATTCTTGCTTTAGCCGACAAATACAAAGAAACAAAAGGACTCATATATATTAAAATTCTTGATTATAATAATAAATCTTTAAGAGATGGGTTAGTTATTGGAGCTTTGATAATTAGTTTATTTATAAGTTTTTATGCTATTAATTTTCTTCCATTTGTTGACTTTAGAGCCTATAAAATTGGAAATAATATAAGAAAAGAAATGCTTCCTTCTCAAGAATTAATTTATGCTTATATAATGGAAAAAGATGGTAAAGAATACTCTTTTGGTTCTTTTCCTTCTGATCCATCATATACGTTTAAAGAACTAAGATTGCTTAACCCAGAGGCACAACCAAAAATAACTGATTATAGTATATGGAATAATGAAATAGATTATACTGAAGAATCATTACTTGATAATAAACTAATGATCATAATACATGATATAGAAAAAATTGATAAAAATATTTTACCTAAAATTAAAGAACTTGAAAAATTAATTTCATTTTGGATTGAAACAATTGTTGTAACTTCTTCTGATCCTAATCTATATAATGATTTTGCTAAAAAAGAAAACTTTGATATTCCAACTATGTATGCTGATGCAACGGTTTTAAAAACAATAATTAGGTCTAATCCAGGATTTTTCCTTATGAAAAATGGAATAGTTAGAGGGAAATGGCACTATAATAAAATCCCCGATCCTCAAGAAGTATTAAAAAAGGCAGGGTATAAACTTTAAATTAAGCCGATGAAATATTTTTTAGTAGGTATGCCTGCATCTGGCAAATCATCATTAGCAAAAATGATTTCAAAAGAAATAAATATCCAGTTCATTGACCTTGATAAAGAAATCGAAACGATTGAAAAAAAAAGTATTAATGAATTATTTAATTTAAAAGGTGAAGAATATTTTAGAAAAATTGAAACTGAAGTTCTCAATTCAATTATAAAAAATAGTGACTCTTTTATTTTGGCAACTGGAGGTGGAACACCTTGTTTTAATAACAATATGAAAATTATAAATGATAATGGAGTCTCAATATTTCTTGATATCAACTTAAATGAACTTGAGAACAGGCTTAAGAAATCAAAAAACAGACCTTTATTAAATAGCTATGAAGATAAGAATCAAATTCTCAAAAAAATGTATGATGAGAGAAAATCATTCTATCAAGAATCTAATCATACAATTTCTGAAATAAAAGATCAAAAAAAGGAAATACTATCAATTATTCGTCAACTTAAATCCTAATGAGATAATAATTGAATTTTTATTATAATTGGTTTTTGCTATCGGCCTTAAAACACCGCCAAAATTATAGGGAGAAAAACGATCTCGTTTTTTTTCATTTCTATAAGCAATATCAATACTAAACTTATTTTTCATAAATCCTATACCAAAACTTCTTACAGAACTACTTTTATCAAGTTGATTCATGTATTCTAAATCTTTATCATATGGATTTCCTAAATATTGGTACCCCATTCTAACATAAAATACTTTTTTAAATCTTCCCTCTCCCCCTATCCTAAAATTTGATGCTGGCCTATATATATCAGCAATAGCCTCGTTATCCAAATAGGGATCAAAACTATTTTCTGAATTTATTTTAGAATAAGAATAATTTATAAAATCAATATCAGCAGAAATAAATCCATATTTATCAATAAAAAACGTAGTTCCCAAACTAAGTGTGCCAGGAATAATCAAATTGTAGTTAGTAGATATTGTTTGGGTAGCTGATTCTGAATAAGATAAAAGAGTATCTTCAGCAGCAAAATAATAGTTAAAATAATTTGAATACAAATTAGAACCACTTTCTTCTTTTAACTTATAGTTGGTTTTAGTTTTATAGGAGATACCAAAATTTATTGAAGGTGTTGGCTTTATGATTACCCCCAATGATCCTGATATTCCTGAGCCTATTGTTTCCAATCTATCATTTAATTCCAAATAGTCTAATATATTTTCTGAAACCCATTTTTCATTTTCAAAAACTTCAAATTGATTTTCTATATATGATCTATTTTGTTGAAAAAAAATAGAATTAAAAGATAGCCCTGCACCAAAAAAAATATTATCCTGATAATTACCACCAATTGAAAAAGATAATTTGTATTGATTGCCTTGATTAGTAATTGTTTCCTGCTGGTAAGGAAAACCCCCAACGAAGGAGTAATAATTATCCTCTAAAGAAGGATTTGGATTAATTAAATAATGATCATAGGCCTCTTGTATAATCTCAAACCCAGATAGTGATGATGAGCTTCCCAATTGAGATAAAGTAATTCCTTGAGATTGTTTAAGAAAATAATCAATAATTGAGTTACTATTGTTATATCCAGCATAATAAACAGATTCTTTAAAATCATTAACTTTATTATAGCCTACACCTAAATTAAATTTCACGCAATCTGAGCAACTTTCTTTCGTAGATTTTTTTCCTAAGGAATAAACTAAACCGAAATTATCTAAACCAAAATTCTTAATAGAAGAAGTGGAGGTTTCATTATTAAAAATTGAAGAAGATGATAAAGAAGATGAATTAATTGTAATAGAAAAATAATTTGAATTAAAAAAACCCAACCCGGCAGGATTCCCTGAAATTGATGATATATCACCTCCTATAGATGTGTTAATACCTCCTAGTGACTGAATTCTAGTTGTTCCCAATGAAAAATTTTGACCAAACCTTGTTACATCATCATAGTAACCAAACTGTGAAAATGAAATAAAAGGACAAAAAAATATTATGCTTAAAAGAATTATAAGCTTAAAACCTTTCATATATAATTTAGAAAAAATTAATTAACTCCTCCTCTAGATGAACCGCCGCCTTTAGACGAACCGCCACCAGAATTTCCACCGCTAGAACCACCTACTCTTGACGAACCAGAACTTACTCCACCGCTGGAAAAACCACTACCAGAACTTCTGTTAAAACCAGCTGTGCCAGAAGAATAATTACTATTACTTCTATTGGTTGATGAATTAGATCTATTGTAAAAGGATGAATTTGAATTTGAATTTCTTGTATAAGATTCTTTTGAATAATTATAACTTGAACGTCTACCTGAATTATCGTTTAATGAACCATTATTTCTACTGGATGAATTTCTTTCATAACCACTACCTCTATTTATTGAAGATCTAGAAGTGTTTTGATCATAACTAGAATAGATACGCATAGCTTTTTTGCTGGAAACACTAGTATTTTCTGAATTCATTCCTCTTCTTCTAGACAGCTGGTCATTATAATTATTTCTAGTATCTGATCTTGAACTAATATCATTTCTAAGGTTTCTTTCATTACTAACTTTAGATCTTAAATATTCATTTTGTGAGTTTGAACCTCTTTGATAACGACCATCATTATTAATCTCACCTTCTCTTACTAAAGACCTACCTCTTTTTACAAATTGGTCAACGTTTTCACCATTAATAGAACCTGAATTTCGAGAAACACGAGGGCCTCTAATTTGATTAGAAACATTATTCATAGTATTAAATGTATTATTTATATAGTTGTTATTTATATAGTTGTTACCATAATTACCCCCATATGAATATAGACCATATGGGTTATTTGTACTTAATACACATATAGAATTAAAACCATATCCATTATAACCCCAAAAATCAATTGGAGAAAACATTGTATTACCATGATACATGCTAAAGTATGGATCTGAAAATAAAAGCAATGGATTATATCTATATAATTTAGCTAACCATCTAGCGTTACTCCAACTCATATTATTCATGTAAGGATCATAGTAATAACCATTAACAAGTCTTTCATAAGCGAAAGGATCACTGTAGCCATAAGATCCTGAGTTTGATAAACCGTAAAAGTTTTTAAAGTAATTATTGTAATTGTTTTTTGAAGGCCTAAAGAAAAGATTATCTCTATTATATTTTAAAGATTTAGAAATAACTTTTACCCTTTTATCCAATACCTCTTGTGAATTGCTCTTATATTTATTTAACAGTTCAGGATTAATATTATCTTTAAGTTCAACATTCCTCAGGGTTAAATCATTTTTATATTGATTTATAATTTCTTGAGCAGATAAATTGTTTTTCTGAACAATAGTCTTTCTATCATTTTTATTAAAATAGAGGTCATCATATTCTTGAGAAAAAGAAACAAAAGTAAATAAGATCAATACAAGCGTAAGTATATTCTTGTTGATTTGATTGCTTTGGAAAGGATTAATAGTTCTCATTTTTGTTATACAATATTCACTAAATATAACGAAAAAGACTAATTTATGTTGCATTCATTTTATAATTTAGCCTTTTAGAAAAGTAATTTTAATTTAAATGAGCAAAGGAATCCCAGATAAAAATAAAGATTTTTCAGGTTGGTATAATGAAATAATTAAGAAAGCAGATCTTGCAGAGAACTCTCCTGTAAGAGGATGTATGATCATAAAACCATATGGATATTCGATTTGGGAAAAGATGCAATCTGTTCTAGATAAAATGTTTAAAGATTCAGGTCATTATAATGCATATTTTCCGCTTTTTATTCCAAAGTCTTATTTAAGTAAAGAAGCCGATCATGTTGAAGGTTTTGCAAAAGAATGTGCGGTTGTTACTCATTATAGATTAAAAAATGATGAAAATAAAAAGGGGCTTATTGTTGATCCTAATGCAAAATTAGAAGAAGAATTAATTGTAAGACCTACCTCAGAAACTGTAATTTGGAATAGTTACAAGAATTGGATTCAATCATATAGGGATCTTCCAATATTAGTAAATCAATGGGCTAATGTAGTTCGATGGGAAATGAGAACTAGATTATTTTTAAGAACTTCTGAGTTTCTGTGGCAAGAAGGTCATACCGCTCATTCAAATAAAGATGAAGCAATCAAAGAAACACTAACAATTTTAAATATTTATTCATCATTTTTAGAAGAATATATGAGTATCCCTGTTTTAAAAGGAATAAAGTCAGAATCAGAAAAGTTTGCGGGAGCTATAGATACTTATTGTATTGAAGCCCTAATGCAAGATGGTAAAGCACTTCAAGCAGGAACCTCACATTTTTTGGGTCAAAATTTTGCAAAAGCATTTAATGTCCAATTTGCAAACTCGGATGGTAAAATGGATTATGTATGGGGAACATCTTGGGGGGTATCCACAAGATTGATAGGAGCATTAATTATGTCACACTCAGATAATAATGGATTGATTCTACCTCCAAACTTGGCTCCAATTCAAGTAGTAATGGTTCCTATATTTAATTCCGATGATGAATATGAAGCTATAATTAATTTATTTCAAAAAATTAAAACTAGTCTTTTAAAATTAAATATTAGTTGTAAAATTGATGACAGAAAGTTTCATAAACCAGGTTGGAAATTTGCTGAATATGAAATGAAAGGTGTTCCTGTAAGAATAGCTCTAGGACCTAGAGATTTAGAAAAAAATACTTTAGAAATTGCAAGAAGAGATAATCTTAAAAAAGAAATTATTAGTGTAGAAAATGCTGAACAAAAAATACAACAAATTTTAAAACTAATTCAAAAAGATATTTTAAAAAAGGCTAAAAATTTTCGAGATAAAAATAGTCATGAGGCAAAGGATTACGATGAGTTCAAGACTCTAGCAAAAAACAATTCTGGATTTATTTATGCTCACTGGGATGGAACTGAAAAAACTGAAGAAAAAATAAAATCAGATACAAAAGCTACAATAAGATGTATTCCATATGAAAATAAAGGAAAACCAGGAAAATGTATTGTGACCGGTAAACCTTCAAAACAAAAAGTTATTTTTGCTAAAGCATATTAAACTAATAAAATGGAGTGGATTATAGTAATAAGTCTTTTAATTATTGGATTAATCTTAATATTAATTGAAATTATATTTATACCAGGAACCACAGTTTTTGGTATTATTGGCTCTATCTGTTTCTTATTATCTAATTATTATGCTTTTAATGAATTTGGAAATCAAGTTGGTTTAATTGTTTCAACTATATCAGGCTCTGCTTTAATAATTTTAGTTGTTTATATGTTAAAATCAAAGACATGGGAAAAGCTTTCACTAAAAAAAACTAATACTGCAAAATTCAATAAAGGAAAAACTAAGCTATTAAAAATAGGAGATCAAGGCATAACAACATCATCTCTCAAGCCTTATGGCAAAGGAGTTTTTAATGGAAAAGTCTATGAAATTAAAACAAATGGAAATTATATAAAAGAACAGAATAAAATCAAAATAATTGATATCTTGCATAACAAAATAATAGTTAAAAATTTATAAAAGATAAATCATGATATTAACAGCTCTAGCAATATTTGGAATTATTTTAGTTCTTTTCATATTTCTATATTTTGTCCCGGTAAATCTTTGGATCACGGCAATCTTTTCTGGAGTTAAAATAGGTTTGTTAGAATTAGTATTTATGAGAGTTAGAAGAGTTCCCCCTTCTATAATTGTCAATTCTCTAATAACAGCAACAAAAGCTGGTTTAGTTATTAAAGATGAAGAAGATTCGCCTAGTAGAAAACTGAAAGGAAGTGATTTAGAAACTCATTTCTTAGCTGGAGGAAATGTTCCTCTAGTTATTAAAGCATTGATATCTTCTGAAAAAGCTAATATTCAATTAACATTCAAACAATCAACTGCTATAGATTTGGCTGGTAGAGATGTATTTGAAGCAGTCCAGATTTCTGTTAATCCAAAAGTAATAAACACCCCTTCAGTAGCCGCTGTAGCTGCTGACGGTATCCAACTTATTTGTAAAGCAAGAGTAACGGTTAGAGCAAATATATCTCAGCTTGTTGGAGGTGCTGGAGAAGATACAATTTTAGCTAGAGTTGGAGAAGGAATCGTAACTTCTATAGGATCTGCAAAATCACATAAAATTGTTTTAGAAAATCCTGATAATATTTCCAAATTAGTTCTTGAAAGAGGTCTTGATGCTGGAACTGCTTTTGAAATATTGTCAATTGATATAGCGGATGTTGATATTGGAGAAAATATTGGAGCAAAACTTCAAACAGATCAGGCTGAAGCAGACTTAAAAGTTGCAGAAGCTAAAGCAGAAGAAAGAAGAGCAATGGCAGTAGCAGAGGAGCAAGAAATGATTGCAAAAGCACAAGATGCTAAAGCTCAGGTTATCATGGCAGAAGCAGAAGTACCAAAAGCAATGGCGCAAGCATTCAAAAAGGGAAATTTAGGAATACTAGATTATTATAAGTTTCAAAATATCCAAGCTGACACGGATATGAGAGAAAACATAGCGGGGAAAAAGTCTAAAGGAAAATCAACAAAAGAGTAATGTATTAATTACCTGGTAAGTAATTGTTCAAAAAAGCCACCAATTTGTTTTTCTCTATCGATAAAATGTATTTCTAGAATCCAATCTCTATGATTACCACTCTTATCTAAACTTGACATATTAACATTATTTTTGGGATGGATATAATTTCTTTTATCTTCATTTTCTAATTTTTCATGAGGAAAGTGACCAATCAAATGACCAGCAATTTCGCCACCAAATTCCCATCCATGATTCTTTGCAGATAATACTGCATAATTATAAAGTTCAGCACCAGTTAAATTCTTTGTTACATTAAAAAAATCTTTACATTCATCCCAAGCAATAGATATATCATCTTTTAATTTAAGTTTATTCTTATCATTACCTAGAACGTAGGTTCTACCAAAATCAGCTTCCCATTCATCAAAAATTGGTCCAAAATCTATGAATAGAATATCATCTTCTTTAATTATAAGGTTTGAAGGATTCTCCTTATATGGTTTTAAAGTGTTTTTTCCAGATCTTACTATTCTTTTATGCCAATATTTCTTTATACCATAAAGATCATAAGCTAGATTAAATATTTCAGTATTTAATTGATTCTCAAACTTTCCAGGTTTAATTAATCCTTGATTTTCAATTTCAAAAAATAAATTTTCAGCATTCTTTTCTGCTTCAATTAAATTCTTTCTTTGATTCGTTAACATAAAACAAATTAAAAAAAAAGCCTCTAATAAAAGAGGCTTTTTTAAAAAAAATATCTGGCAACGACCTACTCTCCCACTGGTTACAGTAGTACCATCGGCGCTGATGGGCTTAACTTCTTTGTTCGAAATGGAAAAAGGTGTAACCCCATCGCAATAGTCACCATAAAATCTTAATATCGTAACATTATGCGATTAATGTAGAAATTATTAAAAAAAACACTTATACTGGAAGTTATGGGTAATTAGTACTGCTCAGCTTTGATATTTCTATCTTTACACCTGCAGCCTATCAACGTCCTAGTCTTGGACGACCCTTAAAAGAAGCCTCATCTTGAGGTAAGCTTCGTGCTTAGATGCTTTCAGCGCTTATCTTTTCCAAACGTAGCTACCCGGCGGTGCAGTTGGCACCACAACCGGTACACTAGAGGTTTGTCCAACTCGGTCCTCTCGTACTAG
>TARA_B100001175_G_scaffold139407_1_pt1 | contig 13314 bp, 7 predicted proteins | sample TARA_B100001175 | Tara Oceans TARA_B100001175
GCATTTTTATCTACAATCGTATGGGGTCATCATATGTTTGTGACAGGAATGAATCCCTTTTTAGGTTCTGTATTTACCTTCACAACCTTATTAATTGCTATTCCCTCAGCTGTCAAAGCCTTCAATTATATAACAACTCTTTGGAAAGGAAATATTCAATTTAACACACCGATGCTTTTTGCAATTGGATTTGTTTCAACATTTATTACAGGTGGTTTAACCGGAATTATTTTAGGTGACAGTGCTTTAGATATAAATGTTCATGATACATATTTTGTGGTTGCACATTTTCATTTAGTAATGGGTATATCGGCACTTTATGGAATGTTGGCTGGTATTTATCAGTGGTATCCGATACTTTTTGGGAAAATGATGAATAAAAATCTTGGTTACGTACATTTCTGGGTAACCGCTATTTCAGCATATGGTGTATTTTTTCCTATGCATTTTATTGGAATGGCTGGGCTACCAAGAAGATATTATACTAATTCAAATTTCCCTCTATTTGATGACCTTGCTGATACTAATCAGATTATTACAATGTTTGCTTTATTAGGTGCTGCAGTACAGCTTGTTTTCTTATATAATTTTATTTATAATATTTTTTATGGAAAGAAAGCTCCTCAAAATCCATGGAAGTCAACAACTTTAGAGTGGACTGCATCTCAAAAGCATATTCATGGAAATTGGCAAGGAAAAATCCCTGAGGTACACAGGTGGCCCTATGATTATAGCAAGCCAGGATACAAAGAAGATTTTGTTCCTCAACACATTCCTTTGAAGAAAGGTGAAGAAGAATATTAATTATCATATCAGAATAAAGAAAAAGCCTTTCTAATTTTAGAAAGGCTTTTTCTTTATATTTGTTTTTATGAATGAAAACCTTGACCCATCTGCAGAAAATCTTTCTGAAAATGAGAGAGAATTTGAAAATAACTTAAGACCAATTTCATTTAACGATTTTTCAGGCCAAGAGCATGTTATAAATAATCTTAAAATATTTGTTGAAGCTGCAAATCAACGAAATGAGGCTTTGGATCATACTCTATTTCATGGTCCGCCAGGACTTGGAAAAACTACACTAGCTAATATTTTGGCAAAAGAATTAGATGTTGAAATCAAAGTAACATCAGGCCCTGTGTTAGATAAACCAGCCGACCTGGCGGGTCTATTAACAAATCTTAAAGAAAGAGATGTGTTATTTATTGACGAAATTCACAGACTGAGCCCTATAGTTGAAGAATATCTTTACTCAGCAATGGAGGATTATAAAATTGATATAATGATAGAGTCTGGTCCCAATGCTAGATCTGTAGAAATAAATCTAGAACCCTTTACCCTTGTTGGTGCTACAACTAGATCTGGATTACTTACAGCCCCCATGAGAGCAAGGTTCGGAATAACAAATAGGTTAAAATACTATGATTCCAAATTACTTTCAACCATAGTTGAAAGGAGTGCAAAGATATTAGAGATAGGTATCTCAATGGAAGCTGCAATTGAAATTGCTGGAAGGAGCAGAGGTACACCAAGAATTGCTAATTCACTTCTTAGAAGAGTCAGGGATTTTGCTCAAATAAAGGGAGATGGTAATATAGATATTAATATTACAAAATCAAGCTTAAAGGCATTAAATGTTGACGTAAGTGGACTTGATGAGATGGATAATAAGATATTAAGTACAATTATTGATAAGTTTAGTGGTGGTCCAGTTGGAATTACAACCTTGGCAACGGCTGTAAGTGAGAACCCAGAGACAATTGAAGAGGTTTATGAGCCTTTTTTAATTCAACAAGGTTTTATTATGAGAACTCCAAGAGGCCGAGAAGCTACAGAGCTTGCATTTAAACACTTAAACAAAGAATTTAAGTCATCTCAAAAAGGACTCTTTTAAATACTTTGTATATGTATAAACATTATAGTATTGAGAGCTTGACGCTTGATATTAAATCACAGGCCAAGAGCCTTGGCTTCATGTCCTGTGGAATTAGTGAGGCTGGATTTTTAGAGGAAGATGCCCCCAAACTAGAAGAGTGGCTAAATAATAATATGAACGGTAAAATGTCTTACATGGAGCGTAACTTCGAAATGAGACTTGATCCAAGAAAAATTATTGATGACGCCAAAAGTGTAATTTCTCTTACATATAATTATTTTCCAAAACACAACTTGGGTGAATCAGGATTTAAGGTGTCAAAATACGCATATGGAAAAGACTATCACTTTGTAATAAAAGAAAAATTAAGGAATCTGTTTGGGTATATTAAAGAAAAAGCAGGTGATATAAACGGAAGAGTTTTTGTTGATTCAGCTCCAATTCTGGAAAGAGCTTGGGCAAAGAAAAGTGGATTGGGTTGGGTCGGAAAAAATACAAATCTAATTTCAAAGCAAAATGGTTCATTTTTTTTCTTGTGTGAAATTATTTTAGATCTAAAACTAAATTATGATGATATTGAAACTGATCACTGTGGGTCTTGCACTGCGTGTATAGATGCATGTCCAACAGATGCAATAGTTGAACCATATGTCGTGGATGGAAGTAAATGTATTTCCTACTACACAATAGAATTAAAAGATAATATTCCAGATCACGCAAAAGGCTCATATGGCGATTGGATTTTTGGATGTGATATTTGTCAGGATGTATGCCCGTGGAATAGATTTTCAAAGGCTCACAATGAACCACTTTTTAATCCTAAAGATGAGTTTTTATCGATAAGAAAAAATGATTGGATCGAAATGACAAAAGAGACTTTTAACAAAGTATTTAAGAACTCTGCTCTAAAAAGGACGGGGTTTGATGGGATTAAAAGAAATATTGAATTTATAAAAAGAAAATAAAACTAAATTTTTTAGATTTTTTAAATTAAATTGTTAATTAAAATTTTTTAAAATGATCACTTATATAAAAGGAAAATTGTCAGAAAAATCTCCAACTAATGTTGTAATTGAGACTAATGGAATTGGCTATTGGGTAAATATTTCATTAACCACATTTTCTCAAATTACTGATCAGGAAAGTATTAAGTTATACACACATCTTCAGATAAAAGAAGACTCTCATTCTCTTTATGGATTTTATACTAAGAAGGAGAGGGAGATTTTTAGACTTTTAATTTCTGTAAGTGGAGTTGGTACAAGTACTGCAAGAACAATGCTTTCCTCATTAAACCCTGAACAAATTATTGAAGCGATTTCCTCCAACAATGTTTCAATTGTCCAATCCGTAAAAGGAATAGGTAGTAAAACCGCTCAGAGATTAATTATAGAGTTGAGAGATAAAGTATTAAAAATATATGATATTGATGAAGCTTTTGTTAATTCAAACAATACTGTAAGAGAAGAAGCGTTATCTGCTTTGGAGGTACTTGGAATTAACAAGAGAAATGCAGAGGTATCAGTAGATAAAATAATTAAAGATAACCCAGATATTTCTGTAGAGGAAATAATTAAAGAGACTTTAAAAAGGATTTAAATTGTTAGATGTTTCGATTATTTAAATTAAAATTCTATAATTTTTTGCTGTTTTTTATTCTGACAGCATTTAGTGTCATGTCTCAAGACATTGATTATGATATGGGTCAAATGGATATACCAAAAACACCTAATTACTTAGATAATTATGAGTATGATTCAAGTAGAAATTTATATTACTATAACTATGATGCTGGAGAATTTAATATAAATTATCCTATAGTTTTGTCCCCTGATGAATATCAAGAACTAATTTTAAAAGAAGATCTAAAAAATTATTATAAATCGAAAATCGACGCTATTGAGGGTAAAAAGGAAGGTGCTGAAAACGATCAAAAAAATTTAATACCGGAAATATATGTAAACTCAGAAATATTCGAATCAATTTTTGGAGGAAATACAATTCAAGTTGTTCCTCAGGGGTCTCTGGAAGTTGACCTAGGGGTTTTATACACCAAACAAGACAACCCTTCATTTTCGCCAAGAAACAGAAGTAACTTAACATTTGATTTTGATCAAAGAATTGGACTAAGTTTGACTGGTAAAATAGGTACAAGAGTTGAATTGAATGCAAATTTTGACACCCAATCATCTTTCGATTTTCAAAATCTTTTAAAGCTTGAATATGAACCAACTGAGGATGATATAATTCAAAAAATTGAAGTTGGTAACGTTAGTATGCCATTAAATAGCTCTCTAATTTCTGGTGCGCAAAGTCTTTTTGGTGTTAAAACTGAATTAAAATTTGGAAACACACGTATTAAAGCAATTTTTTCTGAACAAAAATCTGAATCAAGATCAGTAGTTTCAGAAGGTGGCGGAACAATACAGGAGTTTGAGTTCAGGGCTCTAGATTATGATGAAAATAGACATTTTTTTCTAAGCCATTTTTTTAAAAATAAATATGATGAATCATTATTAAATTATCCTTATATAAATTCTAATATTTTAATAACAAGATCCGAAGTATGGGTAACAAATAGAAATAATCAAATTGAAAATGTTCGAAATATTGTTGCTTTTCAAGATTTAGGTGAATCAAACGATGTTTCTTCATCTGTAAATATTTTAGCTCCTCCTGATACTTATCCTGATAATTCCAACAACGGTTTAGACCCTGAGTCAATGGACAACCCTGGATATCAATTGACTTCAGTTGTTAGAGACATAGCTACTGTTTCATCAGGAATTTTAGTTCCGCAGGTTAACGAAGGTATTGATTATGTAAAATTAGAGAATGCAAAAAAATTAAGGGAAAATATTGATTATAAATTACATCCTCAGTTAGGATATATATCATTGAACCAAAGATTAGAAAATGATGAAATTTTAGCAGTTGCATTTCAATATACCATTGGAGATCAGGTTTTCCAAGTTGGAGAATTTGCTAATGATGGTATACAGGCAACTGAAGTTTTTGAAAATGAGGAAATACAAATCGTGAATTCGAACAATTTAGTTTTAAAATTATTAAAAAGCACAGTAACCGACGTGAGTCAGCCAATATGGGGTTTAATGATGAAGAATATTTATAACACTGGTGCATACCAGTTAGAACGTGATGGCTTTAAACTTAATATTTTTTATGATGAGTCCTCTGAGTTAAATTTTATCTCACCTATTGAGGGAACACCATTCCCTGATCCATCCCCTGGCGATATTTCTATAAATGAACAACCACTTCTAAGGTTTTTTAATTTTGATAGATTAAACTACAATAATGATCCTCAGATTAATGGAGACGGCTTTTTTGATTTTGTTTCTGATGTAACTGTAGTTCAACAAAACGGTAAAATTATATTTACAAAAGCTGAGCCCTTTGGAGAATTTTTATTTGAGGCATTAAGACTAAATCAAAATGAAAATTATGAAGGAGATCAAAATATTGAGTCAGATTATAATTTAAATCAAAAAAAATATGTTTACCAAACTCTTTATAATTCAACTAAAACAGCTGCAGAGCAGGAATCAGAAAAAAATAAGTTCATTATTAAGGGTAGATATAAATCATCGTCAGGTGGTGGTATTCCAATAGGTGCTTTTAATGTACCTAGGGGTTCAGTAACGGTTACTGCAGGTGGTCGAGTCCTAGTTGAAGGAGTTGACTATACCGTAAACTACCAAATGGGAACTGTTCAAATATTGGATGGTGGTTTACAAGCCTCAAATATTCCTATAAATGTTAGTGTTGAAAATAATGCAATGTTTGGACAACAAACGAAAAGATTTTCCGGATTTAATATTGAGCATACTTTTAGTGATAATTTTATTATGTCGGGTACCCTTCTTAATTTGAACGAAAGACCGTTAACGCAAAAAGCAAATTTTGGAACTGAACCTATAAATAATACAATTTTTGGATTTGATGCTAATTTTTCAAAGGAAGTTCCTTTTTTAACTAGATTGGTAAATAAATTACCAAATATAGAAACAGAAACCCTTTCTGAAGTATCAATGCGTGGTGAATTTGCATATTTATTGCCTGGCACTCCAAAAGGAAATGATTTTCAAGGTGAAGCGACATCATACGTTGATGATTTTGAAGGAACTCAAAATATTATTGACCTACTTAGTCCTCAGTCATGGTCTATTTCTGGTCGACCTAAAGAACTTGGTAGATTTTATAATGATGGAAATGAAGATGATGTTGGGATTCAGAATGGATACGATCGAGCTCTTTTGAACTGGTATTCAATTGATCCTATTTTTTACAGCGGACAAAGACCATCAGATATTTCAGACGATGATACTTCAAATTTATATTCAAGAAGAATTTTTATAAATGAAATATTTCCCGAAAGAGATTTAGTTCAGGGCCAATCCTCAGTTATCAACTCATTAGATTTGAATTTTTATCCTGACTTAAGAGGACCATATAATATGCATCCGTCTGTTTCTGATGGTATCATCGACAATCCCAATAACTCATGGGCAGGTATAACAAGATTTATTAATACCACAGATTTTGAACAATCTAATGTTGAATATGTTGAGTTTTGGCTGATGGATCCTTTTTTAAATAATCAACAAAACCTGGGAGGAAAACTTACTATAAATCTTGGAAATATTTCCGAAGATGTAATCAAGGATGGCAGGAAGCAGTATGAAAATGGTTTGCCGGAAGATGGGGATATTAGTTTTTTACCCACAACTCTTTGGGGAACAGTTGTTCCTCAGAATCAATCTTTGGTATATGCTTTTTCATCAGAAGGGCAAACCAGAACAAATCAGGATGTGGGTTTAGACGGATATGATGACTCTGAAGAAGCATTAAAGTTTCCTTTATTTTCAGAATTAGAGGATCCAATGAATGATAATTATAATTACTTCCTAAATAAATCTGGAAATATATTTGAGAGGTACTTGAATTATAATGGTACTCAGGGAAATTCACCTGAGGGAATTTCTAATACAGATCGTGGTTATAACACACTCCCTGATGTTGAAGATGTAAATAGAGATAATACAATGAATACAATTGATAGTTATTTTGAATATGAGGTTGATATTTCTCCAACCTCTCTTATTGATGTGAATAATAGTTTTATTGTAGACAGAAAAGAAAAACTAGTTAATCTGCCAAACGGATCAACTGAACTTGTCAAATGGTATCAATTTAGAATTCCTGTTAATGAACCCTCCAATGTAATTGGAGGATTAACAGATTTTAGATCTATAAGATTTATGAGGTTATATTTAAGCAATTTTGATGTCAATACTATTTTAAGGTTAGGAACATTAGAACTTGTCAGGAGTGATTGGAGAAAATATAAATTAAGTCTTGATCAAGAAGTTGACAATTCAAGTGATATAACCGAATTTTCGGTTGGTGTAATCGGAATTCAAGAAAATGAAGGAAGATATGTTTCACCTCCAGGAGTTGAAAGAGAGCAATTTAACAATAACAATACAATAGTTAGACAAAATGAACAATCTTTAGTTTTAAATATTTGTGATCTTGAAACAGAAGATTCAAGAGCTGTATTTAAAAACATTAATGTTGATATGAGACAATTTAAAAGACTCAAAATGTTTATGCATGCAGAACAGAAAGATGAAATTAGCTATTCTGACGGAGATATTGTTGGGTTTATTAGATTAGGGAATGATTTAACAGAAAATTATTATCAGGTTGAAATTCCACTACAAGAATCTCCTACAATGTCTTTAGATCCCGAGATTGTATGGCCTACATCTAATCAAATTGATTTACCTGTAAGAGCTTTAGAGACTATTAAATCTTTGTCAATTTTAAATGGTACTTTATCAGCCGAAAATCCTATTTTCTATGATCTTGTTGCAGATGAAGTAATTCCATCATCTGTCCCAGAGTTTTCCCCCCTTGAAATTGGTAGTCAGCGAATTGCTATTAAAGGAAATCCAAATTTTGGAGACATTAGAACTTTAATGATTGGTGTAAAAAACCCTAGGCAGGACAATATGAATACCTGTGGTGAAGTATGGTTTAATGAACTGAGACTTTCCGAAATGAATAATGATGGAGGTTGGGCAGCCACAATTGCACTAGACTCAAATATTGCCGATTTTATGAATTTATCTGCCTCTGCTCGAAAAAGTACAAGTGGATTTGGTAACATAGAACAAGGCCCAAGTGAAAGAGATAAGGTTGACTCAAAACAATATGATATTGTTACAAACATTAATGTAGGTCAATTATTTCCGAAAAAGTGGGGATTAAATATTCCTTTTAATTACGGTCTTGGGGAGGAACTTATTACTCCGGAGTATGATCAACAATTTAGAGACATAAAACTTTCATCTAGGATTGAACAGGCGGTTAATCAATCTGAAAAAGACGCTATTTTAAGGCGGTCCGAAGATTATACAAAAAGAAAGAGTATAAATTTCATCGGAGTTTCTAAGCAAAGAAATGATAATCAAAATACTCCAAGATTTTATGACTTGGAAAATTTAACTTTTAATTATTCATACAACGAAATAAATCACAGAGATTATGAAATTGAAAATATGACAGACCAAAATTTAAGGACCGGCATAAATTATAATTTTAATTTTAATTCTTTAAAGTTAGAGCCTCTTAAAAATAATGACTCAATATTTAACGGTAAGTATTTAAAAATTTTAAAGGACTTTAATATTAATTTATTACCGGCAAGTATAAGTGTTAATACAGATTTTATTAGGCAATACAATAAACAAAAATTCAGAGAAGTTGAGTTAACTCAAGGTAATATAGGCATTCAGGAATTATTTAGAAGAAATTATTTGTTTGATTTTCAGTTTGCCTTAAATTATCCGATTTCTAAAAGTCTTTCTTTAAACTATGGAATAACAAATAATAATATTGTTAGAAATTATTTTTTGGATGATGACATTAATGGTATTCAAGATTCAGATCTTGATATATGGTCTGGTCTTTTTGATTTTGGAGACCCTAATAGGCAAATTCAGCAAATTTCTCTTAATTATGACATTCCTTTAAGAAAAATTCCAACATTTGATTTTATTCGGGCAACATATTCATATACAGGTGATTATCAATGGCAGAAGGGATCTGACCTATTTGGAAATTTAACATTAGACGGTGTTACTTATGATTTAGGAAATTCTATTTCTAACTCTAACACTCATAACCTAAATACTATGCTTGATATGCCCAAATTTTACAGATATTTAGGCCTAAAAAAGTTTAATAGTAGATCATTAAGAGAAACAACTAAAGCCAATAATAAGAACTCCGTGTTTAAATCAATTATTAACCTAGTTACAATGATTAAGAAAGTACAATTCAATTATTCAGAGAACAATGGCTCTTTTTTACCAGGATTCCTTGACACTCCTGGGTTTTTTGGGTCCTTTACTCCATCTATTGGATATGTTTTTGGAAGTCAGAAAGATGTCAGATATTTAGCAGCCAGAAAAGGCTGGCTTACTGTTTTCCCTGATTTTAATCAGCAATTTTCAAGTACTAAAAATACAAATTTGACCTTTTCAGCTAATTTGGAACCAATAAATGATTTAAAAATTGATTTAAACGGAGGTAGAACTTATGCTGATAATTTATCTGAATCATTTAATACAATAGACAGTAATAATGATGGCCTAAGTGATATTTATAATCCGTTTATTCAGAATTCAATAGGAAATTTTAGTATTTCAACTCTTCTAATAAAAACAGCTTTTTCAAAAAGTGATGAATATAGCTCTGATGTATTTGAAACATTTAAATCTAATAGATTAATAATTTCTAGAAGATTAGCGGCGCAAGCTGGTATTGACTTTTCAAATCCAAATAACTTTGAAAATGGAAACTTAGAAGGTTTTCCGTTAGGATTTGGTAAAAATAGTCAATCAGTATTATTACCTTCTTTTTTATCAGCATATTCTGGAGTTGAAGCTAATAAAGCTAATTTGGGTGCTTTTAGAGATATCCCAATACCAAATTGGTCTATAAAATATTCAGGTTTTATGAAATTAAAGTGGTTTAATAAAAATTTCAAACGATTTTCGCTTTCTCATGGCTATAATTCGATGTATACTGTAAATCAGTTTAGATCAAATTTAGATTTTGAAGAGCCAGATTTTGAACTATCATATGATCTTCAAAATTCTAATGTTTTTGATCAATCAAATAATTATAAAAACAAAGTGCTTTTTAGTAACATTAATTTGATGGAACAATTTAGCCCTTTAATAAAAATTGATTTAGAGATGAAAAATTCACTAAAAATTCTAACAGAAATTAGAAAAGATCGTCTATTGTCGCTTAGTTTTGATAATAATCTCCTGACAGAAATACAGGGATATGAATATGTGTTCGGTTTGGGCTACAGGTTTAAAGATTTACAAATAAGGTCAAGACTTGGAGGCTCTAGGCAATTAATTAAAAGTGATCTAAATATGAAGGCTGATATTTCAATTAGAAATAATAAAACTATTGTGAGATATTTAGATTTAGATAATAATCAAGTTACATCAGGTCAAAGTATAATAGGTTTTAAATATTCTGCTGATTATGCATTTAGTCAAAAATTAACAGGACTTTTATATTTTGATTACTCCTTTTCTGAGTATGCAATTTCGACCGCATTTCCTCAAACTACGATAAGAGCTGGATTTACTATGAGATACAATTTTGGAAATTAATAATTTATAAAATGAATATACCTGAAGAATTAAAATACACAAAAGATCACGAGTGGATATCAATTAATGGAGATATTGCTACCGTTGGTATTACTGATTTCGCTCAAAGAGAATTAGGAGATATAGTTTATGTTGAGGTTGAAACAGTAGGTGAGACCTTAGATGCAGATGAAGTTTTTGGAACTGTTGAAGCAGTAAAAACTGTGTCAGATTTATTTTTGCCAGTTTCTGGTGAAATTATTGAATTTAACGAAGATTTAGAGGATAAACCTGAGGATGTAAATGCCGAGCCATATTCAAAGGGTTGGATGATTAAGATGAAGGTTTCTAATCCTGATGAATTTAGTCAATTACTTGATTCTAGTCAGTATAGAGAACTAATAGGAGAATAAAATACCTTATTAAATACTCTGTATTTTGTTGTTAAATATTAAAAATAAAAATTATTTTTTTTACAAATTATTAGTTACTTTAGCCTAGTTATTATGTTTTATGCAGAATAAAAAAAGTTCAAAAGCAGATATAGGAAGAAACAGTTCACTTTACTTCGCTGTTGGTTTAGCATTGATGATGTTTTTATCTTACGGAACTATTAATTACAAAGTTTACGACAAAGACGCGCTAGGCTTGGATAAAGTAAGTATGGATTCTCTGGATGAGGAGGAAGTGCCAATAACGGAACAAGTAAAACCTCCACCACCTCCACCACCTCCACCACCAGCACCTGAAGTTATTGAAATTGTAGAGGATGAGGAAGAAGTAGAGGAAACGATTATAGAATCAACAGAATCTGATGAAGAGTTAGAAATAGAAGATATTGAAATAGAAGAAGTTGAAGAAGATGTAGAGGTTCCTTTTGCGGTAATCGAAAATGTCCCTGTTTTTCCTGGATGTGAAAGAGGTAATAATGAAAAGAAAAGAAAATGTATGTCTGAAAAAATTTCAAAATTTGTTCAGAGAAAATTTAACACTGATTTAGCTGGAGACTTGGGGTTAACAGGAAGACAAAGAATCAATGTTATATTTAAAATTGACAAAAGTGGAATTGTAACAGGTGTTAGGGCAAGAGCTCCACACCCAAGATTAGAAAAGGAAGCCCAAAGGGTTATTAACTTGTTACCAAAAATGAAGCCTGGTAAGCAAAGAGGTAAAGCAGTAATTGTACCTTATTCCCTACCAATAATTTTCCAAGTTCAAGATTAATATCTTTTTAATGATTTTAAATAAATTGAGGTATAATATCTCTTATATTTGCAGTTAATTTAAAAGAAATTTTGTCTACAAATATTTCACTATCTATAATTAAAGAGCTTACAAAATTTAGGCTAACCCTGAGTGTTGTGTTTTCATCATTTATAAGTTATTTCCTAGGGGCAACTGAAGTAAATCCTATTCAGCTTTTTTATTTAGTCGCAGGAGGTATTCTTATTGTAAGTTCATCAAATATTTTCAATCAAATAATAGAAAAAGATTTAGATAAGCTTATGAAAAGGACTCAAAATCGTCCATTACCAAAAAAAGAAATTACCCCAAAATTAGCTTTATTTTTAGCAATCCTTTCAGCTTTAATCGGATTAATTTTTATGTATTTAATTAACCTTAAAGTAGCAATTCTAGCAGCTGTCTCAATATTTCTTTACACAGCTATCTATACCCCAATGAAATTGATAAGCCCACTTTCGGTTTTTGTTGGAGCAATTCCTGGTGCTTTCCCTTTTATGATTGGTTGGGTAGCAGCAACAAATGATATAGGAATCGAAGCTTTAACCTTATTTCTGATGCAATTTTTTTGGCAGTTCCCACATTTTTGGTCAATTGGATGGTCTCAAAATAGTGATTATGAAAAAGCTGGTTTTAAAATGTTGCCAACCGGAAGAAAAGACAAGTCCACATCGGCACAAATTTTGTTTTATTCGATATGGGCTGTATTAGTTTCAATAATTCCTTTTTTTGGAATTACCGGTGAACTAAAACTTAGTATTGTTGGAGTTTTAGCTGTTTTTGCTTTAGGAGCTCTTCTGATTTATAAATCTTATATTCTATTTTTAGACGGAAAAAACGAGAATGCAAAAAAATTAATGTTTACAAGTGTGATTTACCTTACATTTATTCAACTTACCTTTTTATTTGATAAAATATTCTAATTATGAGTTCACTAGTAAATAAAAGAAATAGAGCATTGAAAATGATGTTGTGGTTTGGAATTGGATCACTCTTCATGACTTTTGCAGGATTAACAAGTGCATTTATAGTAAGTAAAAATAGAGAAGATTGGGTTCAAAATTTTGATTTACCAGAAGCTTTTTATTATAGCTTAATCTTTATACTTTCAAGCAGTATAATATTGATTTTTGCAAGGAGATTACTTACAAAAAATCAACAAAAAAAAGTTTCAGTATTATTATTAATCACAATATTGTTAGGAACCTTATTTATAGTATTCCAATTTTTAGGTTTTGGTCAAATAATGGCTGACGGATACCATTTTACAGGCCCAACTAGCACCATCAATAGTTCCTTTATTTTTTTAATCGCCTTTGTGCATTTAGTTCATGTACTGGTTGCATTAATCGCATTAGTTGTGGTTTTTGTCAAAAATTTAAAGGGTGTGTATAATCATGAAAATCACACTGGTTTCGATCTTGCTTCAATTTTTTGGCATTTTGTAGATATTTTATGGATTTACCTGTTTATATTTTTGGTTTTCTTCGG
>TARA_B100001175_G_scaffold95503_1_pt1 | contig 13275 bp, 15 predicted proteins | sample TARA_B100001175 | Tara Oceans TARA_B100001175
TTCTTGCGTAGTATTTCCTGGTTATCATGCAGAATAATAGCATTATTGGGATCAGATTTCGACATTTTGTGATCGAATGAATCCATACGCCCCCCAGGTCCCTTTAATCCAGAAAGCATGGGGGTGTGGATGCATGTTGGTTTAGTCCAACCATTGCGGTCGGCTACTTCTCTCATATACATATGCGCTTTTCTCTGATCCATGCCTCCGAAGGCTATGTCGACCTCTAACTCAAAAATATCTGCTGCCTGTAGTGCGGGGTAAAAGAAGGCCGATAGATCATGATCGGAAGAGTCCTCATCCCTGCCCATAATACTGAATGTCCTCCTGACTCTTGAGAGGCTCATATTCTTCGAGCACCTGAGTACTCTCTCCCAATATTTGCCAGAGTCCATAATTTCCGACGCTCGAATGAATCTTATTTGTCCCGGGCCCTCTCCCTCCTCGGGATTTCCAAGAAGAGCTAGGAAAACCTCGGCCATATAATCCGCAGCCAAAGAAATTTTCTGCATGTCTCGTTCAAATTTATCATTGACCCATGCATGCCAATCTGCTAGAAGGATGATGACATTGACCCCTTCGTCGAGCATCCTTCTGATTGTTCCAGAGAGGAGTAGCCAACCAAGGTGGGCCTTACCGCTGGGCTCTAGCCCGATATACGCCACCAGTTGATCATCACCAGAATGTGAAGGGGCTCCTGAAAGAACCGCCTCTACATGTTCCCTTCCTACTACTTCAAGGCAGTCAGAGAACATCTTATCAATACGAGAACCACCCTCAAAAGAACTCTCTGGATTTTCTTCCTGGGGCATCAGATCACCTAATTAAACAGCTTTTTCAATTTCTCGGCCCTTCCAGCGGCCTTCGTATTCTCATTTGATTCGATGGCGGCCTCAATTTCCGAAATCAATCCCTCTGCTTCCTCTATCTTTTCAGGGGATAGAGAGTCGGACATTGACATGAAATGACGAGCGGAAGAAACGGCAGATTTGGCCTTTGTAGCCTTCTTTGCCCATTCCTTTGCCTTGTCTCCTCGCTGCTTTGAATTGTAGCCAGTGGCATCATCGAGGAAGGTCGTCCATCTTCTTCGGGCATCCATCGCTGATTTCATAGCCTCAGGATCATCAAAGTCCGGAGCGACATTGGTAACATCTATTATGAGTGCGTTTCCTTCGAACTTCCCGCTTATTAATGTCATAATCCCGTGGGAACCAATGAAAGAAGTATCATCGCCCGATCGAATATCCTCGAAATACTTACCTGCGAGTACTGATAATCCCCCTTCTTCTACAATTTGCTTAATCATTCCGCGTCGTACGTCGAATCGCTCCATGCCCTCGCGCTTACTGGGGCACTCTTCAATTCTGTCATTACAGATGCCTCCATATTGAGTTACGAACGGGCTATGGATAATGCGCGCATCGGGAAACATGCGGACAGTTAGAATAGTCCTAATAACTGGCTTATTTGCCATATCTTCGATATCTGCGTTCACAGCTGCAGATTCTGCTGTGACCATGGATAAGCTGGAGTCGCTTCCTGGGTACGATTTGGGACTTAATGGCGCTGAATTGGGACCATCCGGCGAGAAAGTAATAGCATACGGAGCAGATTCGAATGTAATTGTCTTCTCCTCTTCAGATCCGACGGACTATATTGAGATGCCTTCAATAGGCGCCGATTCCCTGAATGATGCAAGTTTTCACCCGAGTGGAAACTCGGCCATTATTGTGGGAAACAACGGAACGGTACTCAGATACTCCGATCTTGATAAGTCACTGACAGATGCCAGTGGTGGCTCTTTCGCCGGTTCAAATCTCACCGCAGTATCTTGGAATCCATCAGGTTCTTGGGCGTATGTAGGATCTACTGAAGGTGAAATTTGGAGGATGAGGGCTTCTGACGATGGTGGCTCCGATATCCACTTACTCGAAGGACTTGGTGGCAGTGACGCTGTTGTGTCGATTGAATGTACATCAGATGCTGTTCTTTGTGTTGCCATAACATCTTTCAGTGGGATTGCAGTAATTGAGAGGGATCATTCTGTGAGTTGGGTTGGAGGCTATTCAACTGCATGGAACGACCTTGAATGTATTGATTCCAGAAGCTCTTGTGTAGCAATATCTTCGAGTATCGTTGGCACCATACATCTTAATTCTTCCAACCCTGAAAAATCAATAGTCTCTGGCGTGGAGATTCTCGGGACGGATAGCGTCTTCACCGGAATTTCACATCATGGAGGGACCAGATTTCTAATCTCTATGGCCCCTTATGCAATAGTGGAACATGACATGGAAAGGAACGCAACATTCCCCTGGTTAGATAATTCTGATGTGGCCAAGGTAAGTGTGCAACTTTCAGGAGAGAGGGTAATCTCAACATGGGCATTAGATGATGATGAGGGGTGGATCCTAACCGACAGAGGAAATCTTGCCTCATTCAATCTCTTGGAAAGTAAAATTGGGAGTTCCATTGGAACCACAATTATTTCATTGGCCGTACCCTTGGCTCTTGTTGGATTAATAGTCACAATAATGATGTCTTTTTTTGATTGGGGGACGAATAGTAGCATAGGAAAAAGTCGGAAAAGGAGTAAACCTTCTGAGAAGCGTCGAAGGAGATAGTTTGTTCCATACCTTGATGAGTGAAAGTACTACGCGAGGGTTGATAATATGCCATACGAAGCACTGGACTTCTACGATGTTGATTCGCTCTTGACTGAAGAAGAGAGGATGGTCAGGGACATGGTGCGTGATTTTGTAGATAATGATGTCCTTCCCAAAATTGAGCATGCTTGCAGAGATGGAGTTTTTCCTGACGAGTGGCGAGTGACCCTTGGGGAAATGGGAGTTCTTGGAGCCCCTCTGAAGGGTTATGGGTGCCCTGGACTTTCATATACGGCATATGGGGTCATTTGCAGGGAGCTTGAAAGAGGAGACAGTGGGCTACGTTCTTTTGCTTCTGTCCAGGGCTCTCTTGCCATGTACCCAATATGGGATTTTGGTTCAGAGGAGCAGAAAAATTACTATCTTCCAAAAATGACGAGTGGAGAGTGGGTCGGATGCTTCGGCCTCACTGAACCAGATTATGGATCTAATCCGGGTGACATGATTACCAAGGCCGAAGATAAAGGCGATCACTTCCTCCTAAATGGAGCTAAAATGTGGATTACTAATGGTACAATAGCGCAAGTTGCTGTCGTCTGGGCAAAGCTAGATGGGGTTATCAGGGGATTCATAGTTGAGAAGGGAGACGAGGGTTTCTCAGCGCCTGAGATGAAGGGGAAGCACTCCTTGAAGGCTTCAGTAACTAGTGAACTCGTTTTCCAAGACTGTAAGATCCCCAAAGATAGGATTCTCCCAGGGGTAAAGGGACTGAGGGGGCCATTTTCATGTCTTAATAATGCAAGATTTGGCATTTCATGGGGAGCCATTGGTGCTGCTCAAGCATGCTTTAATTCTGCCAGAGAATACTCTCTCAGTAGAATCCAATTCGAACATCCAATTGCTTCTTATCAACTGATTCAGAACAAGCTGTCATGGATGCTGCGAGAGATTACGAAAGCGCAACTCTTGGCATACCACCTATCCCAGAAAAAGGATTCAGGAGAATGGATCCCTGAACACATATCTTTGGCCAAAATGAACAATGTTGATATCGCTCTCGAAATTGCCAGAGTGGCCAGGGACATTCACGGGGCAAATGGAATACTGGATGAATATCCAGTCATGAGGCATATGGCTAATCTGGAGTCTGTTAAGACCTATGAGGGAACACATGATATTCACAATCTAATATTAGGAAGGCACATAACTGGAATTCAGGCATTTACAAGGGGCATTAACTAATTTTCAGAGAATTGAAAGGGTCAATCTTGATAGGGCGCTCTATAGTCGCGGGAACTGGGATTACATGACGATAGCAGTTCTACTGAAGCAAGTTCCTGATACCACGGCAAAGATTGCAGTTTCCGGAGGGAGAGTTGACCAATTATCAGTTTCAAAATGGTCCACAAGTCCATATGACGAATACGCTCTTGAGTACGCTCTAAAATTGAAAGAAGCGGGTGCGGGAAATCTGGTTGCGATAACCTGTGGTCCCCAGAGGGCATCAAAAATGCTCACCGATGCCGCCGCAGTAGGGGCTGATTCGATGTTGCATATTTTAGCAGATACCTCCGAGATGGACAGTGAGCAGATACAGTCCATACTGGCGGCTGCAATCAGGCACTGTGAGGCTGAAATCGTCCTATGTGGAAAGCAGGCGGCTGATACAAACTCCGGCTCTACTGGCCCAGGAGTGGCTAGTCGGATTGGAGCGGCTTGTGTAGGAATGGTCTCTGAAGTAGAAGTCGAAGGAGGTAGTTTCAGTGCACTAAGGGCTAGTTCTTCGGGCAATGAGAGGGTTTCCGTCTCCAAACCATGCTTATTCACATTTGACAAGGCGGCAACAGAGCTTAGAAGACCCAATGTTAAGGGAATAATGATGGCGAAGAGAAAGGTCATTGAGACCGTTAGCCCCCAAGATCTAGGAGTTGAGATAGGTGATTCGAAAGTTAATATTGAGTCACAGAATTCACCTCCTGAGAAGCCCCCGGGCCAGAAGTTCGAAGGTGCTGAATCTGTTCCAATCGTTGTTTTGAAACTTAGAGAAGAGGCAAACGTAATTTGAGGAGGATTAAGTATGGAAATAACAATTATTGCTGAAACTAGTGGAGATGGACTGCATCCAGTAACAGGGCAACTTGTAGGGGCCGCTGGCTCTCTTGGAGGACCGATTACAGTTTTGTGCCCAGGTGGAAGAGGTGCTAGCGAAGCCTCGGATATTTCAGGAGTATCAAAGGTCATCTCACTGGAAGGAGATTGTTTCGCTTCTTTCGATAGTGGAGCTTGGTCTTCTGCTATGGCTTCCTGTTCACAAGGAACAGTCATAGCATCATCTTCTCCAAGAGGGAGGGAACTTGGGGCCCAGATAGCCTCTAAAATGGGCATTCCAGTTGTTCAAGACGTAACTGTCATAGAAGACGGTTTGATGTTGACTAGGCCTGTTTACTCAGGTAAGGCCGTTGAGACCTCGAGTGTTTCTCCTCCTTTTGTTGTGACTCTGAGGCAGAACGCCTTCGAGGAAGCAGAAAATGGGGGGAATGCTGAAGTGGTCACAGTAAACAACACGTCCGAAGTTTCTATTGCCGTCAAAGAGGCGATTGCTAAAGCGGGAGAGAGAATGGATGTTTCTGAGGCGGACATCATAATCTCCGGAGGAAGGGGGATGGGGAATCCCTCTAACTTCTCTCACCTAAATGATGTGGCTGACATAATTGGTGCCGCAGTTGGTGCAAGTCGCGCGGCTGTTGACTCATGGGAAGAAATTCCTCACAGTATGCAAGTTGGTCAGACTGGAAAAACGGTAAACCCTACTCTTTACATCGCGGTTGGAATCAGTGGAGCAATTCAGCATCTTGCTGGTATGCGCTCAAGCAAGTACATTGTAGCAATCAATAAGGATCCTGATGCACCCATATTTGGAGTCGCGGACTATGGTATTGTGGCTACATGGGAAGATGCGTTGCCGAGCTTGAAGGAAGAGCTAGGGAAACTCTAGCTAAACAACCCTTACAGTCATACTGGAAACTGATTTCGCTCCCTTGTTATCCACCACAGTAAGTGAAAAAATATGTACACCGGGAGAAAGTCTAACTTTAACCACTGGCGACTCGCCCAGCAATCTGCCGATTTCTGAGTTCCACGACCATGACACTATCTCGCCATCTGGATCATAGGACTTAGAACCATCAAGAATTACATCGGCCTTTGATTCGTCGTTTGAGGTAATTGTGATATCCTCACCTGCATCGGCAACTGGAGGAATATTGATTGATTTAGCTGACAGGACCAAGTCCCTTAGAATATCTTCATCTTGTTCTTCATCGTGTTTTGGTTCGACAAGTGATTCTTTGATATCGCTAATGATTTCTTCAATTTGATCAATACTATTTCTCCCGGAGGCCTCTGCTGTCTCTGTTTCGGATAGTAAACCAGAATATATTGGATCGGAAAAATCGATTGATAAAATCTCATCGTCTCTGGGGTTATTCTCATCTGACACCTTATTATTTGGCCCTATCAATGAGATATAGTTGCGTTCACCTACCTTTTTATTATCTCCAATTAGGGCAATTAGTTCGCCCCCCAGATTAAGCAAACCCGATATGAGAGTAGGATGCTCAAAATTCCACTTTATGTGGCCGTCCAAACTCATCCTCTGAGAATAGAACCAACTAGACGCTATTACATCCCCTTCCCATTCTAGAAGGCCAGTTACTGAGTAACCCTGATTGGATATAAGATGAGTTTCCTGATTCGACCCAATCCACAATAATTCCCCCTCAAAGCACCCAATTACGAAACCATTCTTCATTGCCAATGATGAAGTAGCTTGGGAAGGTAGTTCAGTAATGCCTAGCAACCCGCTTTTAGAATCCCATATTTCCGCTCTATTTACTGGTCTGTCATCTACAACCACCCCAAGGGAAGACCTAGAAACCACAAAGACACCATCGCTATTGGAAGAAATATGAGTTATGACCTCAATATCATCTTCAGCAGGAGGGGAATATTGCAATACCTCCAAGTTGTGGTTCATGATAATAAATGTACCATCATCTCTAGCGATGGCCATAGAATTAGAATTTTCAGGAGTATGTAATATCTTTAACTCGCCACAATTTTTAGAGGCCTTTAAGTCCCCGTTTTGGTTTAGGACAAGGATATCTCCATTTTCTACAGAAAGGAAAATATCCCCTCCCGAAGAAGAAGCATGATTGCAGTTTATTCCATAAAATATTGACTCCTTGGAATCATCTGATAACAAAGACACGTTGCTCGATGAAGTCACTACAATGAGACTGTCATTGAAATGGATTAACTGGGTAATATTTCCTTCAAGAATATGAGTCTTAATCTTTAGTCCTTGATTATCAAAGATTTCGAGTTCCTTAGAGCCAGAGGATATGGCAAAACCATCTTTTATTTTGATTCCAAGCCTGATAGGATAGTTGACCTCAACTTCAGAGACTGCACTGATGGTAGGCCTCACGACCCAAGGGAGAGGCTTGCAGGCTTGATATTGACTATTCTTAGATTGCGGCGGATTCCTTAGCTATGTCACTTCTAATCTTCTCTATTTTTTCCAAGTACTCATCACTAATTCCGCCAGTAACATAGACCCCGTCAAAACAAGAGCAGTCGAAACTATGGAATTCACGACCCGCGTTTCCTGCACAAGCCTCAACTAAGTCATCTAGGCTCTGATAAATCATCCAATCTGCTCCGATCGCCTCGGAAATTTGATTCACATCCCTTCCATGGGCAATGTACTCAGACTTAGCTGGCATATCGATTCCGTACACATTTGGATGTACTATTGGAGGGGAGCATGATGCAAAGTATACTTTACGTGCTCCAGCTTCTCTTGCCATTGAAACTATTCTTCTGGAGGTGTTTCCCCTGACTACGCTATCATCAACTATCAAGACGACTTTGTCGGAAAACTCCTCTTCAATGGTATTGAGCTTCTTCCTGACAGAGTCCTTTCTCTCTGTCTGTCCGGGCATAATGAAGGTTCTTCCAATGTACCTATTTTTTACAAAACCCTCCCTGTAGGGGACCTCCAAGACTCTGGCTAGCTCTAGAGCGGCTATCCTGCCACTATCTGGGACAGCAATTACAGATTCTATCCCGTGATTTGGCAATTCTTCTTTGATTCTCAATGCTAGTGCGGCACCCATTCTGATTCTAGAAGAATGGACTGAGATACCATCTAAGACAGAATCTGGTCTGGCGAAATAGACGTGCTCGAAGATACACGGGCTATGATTGACATCACTGGAGCATTGTTTGGATGAAGTCCTCCCATCAATCCTCGCTATCACTGCTTCACCAGGAGAGACATCGCCATCGTGACTGAAGCCAAGAGTATTGCAAACTACACTCTCTGAGGCGAAAACACGCTCTGTGAAGCCTTCGACATCTCTACTCCCCATGGAAAGTGGCCTTATGCCATTTGGATCCCTGAATGCGACTATTCCCCACCCAGTAATCAGGGTTACAACACTGTAGCTACCTTCAGCCCTAATATGGAGCCTCTCAACTGCCCTAAATATGTCTTCATCCAGAAGTGAGTCGAGGCCCCCTGGCCTGCCATTCAAAGAACGTTGAATCTCAGCAGCGAAGAGATTCAACAGGGCCTCTGAATCTGAGCTAGTGTTAATCCTCCTGTGATCATACTCTAAGAGGCCGGAAATGATGTCGTTTGTATTGTTAAGATTACCATTATGTGCTAGGCTTACTCCGAATGGGGTATTTGTGTAAAATGGCTGTGCTTCGGATACTGAGCTTGAGCCAGCGGTTGGATACCTGACATGACCTATTCCCATAGAGCCTCTTAGAGTCTGGGAGTGCTTAGATCTGAAAACATCCCTTACCAAGCCATTGGCCCTTCTATGAGAAATATTCTCTGAATCACTAGTGACTATTCCTGCGGCATCTTGCCCCCTGTGTTGGAGCACTAAAAGCCCATCATAGAGTGACTGAGCTACTTGTGAATCAGGATGAGCCAAAATTCCGATGATCCCGCACATCGGCTACCAGTCACCGCTCAGGGGTTAGGGACTTAGCACTTTCCCGAATCTACTTGCTACCCATGGAGCGGTTTCTCTTGCTCCACCTGTACTTCCTCAACTTAGCAGTCTGGCCATAGCCACAACTAGAGCAAATCGACTTGGTCTTGTGAAAGGAGTGTCTGCCGCATCTCCTACACCTAATGTGCGTTGACTTCTGCCTTTTTCCCATACTTGGAGTACCCTTTGACATACAAACCACCTACTAGGACAGCGCTGCGACCGGAATGGGTGTTATCAGCGTTCCCCTCTACTACCTAAGAACACCAAGCGAGTCTTCATTGAGGCATAGGGCCTCTCTTCCTAACTGAAACTTTGGCCAGAATGAGAGTAAAGAAAATATAAATCAGTGGAACAATGTCTATGATAGATGATATTGACACAGAAACAGATTCCCTCATAGCTTCAATATACGTCATATCACTGTTTAGTAGAGAAGTTGCGTAAACCCCGCATATCATCACCATTGTGGAAGAAACCACTAGTGGAATTGGGTTGTGATAAGGGTGATATGCCGCAATTAAATGTAAAATTATGACCAAGGAGGTAAGAACTAAAGAACCGCAGAAAATAGCAATAAAATCACTCATCCGAAGTCACCTCTTTCTGATCTATGTGCGAAGATAGTATCGAGGATATATGTTTCACTTCATGCTCTTCGAGCGGCAGAGTTACTCCATCCCTAGAAGGAAGGGACTCAGTGAACCTTATCGCTATTAAGTGAATTAAAAGTGCCATCACTACCCCCATTAAGGTCGCTATTGCAGATGTAGCTTTTCCCAAGTCAGGTGCCCAACTACTTAGCATCATAGCTCCTGACGATAGTATCAACAACCAGCCAATTATCAGACGAGTTGGATTTGTGATAAAATAAATCGGAGCTCCTGAAGCGGCCATGTAGAGGCCGATCGTACCTGGTACCATCCAATAAATTGCAGTTATCAAATCCTCAGAAGCAATAGTTTCTGATGCAATGAGTCCATGCGGAGGGAATAAGGAAATCGTCAAACCTGCCAAAACTAACAAAAATCCAAATTTTGACCTATCAAATGCAGGTCCCATCCTAGCCATAGAATATCCCGAAACTAGTAGTGCTAGGCCCAACCACCACTGTATCCACCAGTCAGTCACAGCGTGTCGGAGTAGAGGGACATTATTGTTGATTTTGCTATGAACCGCCTCTGCTCACCAATCCTTGCAAGGTATTTCTCTCGATAGACTTCATAAACAGGCCATCGGTCGCCCGCCACGCTACTAAGCATTGAGGTGCACTGAATGGTAAAGATGCCGAGGAAAGTGAAGCGATACAGCCCCGCTGCTGGTAAGCACACGGAGCATACTGTTGAGCGTGTCAAGAAGAGGCGTGCTAGTGAGCTAAAGTGGGGACAGAGAAGATTCAGAAAGGTAACTTCTGGGTACAGAGGATTTCCAAGACCCAAGCCTTCAGGAGAGAAACCTACCAAGAGGGTCAACCTGGTTTACAGGTGCAGTGAAACTGGTAAAGCACATTCACCAAGAGGAAAAAGGGCGCGAAAGTTTGAGCTCGTGGATAAGTGAGGATTGAAAATGCCTGGAAAGTTTCTGAAGATTAGCTGTCGTGACTGTGGTGCAGAAGCTATTGTTTTCGATAGAGCATCGACAGAGATTTCTTGCTCGGTATGTGGATCTACTCTTGCCATCCCCAGAGGTGGAAAGTCGGATCTTTCGGGAAGTACCATTGTTGATGTCCTCGAATAAAGGGGGCTCTAAATGGCGAAACCAGAAGAGGAATGGCCTGAAGAAGGAGATCTTTTGATCTGTACGGTTAAGGACATCAAACAAAACGGTGCATACCTAACTCTCGGGGGTTATGATGGTCGAGAGGGCTTCGTTTTCGTAGGGGAGATTGCTGCGGGCTGGGTTAAGAATATCAGAACCCATGTGAGAGAAGGCCAAAGAGTGGTTGCCAAGGTAATTCAAGTAAAGAAGGAAAGAAAAAGAATTGAGCTCTCACTGAAGAGCGTCTCCGAAGAACGGAGGAGAGATACCGTACAGGCCTGGAAGAATGAGGAAAGAGCGATCCAGATAATGAGAGTGGCTTCTGAGAGAGTTGGTTGGGGCGATGGCAAGGGAATAGAAATCTCTAATGCCATGACAGAAGCCTTTGGTACCCTTTATGGGGCTCTAGAAGAATGTGCGATAAGTGAGAACGCATTAGTTGATGCTGGATTTGAGGGAGAATGGACGAAAGTTGTAACTACTCTGGCCATGGAGAATATTATTCCACCTTTCGTAGAGATAAGAGGAGTCTTCGATATCCAAGTATGGGGCAAAGAGGGAGTATATGCAATAAGGGATGCACTGTTAGATGCAGAGTCTTGTGCTAAAGGGTTGGAGGATGTGACCCTGACATGTCACTACGATGGCGCTCCAAGCTATCGAATCGATATCAGGGCACCTGACTATCAGGCCGCTGAGTCTGTTTGGCAATCTGCTGTGAAAGCAGTAGAGACTAGTATGTCAACGGTAGATGGCTCATTGTCCATAGAACGGTCTTAGAGCCCATTACTACCCGCATGGTTCATTGACCATTACACGCCCCTAAACGTTTGAGGAACATGGTAAGAACGAAACTACAGCATTGCAAGGCCTGTGATTTGTACGCCCTTGGACCCAATTGCAAGGCCTGTGGGGCCCTGATGGTTTCATCCGCCCCACTGAAGTATTCTCCAGAAGACCCCCAAGGAAAAAGAAGAAGGGAGCGGGAAAATGCAGGTAGTGATGAGTGGGCGGACAGTCTTCCGTCGCCATCAGATGGAGGGGACAATAGTGAGTAGGAGCAGTGTACATTGGATCGTCGGAGACGGCCTACCTGAGCATTCCGCAGTCCTTGAAGCGGTACCAGGTGTGGGCAATGTGGGAAAAATATTAGTTGACTCATTGGTATCAAAACACCCATCGAGAATATTAGGTTGGATATTGAATCACGATTTTCCCCCTCACTCTACGTTTGACTCGGATGGCCTAATGAGGCCTCCTCGTATGGAGATTATCTCCGTCATTCTTCCCGATGGTCAGACAGTGATTATCATTGGAGGGGAGATGCAACCCATGACATCTGCAGGTCAGAACGAGGTGGCCGAGGAAATCCTTAGAATCTGTTCGAATGCTTCAACGCCAATGCTACTGGTACTGGCAGGATTAGCTTCTGGATCGGAAGACAGAGGCATCCATGTTATTTGCGCAGATGAAGAAGTTAGGAGGAATCTGGAGATCAATGATATCCCAGTAAGCAAAGAAAGGCCAGAAGCAGGAATGATTGGAGTTGCAGGACTTCTAGTCTCGATGTCTCCACTATTCAATGTAAATACCTTCGGACTGGTAGCTGAGACATTGGGGGCTAGTGCCGATGTTTTGGCGGCTAGCAGATTGGCGAACTGGATCGAGAATGGCCTTGACTTGCCATTAGACCTAGATATTGATTCGACTGAAGAAACGGCAAGGAAGCTGATGGAGAATTATGAGATATCTGATTCACTAGAAGAGGCAATGGGAATTGGTGAGCCCCCTCAGAATGGTGATTTCTATGTCTAGGGACGTTCTATCATGAAGCTTCTCCTAGGGAGTGGCGGCATTGGAACTGAAAAGAGAAAGGAAATGTATCGGAAACTATTGTTGGAAAATTTCTCAGATTGTAGTAAAGTCGTCTTTGTCCCTTATGCGTCGGAAGATCATGATTCTTACACGGAAAGAATGAAGTCTTTTAGTGGTGATAAGATTGATTTTATTGGAATGCACCAGTTAGATGATCCTATTTCTGAATTGGACGAGATAGATGGGATATATGTCGGAGGGGGAAACACATGGTTGTTGGTTCGTGAGCTACATGAAAGGGGGCTAATGGGCCCAATTAGAGAAGCTGTCATGAACAGGGGGGCCGCTTATGCAGGAGTTAGTGCGGGTGCCAATGTTGCATGTCCTACGATGCAAACAACGAATGACATGCCAATTACCATGGTCCCATCTTTCGAAACTTTGGGATTGGTCCCATTTCAGATAAATCCGCACTACTACCCTGGAGGAATTTGGTATAGAGGGGATAAAGAGGAAAGCGTCTCTAAACACTTTGGAGAGACTAGAAGCAAAAGAATTGAGGAATTTCATGGGATCTACGAATATCCAGTCATAGGCCTGTATGAGGGTTCATACTTACGTAGTAAGGGAGAATATTTCGAGTTGATTGGAAACAAGGCCACTCTGATGAGGAAGGGGGAGGAAATGGTTACTGTGAACCCCGGGGCGTTGCTCTCGAATGACCTATCCACCACTTGAAACTACTACCAACTCAATACTCACATCATTGCTTATTATTGAGGTATGGGGTATGATAGTATCCCCGACTACTGCTAAGACTGTTGAGTGTGCTATTCCCAATTCGTCTAGAACAGTGCCGACCGATATTGGATCATTTGATTCAACTACCATAACATCATCGCCATTCCGTACCTCGACCCTCATAGCCTAGTGGAATCCAGTCATGCTTATCTCTGATTCGCTGGTGGGAGGCTTACTGGCCGAGATCGCATAGCCCGGTATTGCGGTGGATTCGAAATCCACTG
>TARA_B100001175_G_scaffold48070_1_pt1 | contig 13203 bp, 7 predicted proteins | sample TARA_B100001175 | Tara Oceans TARA_B100001175
CGCATGTCGTTTATTATTGTCTTATCATCATTGTCTCCGTAACCAATACTGACAATTCCTCTAGCCCATTTAGAATCATTAAAATTGTTCTTGGTCCAATTAAGAGTAGGAATTATGTCGTCTCCTACTAACTTTCCAGAGGGTTCCTGTTTGCCTTTAAAATAACGCCAAGTTCTACCAGTATTAAGCTTGTTATCTTCTTCATATTGAGCGCTAGTTTCAGTGAATGGCTCACGCGCTAACTGAGGGAATTCTTTCACATCATTTGGCCATGCTTTTCGAATATTCCATCCTGTAAAGGCTTTTGATAACTCTTCGATGTCTAGTTGTGTGTATCTGTTTTCTGCACCAAATCCAAATAACTCTAAAATTTCACGAGCGTAGTTTTCATTTGGTTCCTTTTTTTCATTAACAATATTATCAAGGTAAATTAGCATTGATGGACTCGCAGCACTGTAAAGTAGAAGGTCTCCAAAATTACCCAGTGCGTTTTTATGGAAAAATTCATACTCCTGATATTCCATTTGAGCTGCTTCCTGTTCTGCTTGGTCTTCACCCATAGCTTCTTCTCCGTCCGAGTTTTCCAAGTCTTCTAAATGTTCTACAAGTTTATCGTAGTCAGTTGTGAAGTGGTTTTCCCAGAACTCACCAAGAACTGTCTGTAATTGGCGACGTGAATAAATTCCTCTTAAATGGATTAATTGTTGAAGTGCCTTAATATCTTTAATTCGTTTTACAGGAGGTATGTCCAGTTTAGTTTGTTGAAGTAATTCTGGAATGATTGTTAGATCGTTACTAGTAATTTTGTCGTTGTGTACCTGTATAGCCAGTACATTATTTCCATTATTTAAAAGATTAAGTTTTTCAGATATATCAAAATCTTTAGGGCTGCCTGCTTCGTGACCTTTTTTGGCTTTAGAATTGTATTTGGGGATTCCTTCGATGTTTGCACGTGTGACTTCTTGGCCATTTAGGTAAGCTACAAAGCCATCGTCATAGTCGACTCGTAATATAAGTTTTTCTATGTCTTCAACATTTCTCATCTGAAAAGATCTACGAATATATAAACTAAGATATCCTGTTTGGCCTGGGTCGTTAGGTGTTTTTTCGTAAAAGCGCATATCGCTTAACTTTGTTCGATCATCACTATCTCCATAACCGAATCCTGATTGGCCGACTTCCCATTCGCTGTCGTTGAATTCAGACTTTATCCAATTTACCGGGGGTTCTTTAGTGCCTTTAAAATATTTCCAGATTTCTCCCTCCTCAACATATAGTTTATCTTCAGTGGGTTCATACTGATAAAATAGAGAGGATTCTTTTTCTTCAAGATTTTGATTGTTTTGCCATGGAAGAGAATCCGAACTTAGTTGTGATTCAATATAAGGTTCGATCCCCATTTTTTCGATTTGTGTTACATCATCGAGTTGAGGTCCATACCCAATACGATTTAGTAAGTGGCCAATTTTTTTGGACTGATTTAAACTCCAGACTGGATTTAAACCAAAGGGTGGGGCGTCCGCATCTTCGTATTCCGGAAAAATATAAAACCCAGGATCAACTTTAAAATATTCAGGTCCATTATATGGGGCATTAGGGATATCAGTTGAATAGCCAGCTCGAACTCTCATGAAGCCAATAGATTGAATGTCGGGAAAGTTAAATGTCACTACTCCTTCTTCGCCAACCATTTGACCTGTAACTATTGGTTGCCAACCTCTTGAGACATCGTTGCTTATCTCTAAAACAGCACTTTGATATCCTGCAGGGACATGAGCGCTAACAATTACTCGGTCTCCCTTTACATTAGTTGTAAAAATGAAAGGTTCCTCATTATCGGCTAGAGCAAAACTGATCTTTGAAAATATTACTATTGATAGAGCTGTCTTGATTAATGTTTTCAGCCAACAATTCATAACTGAATGGGTAGCATTCAATAGGCCAAGTGTCAAAATAGCATTAAATTTGAATAGATCTTATTTTTTAAAGAAAAACGCAAACCTGAACGCGTGAAAATCACGCGTCAATTGAGTGACATTCACAATTGACTATATTTGTAATACTCAAATTAACTTAGCCAAATCAGATGAAGATTATTTTAGTTTTTGTAATTTAGGAATTCCGTAGCGTTTAGTTATGCGCTGGTTTGCTTCATCGAGTTTTTCAGCATTTAAGATAATTTTTTTAAGTGTGCTTCCTTTTTTAAATTCAAAAATATGAAAACCATCTTTAGGAGATTTAATTGCTTGTGCTAAGTCATCAAGAGAAGCGATCAACTTGCCATTGGCTTTTTCAATTACAATATTCTGAGAGGATCTTTGTTGATAGCCGATGTTATAGAAATCTGGTAATACTAAAGAAAGAACGACTAATGATTTTTGATCTTTGTTAGCTTTTTGATTATTGTAAAAAACTAGGCGGAATGGTGCGCTTCGTTGCCAGTCACCACCCCAACTACTAAGAAATTCAGCAGATAATGGAACAAAAACAAGCCCCCCAACTATTAGGTAAGTGGGTTCAACGTCGTTTGGTCTATCTGTAACCAGATTGTCAGAGAAATCGGCTTTTGGCAGTTTGAACTCAATTTCCTTGATTTTTCCATCCCTCCAGATTTTAAAATTCACAATGTCTCCAGCCCATTTATGCCTGCAAGCCAAGTATTCCATTATTACATGTCCGAAGTCAGGGTCTAGGTAGTCACCTTGAATATCAATAGGGAACCCATCAACTTCTAGAATTATATCGTGTAATTTAAGAGGTGATTTTTCACCAGGCTTAATAACTAGTACTCCTCTAGGTTCTCCTTCGAGTTTAAAATAATCAGTGACTGCAGGGTTTGATGCCGGTTGCCAAATGAAATCAAAATAACCTAACCCATTATAATTATTACTTTCTCTAAGTCTAATTACATCCGTAATAAAAGGGGCAGGAATTACAGAGCAGGTGCCACTAATTTTACTAGCAACTAATCCAACTACCTTATCACCGGATACCATGAGCTCGGCTTGACCAGCTCCCTCTATTTCGGAACTGGCTTTAAGTTCTATTCTAGGTGCTTGATTGAAATTAGCGTCAGCAACAGTGAATCTGCTAAATTCAGCAGCTCGTTTTTCGATATTACCACCTCGCCACCTAATGACTTGCAGATTTTTTTTTAATTTTTTCGATTCTGCGAATTTGACTGGTTTTAAGTCTTTCCAAAAGTCATCGCTTTCAACTCCTAGTACAGCAAGGTTCGCTTGATAATCTATCCAGTTAACTTTTCCATTTGTCCACTTTCCTCGGCCGCCTTTTTGTATTCGAATCAAGGTGTGATTTGCTAGTCCGGTTGCAGTTGTAATTAGTTCTTTGTCTTTAATTACTACTCCAAATTTTGAGACGGACTGAGCTCGTTTATCCCAAGGAATACGGAAGTTATGATTGTTTCTAGTAATATCTAATAAGACAATACTACTTTGCCAATCTGTTTCAATCTTGTCTGTCTGTTGTCCAGAAACTTGATTGGTGAAGGCAATCGCAAATGCAGTCAATAAACTTTTAATAATTTTCATAATCTACGGTCTGATGGGATGCTGTATGTTTCTAGGATATCCTTATGAGCGTTGTTTGCTTCTTCGGCGTTGAGAGATTCAATTGTTCCTGAACCGAATTTAATGAGATGTTGTTTTTTTTCATTTTTTTCAAGAGCTTCAATAAGATCTTCAAGGGATTCTATTCGCTTACCGTTTATTTTATCTATCATAGCTCGGCTTGCTAATCTTATGTCAGCATTAACAGGATGAGCTAGCGTAGCAGCAAGAACTACCGGTTCCTTGCGTGCTGTTTCAGGCTTCTCATTTTTGCGATAATACAACTCGTATATCATTTCTAAATTTGCAACGCTTCGCCAATTGCGTCCAAATGTTTTAACATAATCCAGTGTTAACGGTGTGAAAACTAGCCCGGCATAGACGTAATATCTTGGTAGAGCGTCGTATAAATTCCCTGTGTTTTCCTCTTCCTTTCTAACTTTCATTGGCACAGAAACATCAATTTCTTTACGGTCTCTCCAAATTTTCAGTTTTAACATTCCTCCATCTTGAGGTTCTTGAAATGCTGCTGTACAGTAAACACGATTTCCTTTTAGAAGAATTGTACCGTCACTTCCTACTCGATGACCGCCTACTTCCAGAATGACGTCGTCTGTCTTTAATATTCCGTCTTTTTCAGTGTAATCAGCAAGGCTGTCAATTCGAGCTCCATCACCCGTTGGAGGTAATCCTAGAAATTTTCTATATGCTGGATTTTGAAGTGAGACAATACGAACTCCGGCCTTAGGGAACCCATGATATTTGCCGTCTTCAATGTCTTCGAGAAAATGTCTAATAACTGATGGAGGTATAAAAAACCCAGTGTTTTCTAGTCCTGGAATCCCCATGAATGCAACGCCAACAACCTTATCGTCCTGAAAGACTGGTCCTCCGCTATTTCCGGGGTTAATTGCGGCATCTGTTTGAACTGATAAAAAAGCCTTATTACCAATATGAACATAGTTTTGCATTTCTATTCGTGATACTACACCTCGTGTGTAACTAATCTGTTCACCTCCTGAAGGGTATCCACATGTTATTACGGGAGATTGTACCTTAGGGAGCTCCCCAATTGTTAAAGAATCGAGTCCATCAAAAAAACCAGGTGTTTCTACTTTAAGAACAGCTAAATCGCATTCATGGGAAATATGTTCAACTTTAGCTAGCCATGGGCGGGGATCTTGAAACCTCCGAAGGACAATCTGTTTTGCCCACCCTACGACGTGAGCATTAGTCATTACACGATTTCCTTCTATAACAAATCCTGAACCGCTAGATCCTCCTACCGAGTTATTTCTCCAAGGGGCATCCCATATTGGAGTTTGGCTATATACCATAACTTGAACAACAGAACGTCCCATTTCAGCTGAATGTGTTAAAGTAGCTATCGATGCGAAGAATAAAGAAGTAATAAACAATCTCACGTACATAATTTTCGCTGCAACTCGCTATTGGTCAAGGGCAAAGAAAAACGCCCGGATTAAACCGGGCGTTTTGAAAGAGTTTTGTTAAAAATTTAACTCAGTGCAGCTTGAGCTGCAGCAAGGCGAGCAACCGGAACTCTGAAAGGAGAACAACTTACATAGTTTAGTCCTAACTTGTGGCAGAATTTAACACTGCTAGGTTCACCTCCGTGTTCACCGCATATTCCAAGTTTAATGTTTTTACGCGTACTGCGCCCTTTTGCGGCAGCTATTTCCATTAATTGCCCCACTCCAGTTTGGTCAACTACAGCAAATGGATTGTTTGTGATGATTTCTTGCTCCTGATAATTAGGAAGGAATGATCCTGAGTCGTCTCGACTCATTCCAAGTGCAGTCTGAGTTAAGTCATTTGTTCCGAAGCTGAAAAATTGAGCAGTTTCAGCTATTTCATCAGCAGTAAGCGCTCCTCGAGGAACCTCGATCATTGTGCCGACTAGATAATTTAGTTTCACACCTTTCTCTTTTGATACTTCTTTAGCAACTCTATGAATTATTTCAGCTTGTAGTTCGAGCTCTCTTTTAAAGCCAACTAACGGGACCATTATCTCCGGGTTCACTTTAATTTTCTTCTTCTGCACATTTGCTGCAGCTTCGAAAATTGCTCTGACCTGCATTTCCGCAATTTCTGGGTATGAGATTGCCAAACGACAACCTCGATGACCAAGCATTGGGTTGAATTCATGAAGATCATCAACCCTTTTTTTGATTTCAGCAGGTTTTACTTTAAGCTTTTTAGCTAAATCCCCGATTTGCTTACTATCGTGAGGTAAGAATTCATGAAGAGGAGGATCTAATAAGCGAATTGTACCTGGAAGACCGTTTAATGATTTAAAAATCCCCTCAAAATCTTTTCGTTGATATGGTAATAATTTCTTTAGGGCTTTGCGCCTGTCAGATTCGTTCTCCGCAAGTATCATTTGGCGAACTGCATCGATTCGATTCCCCTCAAAGAACATATGTTCAGTTCGGCATAAACCAATTCCACTTGCCCCAAATGCGACTGCATTTTTAACCTGACCAGGAGTATCTGCATTTGTGCGAACTTGCATCTTCGAAGCCTTTGCACACCAACTCATGATTTGAGTAAAGTTTTTGTATGTGCGACTACGTTTTGCGGTTGCCTTGTTCTCTAGAAGCCCTTGAATCACCTCAGAAGGAGCAGTTTTTACTTCGCCTGGATAAATTTCACCTGAAGTTCCATCAATTGAAAGATAGTCACCTTCCTTGAAATTCTTTTTGCCAATTTTCATGGTTCGTTTGGCATAATTAATTTGAACACCAGCAGCACCACAAACACAGATTTTACCCATTTGACGAGCTACAAGAGCAGCGTGTGAGCTTACTCCTCCTCGTGCTGTCAGAATACCATTAGCAGCAATCATTCCTCGAAGATCTTCTGGTGAAGTTTCAAGGCGTACTAATAATACTTCTTCCCCCTTAGCTTTAGCGGCTTCAGCTCTGTCTGCGTTAAAGTAAACCTTTCCGGTGGCGGCTCCAGGGCCTGCTGGGAGGCCTTTGGCAATAGTTTGGACCTTTTTAACTGCGCTTTGATCAAAAACCGGTGCGAGAAGTTGGTCTAAGTCATCAGCAGGTATTCTTTTAACTGCGTCTTTCCAGCTAATAAGTTTTTCTTTTACCATCTCGCAGGCGGTTCGTACTGCGGCTAAGCCGGTACGTTTTCCGTTACGAGTTTGAAGCATATAAACTTTTTCTTCTTCAATTGTGAACTCGAAGTCCTGAACGTCACGAAAGTGTTTTTCAAGAACCTTACAGATTCGTAGTAATTCCTTATGAGCACTTGGTAGGACTTTCTTTAAATCAGCAACAGGGTTTGGTGTTCTAACACCAGCAACAACATCCTCGCCTTGCGCATTCATCATGAACTCACCCCAGAATATATTTTCTCCGGTGGCAGGGTCTCTAGTGAAAGCCACTCCAGAACCTGATGTGTCTCCACTATTTCCAAATACCATCGATTGAACATTAACTGCAGTTCCCCATTCAGCTGGAATATTGTATTTGCGTCGGTACACAATTGCTCGATCGTTCATCCATGAGCTGAATACAGCACCTACAGATCCTCGTAATTGATCCCAAGGATTATTTGGGAATGCTTTGCCAGTACGCTTTTTAACAAGTTTTTTAAATGCATCAACGAGTACTTTGAGGTTATCCGTTGAAAGATCAGTATCATCAGCGTGTGCATTCCCTAGAAGTTTCTTCTTAACTTGCTCGATAACGATTTCGAAAGGTTCTTCGTCTTCACTTGGGAGCTTTTGAACACCCATTACTACGTCACCATACATTTGTATAAAACGTCTGTAACTGTCCCAGGCAAAACGAGGATTGCCGCTAGATTCAGCTAAAGCATCAACTGTTTCGTCATTAAGCCCAAGATTAAGAATTGTATCCATCATTCCTGGCATTGATTCACGAGCGCCAGATCTAACAGACAGAAGCAGTGGGTTTTTTTTGTCCCCAAATTTTTTGCTAAGCTGTTTTTCCATTAGCTTTACGCCTTCTTCCATTTGAGACTGAAGAACCTTTGGATAGGTTCTTTTATTGTCATAATAGTGAGTACAGACGTCTGTGCTTATCGTAAAGCCAGGAGGCACCGGTAAGCCAATGCGTGTCATCTCGGCGAGGTTTGCCCCCTTGCCGCCGAGTAGTTCTTTCATTTTACCATTACCGTCGGTTTTTTTGCCGAAGTGGTAGACGTACTTGTTAGCCTTCTTTGCTGCCATAAATCTTATTTTAATTCTTGGGAATGCCGTGATACCGGCAAAAGAGGCCGGAGATTATCAAAGGCAAGCACTGAGTCAATTCAATCCCATTTGTAATTTTAAAACTTTTTCATTAACGACAAGTGAAACTGGAAAGGCAATTGCCTGTTGTGCTAGGTTAATGAGCAGTGAGTTTTGAATCAGAAGAAACAAAGAGTAAACCGTTAAAAATGGTGGCATGCTCTAAATGTGGGGCTAACGTTTTCATTCCTGGTGAATTACAGCCTTTGGATACTACTGATTGCCCTAAATGCGATGCCGAATTGATGATGCCTATGATGCTTGAGCACTTTGAGTTGAAGTCTAAGATTGCGGCAGGCGGTATGGGGACAGTTTATAAAGCTGCCGACACAGTGCTTCAGCGAGACGTTGCTATTAAGTTAATGCAGCCCGAACTTGCTGATGATGAAGAAGGTTTGGAATCGTTTTATGCTGAAGCTAGAGCAGTGGCTAAATTAAATCACACAAATATTATTAATCTTTACCAATTTGGAAAATATAATGATCAATTATATCTCGTCATGGAATTAGCGAGCTCGGGAAGCTTGGATAAATTGATTGATGAACAACAAACCCTTTCCGAATTACTGGTTCTTGATGTTGGTGTTAAAATTGCATCTGCTTTAAATAGTGGTCTGAAGCATGATTTGCTTCATCGAGATATTAAGCCTGGAAATATTCTATTTAATACAGAAGGAGAGCCCAAGTTGATAGATTTCGGTTTAGCATGTAAGTCCGAAGCTGGGGTCGATTATTCTGAGCAAATTTGGGGCACCCCATATTACATTGCGCCTGAAAAGCTTAGAAGAGAACCTGAAACTTTTTTAGCTGATATGTATAGTTTGTCGGGAACTTTATATCACTCTTTGACTGGCCGGACTCCTTTTGAAGCCCCTCAGATTGACGATGTTGTGTTGGCTCATCTAAACACTCCCTTAACCCCACCAAATAAGGTTGTTCAGTCAATTAGCGAGTCCACAAGTGGAGTGATTTCTCGGGCAATGGATAAGGACCCCGCAAGGAGATATGATTCCTATGATCAATTCATAATGGCCCTCACTGCTGCTCGAAGTGAATTTTTGCGTGGTCAATTAAGGAAATCTTCATCAAAAGCTGCTTCTGAAAAGGTTGAAACCAATGAAGTTGAACCTGCTCCTCGTAAAAGTTGGTTTAGGCGTAAAGCTTAAATATAACTTTTAGCATTTTATGTATGCTCAGTCTTGTGCTTGCCCTAAATTGAGTTTTTAATTCTCTCTTTTCGTGACGTCTGTACCTAGCCAAAGTGCTGAAGACTATTTGGAGCGCATTCTTGAGCTAGTCCAAGAGACTGGCCAAGCAAGGGTGGTTGATATAGCTAATTCTCTCAACGTGCGGCAGGCTTCTGTTACAAACATGGTAAAAAAGCTATGTGAATTGGGTTATGTCGATCACGAAAAATACAAGAGAGGATTAGTTCTCACAAAGAAGGGGCAACAAGTCGCATTAGAAATACAAAGGCGACATGAAACGCTTTCCAGTTTTTTTTCAATGCTTGAGTTAGATGACGAAACTCAGAGGCGAGACATTGAAGGGATAGAACATCATTTGAGCAGAGGCACGGTTCGAGTTTTGGAGGATTTAGTTTCTTTTTTTGAAGAGCATCCGGAGGTTTTAAAAAAGTTTTTAGGCAGTCGAAGTAGTGTTCGTTAATTATAAAAATGGGTAATTCTACAATGAAAGCAGTTGCAGTGGTTCCAGGTAAAAAGGAACTTCGTTTGGTTGACCATCCTTTACCGCAAATTAGTAGTGAGAAACAAATAAAGGTAAAAACACTTGATGTTGGGATTTGTGGTACTGATCGAGAGATCTGTACTTTTGTTTACGGTGAGCCTCCTAGTGGTGATGATCACTTAGTTCTAGGCCATGAATCACTTGGTCGTATTGTAGAAGTTGGCAGCGGGGTAACTCGTTTTAAGGTTGGTGATCTTGTTGTGCCGTCAGTTCGAAGACCTTGCAGTGCTCATGATTGTAAACCTTGCCTAAATGACAAGCAGGATTATTGTACAAATGGTCAATTTACGGAACGTGGAATCAACCAAGTACACGGATTTATGACAGAGTACTACGTTGATGATGAAAAATTCTTCACATATGTACCAGAGGAATTACGTGATTTGGCTGTGATGGCAGAACCTTTAACTATAGCTGAAAAAGGTCTTTCTCAGGTATATGCCGTGCAAAAGCGTTTGCCTTGGGCTTGTGCTGAGCCAGGAAGTCCTTCGGGAAAAGGTCTCAGGGCTGTTGTTTTAGGAGCTGGGCCAATAGGTATACTTGGTGCGATGAAATGTGTTGTTGAAGGTTTTGACACTTATGTCTATTCAAGGAGTAAGGCTCCCAATCATAAAGCTGAATTAGTTGAGCAGATTGGTGCGAAATATTATTCGAAATATGATACTACACCTCAAGAACTTGCAGCAGAGGTCGGGAATATTGATTTAATTTATGAAGCTGTGGGTGGTTCTGAATTTGCGTTTGAAGTTCTTCAGGTTTTAGGGACAAATGGAATATTTGTATTCACAGGTATTCCTGCACCTGAAAGGCGACTGGAAATCGATTCCGATATTCTTATGCGTCGAATTGTTTTAGAGAATCTTGCAATAGTTGGAACTGTAAATGCAGATCGTAAGGCTTTTGAGGATGCTATTACTGATTTAGCTGAGTTCAATAAGCGCTGGCCTGATACTATTAAAAAGGTAATAACAGGAAGATACGATGTTTCTGATCATCAAGAGCTACTTGTTGGTAAGAGTAAGGGTATCAAGAATGTAATTTCTTTTAGCTAGTTCTCTATAAATTCAGTCACATTTAGTTTATGCCTCAATTAAATCAATCATCTCAATAAGAGTGTCACCGTGTTTAAGTGTTTTTCTCAGTTGCCACGGATTCGATATTTCAAGGGTATCTCTCTTAGTATGGCCTAGTATTAGGCTGCCATTAGCTTTTAGGAGTGAAGGGAGGTTTTCATCGTCAAGCAGCTGTTGAGCAAATGACTCTGAACGCCTGCCGATATTCTTTTCACCGTAAGGAGGATCGGCAAAAATATAATCAAAACAATCATTATAATTATTCAATTTTTTAATAGCGACAAAAGCATCTTCGACTTTGAAGTGCATGCCCTTTGATGAGATCCCGATGGAATTAGCATTTTGCTTCATCACATTTGAATGCTTTTTTGACAGTTCAACGAAAACACATGAAGAAGCTCCTCTGCTAATGCTCTCTAAGCCTAAAGCTCCAGTACCTGCGAACAGTTCAAGTACTCGAGAATTATCAATTGATTCACCTAGGCTGTTAAATATGGCCAATCTAACTTTGTCAGGAGTCGGTCGAACTCCTAATCCTTTAGGGACTTTTAGAGTCGTCCCACCTGCAGATCCTCCAATGATTCGCATATTTACTTAAGAGAATTGTCGCTCTTTGTAATGTTCTCTGCAACCCAACATACATTTTTAAGGTTAAAATTGTTATTTTTGCATTTGCCACACATGGTCAAGAGGGGTAGCTTGCCCGTCCTTTTTTTGGGATTATGATCGATTTTCAAAAAATCAGAAACAAACAAAAATGGCTATTTGGCATTATCGCTATACCAGTGATTATTGGTTTTGTTGTAATGTTTACACCCGATGCTACTGATACACTTCTGGGTAGAAATAACCAAAGAAGCCAGCAAGTCAATTTTGGAGAGATTAACAAAAAACCTGTTTCGAAAGATCAATGGCTTAATGCTAGAGGGATTGTGATCAGTCGATTTGGTGTGGAAACACTAAGTAGAATGATTAATCAGTTAGGTGATGATTATCTCGATAGAATGATCATTGATACTTTGGTCGAAATGGAAATGCTTGAAAGATATACTATAAGACCAACCACTAGTGATGCTTTGGACTTGTTAGTTGAACAAATTAAAGCAGAGGCATTGAGAAGAGGTTTGTCAACCGGTGAGGTTGCTCAAAACATGACCAAGCAAACTGAAGCTAGCTTGATTCGTCTTCAAAAATATTTAATAGGAACGGAACAACTAAGGCAACTTGCTGGAATTGCTGACGGACTTGTTTCTGAAAAGGAAGCTGAGATTCAATTTCGTGAAGAAAATGAAAAGTTTGAAGCTGAATCTATCATTATTTCTCATACTAATTATCTTCCATTAGTGCAAATCGATGACAATGCACTAAAATCATACTACACCAATTCTCTATCCAAGTACCGAATCAGTGAGAGCCGGCAATTATCATACGTTACTTTTCAACCAACGAACTTTCTCAAAGAGGCAGAAACGAAATATCTAAATCTTTCGACATCTGATAAGAACGCTTTGCTGAGTAACTGCTGGCCAAGTGATACCAGCATTACTAATCAATCTAGCTTAACTATTCCGAAATTAGTGGATTACGTTTTAAGTGTTCAGACTAATGAATTTGAAGGAATGAAAAAGGAAGATGCTGCGGGACAAATTCGTGAGAAGCTTTTGACGACTCCGGTAGGGTTTAAGGCCGGACTAGCAATTGTTGAGGCGTATAGTGCTGGGGTCGATTTTCAAAAATCACTTCAAGCTACTTATAATGCTAAACCAGCTTTAGATACTTTAGATAAAATGGCTTTGTTGCAAAATTTAGAAGTTAAAACGACCCCTTCTCTTAAGCGTGATACCCCATTTGTCCCAGGCTTACAAAGCAGAGTTAGTCCTTTAGACGTTTTTACTTTAAGTAAAACAAATGCTCTTATTATAGGCGCCTCGACGTTAAGCAGCGCAGCTAATGCAGAGCCTTTTTTTATTGCCTCTCTTAAAAAAATAATGCCATCACGAGATAGATCTTTTGCAGAAGCTAAATCACTTGTATCTGTTGATTACAAAAAAGCCGAAAGTATTAAGCTTTTAAAGGAAGCCGGTGATAAAGTGGGGCAATCTGTTACTAATGAAAAAACTTTAGCTGAAATCGCAAAGGAGAATAATTTTAAATTATACAAGCTTGGCCCTTTTAGTTCTTCTGGAGGATCCATAGAGGGTTTAAGTAAACCTGGAATATCTGAAGATGTTCGTACTCAAACTTTAGGCTTAGAAGTGGGAGAGACGAGCGAAGTTATTGAAAGCAGTACAGATAATGATATTACAGATAATGAAATAGTTTTTATTGTTAAGCTCAATAAAAAGCTGCCTGTATCAAAGGAAGTATTTAATAAAGATTTCCCGGCATATTTAAAACAATCGCGAGCTCGTGCCGCAGCCTCAGGTTATAATTCGTGGCTTCAGCAGAAACGAAATGACCTGTATAAATATTCTTTTAATGCTTATATAGATGGAGAAGGAGAAGTGTTAGTTGATGACCAGTC
>TARA_B100001175_G_scaffold40439_3_pt1 | contig 13202 bp, 11 predicted proteins | sample TARA_B100001175 | Tara Oceans TARA_B100001175
CACTAAAACTATAACTAAAGCAAACTTTCTGTACTTCACCATTATTTCTGGGGTTACTAGTCCCACTTTGGTTAGAAAGTATATTATAATAGGTAATTCAAAAATCAACCCAGATGCTATTACAGATGCTCTTATTAACCCTACATAGCTGTCTAAATCAAAATCATTAAAAATTTCTGTACTGACACTGTAAGACCCTAAAAAGTTTATGGATAATGGAGTCACTATATAATATCCAAATAAGACTCCTAAAAAAAATAAAATTGATGAAATAAAAATGAAACCTCTAGCATTTTTTTTCTCATTGTTGTATAGTCCAGGGCTAATGAAACTCCAAAATTGATATATAACATATGGAAATGCAAGTATAAAGCCAGCGGTAATAGACATCCATATATGAGCTGAAAATTGGCCTGACATTGTTCTGCTTTGAATTCTAAAGGGCATTTCACTAATACAAAAACTTTCGTCTAAACCAATATTTTTAGATATTTTGCATAATAATTCATATGTAAAAAAATCTATATTTTTTGGTCCAAAAAGAACCTGATTAAATATAAAATCTTTTGCTATAAAAGCTATGCTTGCAGCAATTAGAACTGCAAATACAGATCTAATTAAATGCCACCTTAAATCCTCAAGATGATCAAGAAAAGACATTTCATCAATCTTTGAATTTTTCATTAGGAAATACCTTCGTTTAAAATATTATGGAGGTGAATAATACCCAAGTAATTATTTTTATCCTCAACTATTAGTTGGGTTATTTTATTTTTATTCATTAATTTTAAAGCTTCTGAAGCTAGAATTTCTGAATTTATTTTTTTCGGAGATGAACTCATTAAATCTGATGCTTTTACCGATTTTGAATCACTGTTTTTAGAAAAAAACCTCCTAAGATCTCCGTCAGTTATTATTCCAACAGCCAAACCATTTTTTAAAACAGCTGTTGCTCCTAACATTTTTTTTGAGATTTCATCTACAATGTTTTTAAAACTTTCATCGAAATCAACTGCTGGTTTTAGATTTTTACTCAATAAATCTTTAACCCTTAAATGAAGTTTTTTTCCTAATGAGCCACCTGGATGAAATTTAGCGAAATCATTTTCTTTAAACCCCTTCATTTCGGAAAGACATATTGCCAAAGCGTCGCCGATTACAAGTTGTGCAGTTGTACTAGTAGTAGGAGCTAAATTATTAGGGCAAGCTTCTTTTTTAATAAAGCTATTAAGAAAAAAGTCACAATTATTAACTAAAAAAGAATTTTTTTCCGATGATATAGCTACAAGTTTAATTCCTGTGTTCTTTAAAAAAGGTAAAAGATCTTTGATTTCACTTGTATTTCCACTCTTTGAAATCAATACAACAACATCATTGTCTTGAATTATTCCTAAATCTCCATGAACAGCTTCAGCAGCATGCATGAAAATTGAAGGAGTACCAGTTGAATTTAAGGTAGCAACTATTTTCATTCCTATTATTGCACTCTTGCCAATACCACTTACTATAACTCTTCCTTTGATAGAATGTATAAACTCAACAGTATTTTTAAAATCTTCATTTATAAAATTTGTTAATTGTAGAATAGACTGACCTTGATTGTTTATACTGTTTTTGGCAGTTTTAATTATGTCAAATTTTGAATCCAAAATAGTTTTTTTAATAATCTTTAAATGGTATATTTAAAAGACAAAGGTACAAAATACCTTTTTAAAGACAGAAAATGAAGTTAGATTTAGATTTAGAAAAAGAATTAAAATTTTTATTTGGTTTTTCCAAATTTAAAGGGGAGCAAAAACAAATAATTCTAAATATCCTAAATAAAAAAAGTGCAATGGTTATTATGCCAACTGGCGCTGGTAAATCATTGTGTTTTCAGCTTCCAGCTCTGCTTTCTGAGGGCACAGCATTAGTTGTTTCTCCTCTTATTGCTTTAATGAAAAATCAAGTTGATGTTATCAGGGGAATATCCTCTAATGATGGAATTGCTCATGTTCTAAATTCTTCTTTAAATAATACTCAAATTCAAAATGTTAAAAATGATATTTCCTCAGGAATTACAAAGTTATTGTATGTCGCTCCAGAATCATTGGCAAAAGAAAGTTATATTGAGTTTTTAAGCAAATCAAAAATTTCTTTTTTAGCTGTTGATGAAGCTCATTGTATTTCTGAATGGGGTCATGATTTTAGACCAGAATATAGAAATTTAAATACTATTATAAAAAAAATTAAAAAAGATATTCCAATAATAGCATTAACAGCAACGGCAACCCCAAAAGTAAAAGACGATATTATTAAAAATTTAGGTATAAATAAAGCCAAATTATTCAATGCATCTTTTAATAGACCTAATCTTTTTTACGAAGTACGTAAAAAAACTAGTGAAATTAATAAGGAGATTATTTTTTTTATAAAAAAAAGAGAAAACAAATCAGGTATTATATATTGTTTATCAAGGAAGAGTGTTAATGAATTATCAGAATTTCTTCAAGTAAATGGGGTTAACGCACTTCCTTATCATGCTGGTCTAGAGCCTAAAGTTAGGGTTAAGAATCAGGACATGTTTCTCATGGAAGAATGTGATGTTATTGTTGCTACAATTGCTTTTGGGATGGGTATTGACAAACCTGATGTTAGATTTGTTATCCATTATGATATTCCTAAAAGTTTAGAAAGTTATTATCAGGAAACTGGAAGAGCTGGTCGGGACGGAGGTGAAGGACATTGTTTAGCCTTCTATTCTTACAAGGATATTGAAAAATTAGAAAAATTTATGTCTGGAAAACCATTAGCTGAGCAGGAACAAAATTATTCTCTTTTAGATGAAATGGCTGCATATTCAGAAACATCTATGTCTAGAAGAAAGTTTTTGCTTAATTATTTTGGAGAGGAGTACGATGAAATTAATGGAGAGGGAGCTAATATGGATGATAATATGAGAACACCAAAAGCTAAAATCAAAGTTAACGATCAGGTTTTAACTTTAATAAATTTAATTGTTGAAACTAAAGAACAATATAGAATAAAAGAATTAGTTGGGTGTTTAGTTGGAAATGAAACCAATCTCTTAAGATCTCATAATATTAAACAAAATAAGTTTTTTGGAATAGGTAAAGATCATGAAGATGTTTTTTGGAATTCATTGATTAGACATATGCTTGTTAATGGGATGTTATTTAAGGTAATTGAGTCTTATGGAATTATAAAATTAAATGAAAGTTCAATGAATTATTTAATTAATCCACAGGATTTTTACATTACAGAAAATCATAATTATTCTGAATCAAATAATTTATTAAAACAATCTAATTCTTCAAAAAAAAGCATATTTGATAAAGTTTTATTTTCAATTTTGATTGCAGAAAGAAAAAAAATGGCAAAGTCAAAAGGAATTCCACCATATGCTATTTTTCAAGAATCATCTATTGAGGAAATGGCTATCAAATACCCAATTTCTATTAATGAATTAAAGAATATTAATGGAGTAGGTGAAGGAAAAGCTATTAAATTTGGAGGATCTTTTGTGATTTTAATAAATGAATATGTAGAAGAAAATAATATTGTGAGACCAGATGATTTAATAGTTAAAACTACTGGGATCAACTCAGCTTTAAAATTATTTATTATTCAGAGTATAGATAGGAAACTTCAGCCAATTGATATTGCAGACTCAAAAGGAATTGAATTAGCTGATCTTATAAAAGAACTTGAAACAATAGTATTTTCAGGTACTAAATTGAATATTAATTATATGATTGATGAAATTTTTGATGAAGATCAGCAAGAAGAGTTATATGATTATTTTATAGATTCGGAGTCTGACGATATAAATATTGCAATTGATGAATTTGATGGAGATTATGAAGAATTAGATCTTAAATTGTATCGAATAAAATTTATTAATGATGTTTCTAATTAAATCTAATTTCTTTCAAATTTAAAACCTTTAACCTATATTGCGCCTTTTTTAAAATCAATCCTAATTAAAGTTTATGAACGAAGGTATATATGCGAAAATCAACACTAATATTGGCGATATAATAATATTATTACACTACAAATTAACACCAGGTACAGTTGCTAATTTTGTAGGTTTGTGTGACGGTGAAATTGATAATACTTTTAGATCAAAAAATAAATCTTTTTATGATGGTCTAAATTTTCACAGAGTTATACCAGACTTCATGGTTCAAGCAGGTTGTCCACAAGGTACTGGAATGGGTGATCCAGGCTATAAATTTGATGATGAATTCCATCCTGATTTAAAACATAATAAAGCCGGTATTCTATCAATGGCAAATTCAGGTAAAGCAACTAATGGAAGCCAATTCTTTATTACTCATGTTCCTACAGATTGGTTAGATAATAAACATACTGTTTTTGGAGAAGTTGTTGAGGGACAGGAAATTGTAAATCAAATCAAGCAGGAGGATGTTATGAACTCAATTAAAATTTTAAGATTTGGAAAAGAAGCCAAAGAATGGAATGCTGTTGATAATTTTAATGAATTTAAAAAAAAGAAGCAAAAACAATTAGAAAAATTAATTTCTAAAGAAAATCAGATTATTGAAGAAATTTCTAAAGGATTTAAAGAAACAAAATCTGGACTTAAATATAAGATATTAGATAATGGTAATGGAGAAAAACCTATTTCTGGAGATTTAGTAAAAGTTCATTATAAAGGGGAATTATTGGATCAAACCGTATTTGACTCTTCATATAAAAGAAATCAACCAATTGAATTTCAAGTTGGAATTGGTCAGGTAATTTCTGGTTGGGATGAAGGAATATTATTACTAAATAGGGGAGATAAGGCTAGATTTATAATCCCTTCAAATTTGGCTTATGGAGAAAATGGTGCAGGGGGAGTAATACCTCCAAATGCTACTTTAATATTTGAATTAGAACTGATTTAATTGATCCATTTAATATTACATCCTATACTTGGTTTTTGATTGATAGTTATTTTTTTTGAAGATAAAATACAATTGAAAACATATCTTATATCACTTCCATTTACTGGTAAATTATTTCCAGGTCTCGAATCATCTAATTGTCCTCTGTAAACTAATTGTTTTTTTTCATCAAAAATATAAAAATCTGGAGTACATGCTGCATCATAATCTTTAGCAACTTCTTGAGTTTTATCATATAAATAGGGAAATATATATTTTTCTTTTTCTACAGTTTCACTCATTTTTTCAGGTGAATCTTCAGGATATTTTGACACATCATTACTTGAGATAGCTATAAATGAAATTCCTTTATTTTGATATTCATTTGCAATTTTCACAATTTCTTTGTTAACATGAATAACAAAAGGACAATGATTGCATATAAACATTATAAGTGTACATTTTTTACCAAAAATATTTTTTGATTTTAATATTTGTTTTGAGTTTGTATCGTAAAGTTCAAAAGAAGGTGCTTTAAATCCTATTGGAACCATATTTGAAGGAGTTCTTGCCATTTTTTTATATTTTTCTCAAATTTAAATTGAATTTTCCATAAATTACCTATTATTAAAAATTTATGATTGATATTATTTATTTTTTTGAAAACATTTCCTCATTTCAGAGATCAATAATTTTAATTGGAGGTATTACCTTTTTCTGGTCTATTGAATCAATAATTCCTCTGTTTAAGTTTAATTATAAAAAATTCAAACATGCAATTCCTAATTTATTTTTTACTTTAACTACAATTGTTGTTAATTTTTCTCTTGCCTTTTTATTATTAACTTCGGCAGATTGGGTGACTGCTAATAATTTTGGTATTTTGAATTACTTTGAAATTCCTTTCTTAATTAATGTATTGTTAGGAGTTTTTTTGTTGGATTTGATTGGGGCTTATTTGCCTCACTATATTCAGCACAAAGTTAAGTTTTTATGGAGAATTCATTTGGTACATCATTCTGATCATAACGTTGATACAACAACAGCTAATAGACACCATCCATTAGAAAGTATAATTCGATTTGCTTTCACTTTATTGGGAGTTTTAATACTGGGAACATCAATTGGTGTGGTCTTTTTATATCAATCTATTTCATTAGTTTTATCACAGTTTAATCATGCTAATATTAAACTCCCATTAAATCTTGATAATGTTTTAAGTTTTATAATAGTATCACCTGATATGCACAAAGTTCATCACCATTATGTTATGCCGTATACTGATTCTAATTATGGAAATATATTTTCTTTTTGGGATAGACTTTTCGGTACCCATATGAGTCTAGAACCCTCTAAAATTATTTACGGAGTTGACACCTTTTTTAATAAAGAAGAAAATCAAAAAATAAACAGTTTGCTTTATAGACCTTTTGAAAAACCAAAATCGAAATCTAAAAAATAATTTACATTAATTTAGAAAAGAATATCGCATTCATCATTAGCTTGTTGGTTCCATACCAAAAGGCTCTAAAATTTGTATTGTCTGTGAAAACAGTTACTTTTCCTTTCTTCAAATTATAAACTGCAAATGGTCTAGAGTTTTTTATAGATTTTAAATTTTCTTTTGAAATATAACCGCTAATGAGTGGACTCTCCGAATATTTTATAGGATTGTTGTATCCAATCGAATCATTTTTGATGTAAATATTTGTATTTCTAAAAATAGATAGTCTATTGTCATAACCATAACTAATTGGGTGAGATTTATCTAAGTCCACATTGAAAATAGCACCGCTAGTTAATTGAGACCCAAAATGATTGTTTATGTCTTTGAATTTCAAACCTTTAGTGGAGGCTTTATTTTGATTTAATTGAAGTTTGATAAAATCATTTTTTATTAGCCAATTTATTGAGTTTCTAAATCCAATAATATTTCCACCATTTTCAACCCATTTTTTTAATTTTTCAGTTTTTTTAATATCAAAATCATACCTGCCATTAACCATAATAATTGTACTATATTTTGACAGATTGTAATTTAAGAGATTAGATTTTTTGATTTTAGTAATTGGCATTTTATATCTAGTATCTAATAAATGCCAAATTTCTCCAGCATCATAACTATTTACTCCATCTCCAACTATTAAAGCAACATTCGGCTTGGATACGTTAATAAAATCATTACTTCCAAAGTCAATACCTTTGGTGTAGCTCGAATTATATCCATAAAAATTAATTCCACTTTCTTCACTTAAGAATTCCAGTTTTTTATTAATTTCTAAAGCATTTAAATTTTGATTTGAAAGAGAAATTAATAATGTCCCATAATCAAAGTTTTTCGAACCTATAGAAAACGGTTGAGTTCCAACTTTCACTCTTATTCCTGATTTGAGTAATTCAAACAATATTTTTGGGGAGTAATAGTCATCCCAAGAAAATAAATAAGCATAATTATTCTTATTTATAACACTGCCATTTGGCTTCTTGTAAATTAAATTTTCTGTTACCTTTTTTGTTGAGTAGTTAGTGTAATCTAAATTGAAAGAATGTAAAAAGGACCAGGCAGAAACATCATAGAAAAGGCTGTCTTTAAATTTTGTTCTTTTTTCAAACATTGCCTCTATTAATCTTATTTTATTTTGATTTTTTGGTATTAAAATTGAATTTTCAGCTTTGTAGGATACGTTATTAACTACGACATCTTTTGATAATTTTTTCGTTAAAATTTTATGTTTTTTTAAAATTTTATAAAACTCAAATAGTTTAGATTTGTCTCTTTTGTCAGTAATTAAATAGTATTTATTTTTTAGACTTAAAGCCTCTTTTTTGGAGTTTTTAAAAAAATCATATTGATAAGAAAGTATAGAGTCTTTCATTTTGATAGACGCCTCTAAAGTTGAAAGTGATACAGTTAATTGATTTTTGATAGTAAAAGGAAATGACAATGGACCATTTACACTTTCTTGTAAATGCCCCCTTGAACTACCTTGTTCAAATAAAATGCCAATACTGCCATTAATATCTGGAAATGTTGATCCTTTTCCATAATAAAAATCATCATAATCCTCTTCACTGTAAAATAATGATCCAATTTCGCTAAGATTTTTTGCATGAAATTTTCCAATTTCCTCAGTCAAAATTTGATTTTTTTTAGGCGTTAAAGGATTTACTCTTGAGGGAATTCCTGGTTGATAAAAAAAAGTAGAATTAGTTCCCATTTCATGATGATCAGTTAAAATATTTGGTGACCAATTGTGAAAAGTTTTTATTCTTACTTCAGATTCTGGTAATTGGACAGGTAGCCAATCACGGTTCATATCAAACCAATAATGATTAGTTCTTCCTCTCGGCCAATTTTCATCAAATTCACGATCATTACTATCTGGGTTTAGGATTTCACCTTTATTTGTATTTGCCCAATGAGCAAATCTTTGTAATCCATCGGGATTCATTGAAGGATCCAACAAAATAATACTTTTGTCAAGCGAATTCAAAAGTTCTTTGTTGTTTGATGCAGCAAGATGGTAAGCATAAAGCATAGCAGCATTACTTCCACTAGGTTCGTTACCGTGTATAGAGTAACCTTGATAAATTACAATAGGCATTTCACTAAAATCATCAATAATTTTCGTTGAATTTAAACTTAGATGCTCCTTTCTAATAGATTCTAGATTTTGATGATTTTTTTTAGATGTAATAATTAAAAGAATCAATGGTCTTCCCTCGTATGTCTCCCCTCTGTTAATTAATGTAATTCTGTCAGAAGAATTAGCTAAAGCAAACATGTATTGAACTAAACGATCATGACTTATATGCGAAGATCCTATTTCTTTATTTCCTAAAGTGAAATTGCTAGGTTTGGGAATATTTTGGTTATATGTATCATGATTTTTTAAAAAATAATTTAAATCATAATTTGTTTGAGAAAATGATATTAAACTAATAAGTAGCAGTAAATAGTTTAATAGTTTCATAAAAAATTAAATATTATATGTCGTCAAAATCGACATCTGTAAAATTTTCTTTAGATTCCGTATTGTCTTCGTTTGATTTTGTTTTGTGGTCTTCTTTTACAAAATCTTTCTGATGTCTTTCACTGATTACTTCTAAACCTTTTTCATCAATAATATATTTTGTCATTTCTTTAAGAAGTTCATTAAACCCTTCAAAATCTTCTTTATATAAATATATCTTATGTTTCTTGAAATAAAAACTACCATCTTCATTGGTAAATTTTTTGCTTTCGGAAATGGTTAAATAGTAATCACCAGCTTTGGTAGACCTAACGTCGAAAAAGTAAGTTCTTCTTCCGGCTCTAAGAATTTTTGAGTAAATATCTTCAGCCTCATTATATTTTCTTTCTTCCATCTTATTATTAGTTTAATATCCAAAAATGAAGAAAAAAAATAAACTCACCAAATAAATAATTTCTTTTATTTGCTTTGTTTCAGTTGAGTCTTAGAGTAGTATCCATTATTTTTAATCAAATCCTTATGAGAGCCGTGTTCTAAAACTTTACCATTTTCCAGAACTAAAATTTTATCACAGTTTTTGGCAGAAGAAATTCTATGTGTAGCCATAATTAATGTTATGTCTTCACTAATTTTATTTATGTTTGATAGTATTTTTTCCTCTGTCTCAGTGTCAACAGCGGAAAGACTGTCATCCATTATTAGTATTTTGGGTTTTTTAATTATAGCTCTTGCAATAGCTAATCTTTGTTTTTGACCTCCTGATAAATTAACACCCCGTTCACCAAGTAATGTTTCATATCCATTTTTAAAAAAATCTATATCATTTGATAAACAAGCATTTATAGCTGCATTTTCAACCTCATTTTTAGACGCCTTCTCTTTTCCAAACTTAATATTTCTTTCAATAGTTTCTGAAAATAAAAAAGTTGATTGAGGAACATATCCAATTGAATTTCTTAATTCCTCAATATTTATATCTTGAATATTATGATTGTCAATCAAAATGCTACCGTTATTTGGGTCATATATTCTGCAAATTAGTTCGAGAAGCGTAGTTTTTCCTGAACCTATATCACCCATAATTGCTAATGACTTTCCTTTTTCAATAGAGAATGAAATATTTTTACAAGCTTTTATTTTTGTTTCAGGATAAATAAAGTCAATATTTTTAAATTCAATTTTACCATAAATATTTGTTTTATTTTCTGAATTATTAATTATTGAAGATTTAGTGTTTAAGAATTCATTAATTCTTTTTTGGGATGCTTCAGCTTGTTGAACAATTGAAGTTACCCAACCAACTGTAGCAACAGGCCATGTTAACATGTTCACATAAATAATAAACTCAGCTAATACACCTAATTCAATTTCATTGTTCATATATTGTCGTCCTCCAATAAATACTACTAAAATGTTACTGATACCAATTAATAAAATCATTAATGGAAAAAACCAAGCTTGAATTTTCACTAAAGACATGTTTTTTTCTCTGCTATTATCTGCTAATTTATTTAATTGTTTATTTATGTTTTCTTCTACAGTATATGTTTTGATTATTTTTACACCACTAAATGATTCTTGAGTATATGTGGTAAGTTTTGATAAATATTCTTGAACTATTTTACTTTTAAGATTGATAATAATACTTATTTTATAAATTATAAAAGAAAGAATTGGGAGTGGAATTAATGTATACATGGTAAGCTCTGGAGCCACACTAATCATGTAAGATATAACTATTGTAAATAAAGAGATAGTATTTATTGTGTACATAATAGCAGGACCTATATACATTCTTACTTTACTTACATCTTCACTTATTCTGTTCATCAGATCCCCAGTCCTGGTATTTTTGTAAAAATCAAAGCTAAGAGATTGGTATTTTTTATAAATTTCATTTTTTAAGTCAAACTCAATAAATCTCGAAACGTTAATAAGCATTTGTCTCATTATAAAGGTAAAAACACCAGCTATGATAGCTGAACCAACAATCATTAAAATGTTGATTATTAGTTTTTCTTTAACAATCTCTAATTCTATGGATGATGAGAAAAGATAATTTTCTATAATTGTTATTGAATTTCCAATTAAATTTGGGGCAACTAATGCAAATATTCTAGCAATAATTGTAATAAATATTCCCGTAATTATTTTTACTTTATATTTAAGTAAATACTTATTTAAGTGTTTTAATTCAACCATTGATAATTAAAGATTCAAATATACATTATTGAGGTTTTAATTCTTTATTGAATTCATGCCTTTTTTATAAAAAATAAATTTATTTTTACAGATTATTTATTAAAGTTCTTTTAAAATGTTAAATAGACGTCAATTGAGGTTAAAAGTTATGGAAGTTATTTACGCTTTTGATAAGTCAATTGAAAAAGATATAGATTTTCAGTTAAATTATTTTTTAAACTCCAATAAAAATTTTTATCGTTTGTATATAACTGTTTTTTCAGTTTTTCATAGTTTATACAGTTATTCCAATAGTCTAAATTCACAAAACTCAAAAAAATTTTTAATCAATAAATCTGATAAATTCTCTTTAAAACTTTCAAACAATTTATTTTTAAAAAAAATTTTTCATGATAAGGTGTTAACATATCAAATAGACCATTTAAAAATTGATGTATTCGATACTCATCCTGAATATTTGACTTCTTTATGGAAAAAAATAATTTCAAGTGAATTGTTTTTGAATTATTTAAACATGGAAAAACCTTCATTTGAGGATGATAAATTACTGATATTAAGTTTATTTAAAAAAATCATTGTTTTAGATGATAAACTCTATGAGTTTTATGAGGACTCAGAAATATCATGGATAAATGATCTACCATTAGTTAATAGTCTAGTTTTAAATGCTTTGAAAAAAATACAAAAGTTATCTCGAAAATCTACTTTAAATGATAAGATTTACAAAAACAAAGAAGACGCTGAGTTTGGTGTTAAATTAATTCAAGAAGTAATTTCAAATAAAGTCATGTTAAAAGCGGAGATAGATAAGTTAACGTCAAATTGGGATAATGAAAGAATCGCACAAATAGATTTGATTTTATTACAAATGTGTTTAGCAGAATTTTTATTTTTTGAATCTATTCCAGTTAAGGTTTCTATTAACGAATACCTAGAACTGGCAAAGGAATATTCGAGTCCAAAAAGTAATGTTTTTATTAATGGAGTTATGGATGCTGTTTCTAAGCAATTAACTAAAGATGGAAGGATAAATAAAAACCGAAGAGGTTTACAATAATTCACTATTTTTGTTTGAATATAAATATTTTAACTATGAATAATTTATCTGCTAAATCAACTATTATTTCTTTTTTAATTCCTTTTTTCATCGCTTTCACAATAACTTCTTGTGATACTGCTCCATCAAAAAAAATTAAAGCTGAAAATGTGGAGTCGTCGAAAGAAAGAATTAATTCTGTTCTTGAATATCCAAATATTGAATTTGATAAAACAAATCACGATTTTGGTGAAATTAAAGATGGGGATATTGTTGAAACTGTTTTTACATTTACTAACTCAGGAGACTCTGATTTAAAAATACTTAATGCCTCAGGAAGCTGTGGTTGTACAGTCCCAGAATATCCAAGAGATACGCCTATAAAACCAGGTGAGTCCAGTACTATAAAAGTTAAATTTGATTCTTCAAATAAGCCAGGAATGCAAAGAAAAACAGTAACTCTTGTGACTAACACTTCAAAAGGGAAAGAGTTGTTGAACATTAAAGCATTTGTTTTACCAAAAAACTAGTAAACATGGACAGTTCTTTCAATTCAATGCCCTTAATTTTAATGCTAATAGGTTTTTTCTTTTTAATGATTTACCCTCAAATGAGACGACAAAAAAAGGAAAAGAAGTTTTTATCAGCATTAAAAGTTGGAACACGAGTAGTTACTAAAAGTGGGCTCCATGGAAAAATAGTAGAAATTAAAGACGGAAGTGAAACATGTGTAATAGAAACAATGGCTGGCAAAATTAGATATGAAATTTCTGCAATTTCTTTGGAAATGAGTAATAAGTTGACCAAAAAGTAGTGAGTAATTTTATTTAACTACATGTATAAAAAACTGTTAAGACCCATTCTTTTTAATATTGATCCGGAAAAAACTCATGATCTAATATTTTTTTTAACAGGTTTAATTTTTAAAATTCCTTTTTCTCACTTTCTAATTTCAAAGTTTTTTTGTTTAAAAAGCCCGAGCCTTGAAACAGAATTATTTGGAATAAAGTTCCCAAACCCTGTTGGACTGGCTGCAGGTTTTGATAAAAATGCAAAGCTATACAAAGAGTTTTCATCTTTTGGCTTCGGTTTTAT
>TARA_B100001175_G_scaffold146735_1_pt1 | contig 13189 bp, 12 predicted proteins | sample TARA_B100001175 | Tara Oceans TARA_B100001175
GGTAAAATTGAAAAAATATCGTTAATTTTAAAATATTTTTTTAATTTTATTATATACTATTTTACTTTAATTATACAAAGGATCAATGTTAGCTCTACCTAAAAATCAATGAATAAAAAATACTTTTTTTCAATAATAATACCAATATTTAATTCAGAAAAGTTTTTAAAAAAATCAATTAATTCCATTTTAAACGAGGACAATAAACAATTGGAAATAATTTTAATAAATGATTTTTCAAAAGATAAAAGTTTAAAAATATGTAAAAATTTTAAAAGAAAATATAAAAATATTGTTCTAATAAATAATAAAAAAAATTTAGGAGCTGGTAAATGCAGAAATATTGGTATTAAAAAAGCGAAAGGCAATTATATAATTTTTTTAGATAGTGATGACTATATATTTAAAAATTCTATAAACAAAATTCAAGAAGAAATTATAAAAAATAATTTTCCTTCTGCAATACTTCACAATGTATCCAAGAACAACAAAGAAAAAAACTTATTTCTAAAATTTTTTAAAAAAGATATTTATAGCAAGAATTTATTTATCAAAAAATTATTAAAACATAAAATTATTGTTAATGAATGTTGGAACTTAATAATTAAGAATAATTTAGAATTAAGAAAAATAAAATTTTTAGATATAAGAATTGCAGAAGATAATGGTTATGTTATGGATATTTTTTTTAGTATGAAAAATATTTTGATCAATAAATCACTTTTTATTTTTCATACTACTCGAATTGAAAGTGCAAGACATTTAGTTGGTTTTGAAAGTGCTTATTCATATTTGATGTTAATATTAAAATATATTAATTTAATCAAAAAATTTAAAAAAAAACATGTATATGTAAAATATATTAAATTTAGAATTATTATAACAATAGATTATTTAAAAGCTTACCTTTATTTATTAAATAAAAAAGATACCAATCAATTTTTTTCATTAAAAAAACTTAAGCATTTAAAAAATTATAGCTTGTCTAAATCTGATGGCGTTTACAGGAACTTATCAATTATAAAAAATATAAAATTGATTGAAAGCTTCAAGGAAAAATTTGAAAAACAACTATATAAAATATTCTTAATACAAAAAAAAACTGGAAATAAAATAAATATTATTTGTGCAGATTTGCTTGCCAAAACGGTAATAAAATATTTTTATAAAAAAAATATAAAAATTAATAAAATTATAGACGAAGATTTTAATATGGATGGAAAGTTATTCATGAAGTATAAAATTCACCTTTTTAAGAAGTTAAAACAAAGAGATTTTAATAATTCCTTGAATTTAGTTTGTCATCAAAACAAAAAGGTTCAAGACATGTTTATCAATAAGTTTAAAAATCTTCGTATTGATTTAAAAAATGTTTTTTGTATTAGGATATTTAAATAATTTTTTTATATTCTAGCGGTTTTTTTGTTTGTATAGCCGCCTCAACATTTGAAACATTATAATCACGTCCATTACACCAATTACAAGCGCCCAAAAATTCTTTGTTAAAAACTAAAGATCTAATATTATCCTTAATATTCTCTCTATCACTGAGAACATTCAAATCAATAGAATCAGTTGAAGTTTTAGGAATAGCATCTAAATTTTCTGCATGCGCAGAATATGGACACAGGTAAAGTTTGCCATGTAATAGTGTTAAAGTTTCATTAACACAACAATTGCCAAATATCTCTTTTGTTAAATTTATATCTCTTTCAAATTTTTCAATTCTTGCACAATCTTGCCATCTTGTTACCTTTTCTGTAATAAATTTAATTTTATTTATTCTTAAAAATTCTTCTAATTGTGGAATTTTCCTACATATTTCACCGTAATTAGAGATTTTAAAAATAATTTTTTCATTTTGAAAAGTTTTGGCTTTTTCTTGTTTGGGTACAATAGTGCCATTTGTATAAACTACTAAACTTTTAAAATTTGAAAATTCCAAAATTTTATTAATCACTTCATCAATTCTTTTATACATAAAAGGTTCACCACCTATAAATCTGATTTCCTGAAGGTAATCTACAGAGCCCATAAATTTTTCAACTGATTTCATTAACATATCAAAATCTTCATCGATTGGTTTTGCATAATATTGCATTAAGTTTGAGCAGTCTTTGCATTTTAACGAACATTTTTCTGTAAGAACTAAATCTAAACTATTCAGGTTGAGCTGATTTTTTTCTCTCGCTGATAAAACAGCATAATTATAAAGATCAAGCTGTACTTTACATCTATCTTGTGACCATTCTGTTTCTGAATTATCTAAATCTAATTCATCGAATAAAAAATCTGAGTCATAATAATCAGTTATATTCATAGCATCTAACTGTCTTTTAAAATATCTGAAATTTAAAGAACAAATCAATATAGGATATGTATAATTTCTTTTTTTTATTTGTTCAGGAGCGATTACATCATAGTTTTTAAATTTTTTGTTCTGATTGTCTCTATTGTTATCTGCAAAACAGACTATCTTGATATTTTTTTTTTCAAGACTTTTCATAGCAAGAGTTCCAAGATTACCCGTGCCAAAAATAATTACTCCTTGGCTAAATTTTTTACTGTAGTCAATTTTAGAAACATTGTTGTATTTATAAATCATATTGAATTTTACCTTATATTAATAACTGTTATTTTCAAAGAGAAAGTTATATATAATGAATACTTACTAATTTTTTTGTTTTAATATTGTTAATCATAATAATTTTTTTTAATATATTCTTCCCCAAAATCAGCTAGTAATTTTCCGTGTAAAAAATTTCCATGGGAAGCTTCTTTTATTTTATTTTTAATTAGATTTTGATACTTTAAATTTTCAGCTTTTAAATTAAAATTATTTTCTATCCTCAGTACCATCTCTTTTGTGGCTGCTAATATTTCTTCAGGAGTATTTTCAATAACTTGAAAATTATTGTTCTTATAAAATTCTGTTAAAGATCCATGTAATTTTTTTTTAAATATATTCTCTATAGATATTTTATCCTTTTGATAAAGGTGTTTGCAGATAGTTAAATCTTTTTTGCAAAAAGAATGATAATTAATAATGGGAATAAAGTTTACAAAAAGTATTGGTTTTCTAAATATTCTTGGCAATGCATCAAAGCCAGACCCCACTGAAATGCAAAAATTGCAATTTTCAGCTAAAAGGATGTCAGTTGAGTCTTCTCTATTCACTGAATATGTTTTATCAAAATAATTTTGATGACTAATGTTAAGAAAGGTTTTTTTTTTTACTCCTACTCTAAAAACTTTATAATTAAGTTTCAAAAGATAATTTATTGCCAATTCAAAATTCTCAATTTTACAATCTCTAAAGTCGTGATAGCTTAAGTTATGATATTTGGGATCATAAAGAGTTTTTAAATATTCACTATCTCTAACGTTAATACATACTATTTTATCATTCTTAGTTAGGTTAAATTTCTCGAGTAAATCTCGTTTATCTTTACAATCAACAGTTATTGTTGGAGGAAATTTTTCATATAGACCATAAAGATCTCTGTCAGTATTCGAAAAATAGTTGCAACTAAATTTTTTTTTAAGAGGAGTTGCTCTTATAATTAAATCTAATCCTCTCAATAATTCGTATGGTAGAATAATTATTTTTTTTCTCCAAAGTTTTTCTAAATAATTATTAGATATATTTTTTCTTCCAAGATAAAATAAATCTAAAGATTTAATTCCAAATTTTTTTTTTTTAATTAAATAAAGCTCTGTATTAGCTGCAAAATGTCCAATACGATTTGAATGAAGAAATCCAATTTTAATTAATAAAATTTTACTTATTAGTAAAATAATTAATAAAAAAAAAATTGAAGGTAAGAAAGTTATTAAAATTATTGGTTCGTTTAATATTATTCTTAAATATTTCATTTTACTTAGATGTATTTTTTATAAGTTTTTGTTGTTCCAATATCATCAAATTTTTTTTTTGAATGAAATACATTCGCTTTGTTCACGTATTTAGGAATTACATCTTTAGAAAAATCTATAGCACCTTTATGTTTTCTTTTGAAATTTTTTATAAACTTGCTATTTAAAATGTATATTGCTGAATTAGCAATATAACCATTAAAAGTTCTTTTTTTTTCATAATAAGCTGTCATTTTATTTTTTTTGTCTTTCTTTATGATTCCACATTTGCTTGGATATTTTGTTTTGAATGACATAATTGTTAAATGTTTGTCGTTTGAGTATTTATTATGAAAATTTAAAAAATTTTTAATATTTTCTTTCGTAAAATTATCACCATGCAAAAAAATTATTTTTTTTTCCTTTAAAAAAAAATTAACATTTCTATACAGAGATCCTGCAGTGCCATATAGTTTTTTCTCTTTTATAATTTTAATTTTTTTTGAATATTTTGACTTTTTTACATGTTCTAAAATTTTTTCGCCTAAATAAAATATATTGATATATATTTTTTTTATACCAGCTTTCAATAAATTATGAATCCATATATCTAATAAGGGAACTCCTTTAATTTTTATCAAACATTTTGGAGTATTTTTTGTATATGGCCTTAATCTTTTACCCATTCCTGCAGCAAGTATAAATGCTTTCATCTATTATTTAGATCTTCAATCAATTCACTATTTGAAATTGGTATATTTCCATATTTAGTTATTGATATGCTGGATGCTATAGATCCAAGAAAAGAAGCTTCCCATAAACTTGATTTTGACGCTAGACTTAATGAAGAAATTGTTAACATGGCATCACCTGCTCCGGATACATCAATAATCTCATTCTTTCTAATTGATGGAAGTCTATCAACTTTTAATTTATTGTTTGAAACTTTTGATACAATTATGCCTTCAGATCCCAATTTTAAAATTAAATTCTTTGATTTAGACTTAGTTTTTAATTTTTTTATTAAACCCGCTATTCCTATTTCATTATCTAAAATGCATAAACGAGCTTCTTTTTCTGTTGGTGTAATTAGATCCATATTTTTAAATCTAGAAATATCTCCTTCTTGTGATGAAGATTGACTATCAGCCGACATCATAATATTTTTTTTAATACATAGATTTGAAATTCTTTTTATTAGTTTTTTAGGAAGACATCCATAGTTAAAGTCTGAAAAAATTACCAAGTCTAAATTGTTGCTAATTTTTTTAAAATTATTAAATATTTTATCTTGTAAGGAAGAGTCTATTTGCATTGACTCTAAATAACTAACTCTTAATAAACTTTTTTGCTTATCTCTAAATCGAACTTTTAAAGTTGTGGGTCTAGAACTATCAATGAAAATTTGATTTGAAATTTTTCTTTTTTTTAACTCAGAATTAACAAAATTATTTATTTTATCCTTTCCCATAACTGATATAAAATGAACTTTATTACAAAGTTTTTTTGCATAAGATGCGACGGCGCCAGCGCCACCTATAAACTTTTTTCTATCATTAAACTTCACTACTATTACTGCTTCTTCTCTAGACATACCTAATGGTTCACAGTAATTATATTCATCAACTATTAAATCACCAATTACACAAACATTAATTTTTTTAAATTTTGAAATGATTTTTATTAAATTTTTTTTATTAATTGAATTACGTAAAAAATAATCTGATAAAATTTTATTATTTTCATCACTATTACTAACCTCTTTTGTTATTAAATCAGATGATGAAAAATTAACGTTATCTTTGCTAAATACTATTCTTGCTCTCGCTTTTTTTAATACTTTTTCCTCTGAATTTTTTTGATTTTTATACTCTTTTCCCTTTAATATAATATCTGGCTTTAATTTTAGTATGAGTTTATTGATATCTTTTTTTTCTACATATATCTCATCTATAAGAGATATATTTTTTAGCGCATCAAATCTATATTTCTCATTTACAAAAGTTTGTGATTTTGCTAATTTATCTGATTTTAAAGCGACTATTAAATTATTTCCAATTTTTTTTGCAAATTTAAACAACCGAATATGACCTGGATGTACAATATTAAAATTTCCTGATATAAATACGTTAATTTTTTTCATTTATTGCCGAATATAATTTTTTTTTGAATTTTCTTTGATTTCTCTCATTTTTAGGGCCCCAAGTAGGAATCAATTGTTTAGCTTTTGGATTAAAAGGTCCAGACCTAGTTTCAAAAAAGATAGTTTTAGACGATACAGGAATAAAAACATGGTAGATTTTTTCTTTAACCTTGAAAAACTCACCATTTTTAATTAAAGAATTTGAAGTTATTTTACCACTCTTGTTAAATGTAAAGCATCCCATTTTTCCATATAAACACATTATTGTATCTCCACACTTTGAATGCATATGTGGTTTATAAAAATTTTTTTTGTTCTGTAGAACAAGCATATCGTGATGCAGACTATTATTATTTTCATGGAAACAAACACGCACATCGCAATTCTTATTTTTAGAAGAATATTTTTTCAAAAATTCAATAATTTTATTGTCTATTTTTTGATAAGGATTTTTCAAGTAAAAAGATTTTGATCTACCTTTTTTATCCTCAATTAATATGTATTTCTTTGAAAGTTTAATTATCATTATTTGAAGTAAATAAATTCAAAATCCCCATTGTAATTTAAATATTTATATAAATTTATCCATTCTCTTTTAGATAAAAAAGTCTGACATGTTAATGCCCAACATTGTAAATTAAATTGTTCAGTGTCGTTTCTATACGCTTCTACCATTATATATTTTTTTTTACCTATTCTATTTATCTCTTTAATTGTTTTCATCAAATCACTTAATTCAAAATTATGTAAAGCACCTAAAGATAAAACTAGATCAAATTGGTTTTTTTTAAAGCTAAATTTTTTTCTTATATCTCTTACTTTTAAATATTTTTTTATTTCTTTTTTTGAATTAATGATTGCATACTTTGAGTAATCTAAACCTAATATTTTAATATTAGGTAAAATAAGTTTTATTTCATACAATAAATATCCTTTGCCACAACCCAAATCCAGAATACTTGATTTATTATTTAATTTATAATCTTTGATTATTTTTTTTGCTATATTTGTCCATCTACCAGGTATAAAACGATATCCTCCATAACCATACTTTCTATTTCCATCCCAATAGTCAAAGCTATATTTCTTAGCTATTTTCATACAATGAATTTTATCATTGATCATTCTTTCTATGTAATTCCTTTTTGTTGAATTATGAACTTTTGTAATAAAAGATTTTTCCATATTTTTACTTATATATTATGCCTAGATAAGACTCTTTGCTCTCTAATGCTAAAAAAAATATTTTTTTATCATTAAAATAGATTATATCTCTAATTCTTTTTCCAATATAAATTTTTTCAATAGTTTTAACCTTTGTAAATTCTTTGTCAAACTCAACTCTATATAAAGATCTTTTTTTAAGAGAAGATATAAAGTAATTATTTTTCCATTTTTTCGAAAAATTATTATTTATCTCTATAATTCTTGATATTCCTATTGATGGAACGAAGGAGTAAATTGGTTCCTCATAACCATATTCTTCATGATTTTTTTTATAAAAATATATGTCATTTGGATTTGTAGAATACGGTTCTCCCGCTGATACATTTGGCCAACCATAATTTTTTCCTTCTTGTATCTTATTTATTTCATCTCCTCCTCTTGGTCCATGTTCAGTGGATAAAATATATCCTTTTTTGTTCTTTATTAAACCTAAGGGATTTCTATGACCTTCCGAAATTATTTTTTTTTTTCCATTTTCAAGATTTATAGAAAAAATTTTTGCAAATTTATCAGTTTTCAAAATTTTGTCTTTTGAGTTTACATCTGATCTTTTAAAATTTTCATCATTAAAATATCCTGAAAATAATATTGAATTATTTTTTGTATCTATTTCTATAACTCCGCCTGTTGGTGAAGATTTATTGTTGCAATCTTTAGTTAGTTTCATATTTTTGGTATTTTCATAAACAGGGGTAAAGTTGAAAAAATTAAGTTTAACTTCAGATTTATAAAGACTTATAGAATCGTATAGGCAATTGTTTTTATCTTTTTTTACTAATGCAACATATAAAAAATCATTATAAACTAGTATATCTGTAATTTCTCCACTTGGTATATCAGTTTTGATTTTATTAAATTTCAATTTATTTTTTAAAATATCTGAAATGTTTTGATAAAAAAATTTACCTTCTTTATTTACAATTATTAAATCTTGCTTGTAAGCATCAATATAAAATGGTTTTACATATTCACCATATTTGTCATATGAAATATTTGTTTTTAAGTCTAATTGTATTTCACTATATCTAAGATCTAAAAATTGAGTGGATGGAAAAAATTTTTCATTTGCTAAATTTTTTGTTGTTTCAAGTTTTGATATTTTCTTATATAAAATATCTTTTTCTTGTTTAAGTCTTCGATTCTGATCAATTACATTTGGTAAGTAAAATAAACTTACTTTTAAAAAACTTTTTAACTCTTTTGGAATCTTAGATTTTACTATTTGAGAAAAATTTGATTCTGAAATTAAAAAAAATGTACCTAACGAAAAAAAAAATATCAAAATACTCAAAATTATAATTGTCCTTGATTTCATTTTATAAATTCTTTTTCAAATTCTTGAAGAGCTTTCACTACCCTAATTACACTATTTTTTTTAATATTAGGACCACTTGGTAAATATAATCCATTTTGTGAAAAATAAATTGATTTTTTAAATTTGCCAACAGACTTATTATATTTTGCTTCGGATATGCTAGGGTAAAAAGGTCTTGATGATATATTTTTTTTTTTTAAAAATTTATGTAATTTTTTTCTAAATTTACAAACAATCTCAATATATAATGGAATTTCTCCGTTATTTATATTTACAGGAATTATTTTTATTAATTTTAATTTATTTATTCCTTTTGCATATAAATTATAAATATTTTTTAATTTATTTTTTTTTTCAGTTAATTTTTTTAATTCACCAATCCCTAGGCATGCTTGAATATCTGTAAATTTAAAATTAAAAGCCACGTTAGTCCATTTTTCATGATCATTTTTTATTCTAACGGCATGAGATCTATTTAAAATTAATTTGTTATATAAGCTTTTATTTTTTGTTGCTATAAAACCACCCTGTGCACTCGATACTATTTTTGCAACAGAAAAAGAGAAAAAGCTTGCTAAAGAATTTTTGCCTATACCATAATTATTATTAGTTGCCCCAAATGCTTGGGAAGTATCCTCAATAATTTTAACATTATAATTTTTTGTTATTTTTTTTATAGCATTAATATTTACTATTCTTCCACCAAGATGAACTGCGATAATTACTTTTGTTTTCTTTGTTATTTTTTTTTTTAAATCTTTAATATCTATGATGGGTCTTTGTTTTTCTACATCTACTAATTTTACTTTTAGCCCTAAAATTTGAGGTGCGTGCAAGTCTGAGATCCAAGTTCTGTCAGGTATAATAATTTCATCATTTTTTTTTAAATTCAAAGTGATCAATAATAATAAAAGAGCTGAGCTACCACTATTAGTACATATTGCATATGGCAATTTTACAACCTTGGATAGCTTGTTTTCAAATTCTTTTGTTATTTTCCCTTGGCTTAAATTTCGATTATTAAAAGCATAATTTAATTTTTTAATAATATATTTTTTATTGAAATCCACATTCCATAAATTAATTATATTTTTCATAATTTTATTACTTTAAATTTTGGGCAAGGAATAATAACTTTTATTCTTGTTTTCCCTTTCAACTTTTTAAGATTCTTAATAATCATTTTTGAAAATCTCCAGGCAAGAATTAATACCAAGTCTGGCTTGGTCTTAAAAAGTTTTTTGCTTCTTTCAACTTTTATGTTGGAACCAGGAAGATACCTATTTAATTTAACTTTATTATCATCAACAATATAATCTAAAAAATTTTTTATTTTGTAATGGTACAATAATGTCGTACATGAAATAGAGGCACCGTATCCAATAATTTTGATTTCTTTTTTTTTATTTTTGGATGATAATTTTGCTTTTGATAAAAAATTGTAAGTTTTATTTGCTAATAAATTAATTTCTTTCTGAAAAGTAATAAATCTTTTTTCCTTAAATATTCCATAGTCATTTTCTTTTTTGACAAAATATTTTACATTTTTTGTAACTTTTCTTTTACCCTTATGAGCCACATAACATCTAATAGAACCACCTTTGGTACTTATCAAATCTACATCATAGAGAACTAAATTATGAGTTTCAAAAAATTTGCACAAAGGTTTTACTGAAAATGATGTTAAATGTTCATGATATATAAAATCAAAAACCTTATTTTTTAAGAGCTTATATAAATAATATGTTTCAAAAACATAGCTGCCACTTTTTTTTAATAAAATTTTTATATCTTCTGCCCATTGATTGATATTATCTACATTGGCAAAAACATTGTTAGAGACAATTAAGTCAAACTGACCTTCTTTTGTTAGTATTTTTTTTGATAGTTTCTGGTTTAAGAAATCATTATAAGTCTTAATATTCTTTTTGTTTGCTTCGTCACTAATTTTTTTTGCTGGCTCTATTCCACAAACTATATGACTTTTTTTTTTAAACTCTTTTAACAACACCCCATCATTACTACCAATATCTAAGATTTTGCTATTTTTTTTCAAATTTAATTTTTTTGTAACATTTGTAGCAAAATTTTTAAAATGTTTTACTAAACCTGGTGAGTCTTCAGTTTTATAAATATATTTTGAATATAATATGTTTGGATTTATGACGTGTAGCAATTGGGATAAACCACAACTTTTACATAAATATAATTCTATAGGAAATTTTTCATGTATATGGGGATATTTTCTATAATCGTCACCAATTGGAGAATTTTCATATTTTAATACCCTTTTAAGATTTTGTTTTTTACATGAACGGCATCTTTTATTTTTAATTATTTTTTTCATAAAATTTATTTATCTGGTTTATTACATAAAATACGTCTTTTTCAGTCATCTTTTCATGACAAGGTAAAATTAAATTTTTTTTAATTATACGTTCAGCGATTGGAAAATTATATTTTTTATTTATTTTTTTGTAAGCGGGAGCATATGGAATAAGTGGTTTATTAAAAATTTTTGTCTCAATTCCTTTATATAAAAGATAGTCTCTAAGCTTATCTCTTTTATCCACCAAAACGGGAAATACATACCTTGCATGCTTTTTATTTTTATCTATTTTTTGTAATTTAACTTCTCTAGGTAAGTTTTTTTCATAAATTTTAGATAATTTTTCAATTTTTTGAAATTTATTTTTAAAGTTTTTTAAAGACTCAATTATTAGCGTGGCGTTTAAGTTATCTATTTTATGATTTAAAGATACCTCATAACAAAGATTCATATTTTTTTTTTTTTTATCGATAACAGTTCCCGCATGTCTTAACTTTAAAATTCTAGAATATATTTTTTTTGAATTTGTAACTATAAAACCTGCCTCACCATATCCAGATAATGGTTTCATTGGATTTAAACTAAAGGATGAAACATCAGAAAAATTTCCAGAATATTTATTATTAAGCTTTGCTCCAAATGATTGAGCCGCATCTTCTATTACTTTAATTTTATATTTTTTGGCAATTTTGTTTATTTTTGTCATATCACACATCAATCCAGCATAATGCATTGGTAAAATAGCAAAAGTTTTTTTTGTTATTTTACTTTCAATCAAATTTGGATCAATGTTCATTGAATTATCAATATCTACAAAAACTGGTTTTGCACCACACTCAATTATTGCATTAGATGTTATAATCCACGACAAAGGTGTAGTTATTACTTCATCTCCTGCTTTAATTCCTGAAGCTTTTAATGCTAAATACAATGCGCTTGATCCTGAGCTAAGACAAACACAATATTTTGAATTATTTTTATTTGATAAATAATTTTCTAATTTTAATACTTCTGGCCCAATAAAGAAGTTTCCTTTATCTAAAAAAGAAGAAAATCTTTTTATTAAATTTTTTTTAATTTTTTTATCAGTAACTTTTAAATCGAAAAACTTTACATTCATAGATATATTTCTATTTTTTTTTTAATCTTACATCCTTTGATTTCTTAAATGGACCAGCAAAAGTCTCGTGGTAAATACAAAACTCAGAAGTTGCTATGGGTTTGTGCCATAAGTTTCCTTTTGACATCCTATAATAAAAAGGTTTTCCTGATTTAATTGTTCCCATGTTAATAATTTTTTTTACCCTTCCTTTTTTATCGTAAAGTTTTAGTTTCATAGTTCCTTCAATTATAAAATATGACTCACTCTTGTTGTGTGGATGCTGGTGGGCTGGGACGTCGCTAGATTTATGAAGTGCAATAATCATTTCTTGTACTTGTGCTTTTAATGAAGTGTGTATAAGAATTCTTGATCTCTTATTTTTTGCTTTTTTTGCTTTATTTTTTAAAGTTTTAATTATTTTTTTATCAAAAAAACAGATAGTTTTTCTATTCTTAATTATATTTGAATTTAATTTCATTAAATTATTGGTTTTAATTTTTGATCAAGAATTTTTACCTTTTCTTTAATTATTTTTTCTGCTTTTGTATACTTAATTCCTAGTAATTTACTTGTAAAGTTAGCATTTAGATTATTTTTTACGGCTCTTTTTTCTCCATATTTAATTTCTTTAAATTTACATTTTTTAAAAAACATATATTTTGAATTTATACTAAATTTTTTTATTAATTTGGCAAATTTGACTCTAGAAATAGTTTGACTAGAACAAACATGTAATATTTTTGGTAATTTTTTTTTTTTAGTTATTTTAAAAATTGCTTCACTAAAATCTTTTTGATGTGTAATTGTAAACAAGTTATCTTCAGCCATTTTGGCATTATCTTTGAGCAAAGTTAAATAACTGTCCTTAATCATACATCTAAAATTATCTGTCATATCAACATTTCTTCCAGTTCGAATTATATGATAATTTGGATATTTTGTTTTTATTAAATATTTCTCTATTAAAAATTTAAGTCTACCATAAATATTGACAGGATTAATTTGACTTTTTTCGTTATAAAATCCTTTTTTTCCATTAAATACTTCAGCTGAAGAAAAATAAAAAAATCTAGATTTTTTTGTTATTAACTTATTAAGAAAGTTTTTTGTTAGGTGGTAGTTAACCAAAGTTGATTCTTTTTTATTTTTTCTTACCCAGGAAACTTCGGTGTAAGAAGAAAGAAAAAAAATAATATCATCTTTTTCTATTTTTTTTAG
>TARA_B100001175_G_scaffold132978_1_pt1 | contig 13025 bp, 19 predicted proteins | sample TARA_B100001175 | Tara Oceans TARA_B100001175
AACCTTTTATGAAATCTAATTGAACCCGGATTTGGTGGCATTATATTTACTTCACATAAAATAGAATCATATCCTTCTAAAGCAGAAAAATAGATTAAATCAGTATAAAGAGCGGACCCAATTTTTTCATTTTGAAATTTTGGAAGTACTGATATGCGATCAATGTATACAAAATTAGAATATCTTTTGGATACCCATTGGTAATTTGGACTATCATATTCTTTACTTTCGGGAAGACAAAGCAAGAATCCAGCTAGCTCACCATTGAATTTAGCAACCTTACAATAATTAGCTTGGTTTATAAGTAATTCAAGCCTACCGTTTTTTAAAAAACCAACTTGCGGTTTATTAATATTGTTTGACTTCAGAATAAAATCAAACATATCCTCACTATAATCAACTAATTCAATCATTTTTATCTGCTAGATCCTTTCCCCCATTACAAACAACAGAACCTTGAATACCATACTTTCTACCATCATTATAGATGTATTTATACATTAGGTCGCCATTAAGATCCCATGCTTTTTGCTCCCCATCTTCAAGGCCATTTTTAAAATTTTTATGAGTAAATAAAATTCCATTTTGATGCCACTGAAGGTGCTCACCAACACTCATATCATTTTTAAAGTGAAAACTGTATTTTTTTGTGCCATTAGGCCACCACCCTTGATGATGACCATTTTTCTTACCCTTTTTGTAATGTCTCTTGGACTTTAATGTCTCATTATCAAGATAAATGATTGTTATGCTTCCGGAGAATTCGTTAGTTCTTATATATCGAGATATTTCTAATCCATTAATTGATTCATTTTCATTGATAGCAATCTTGTTTTGACAGGAAAATAAAACTAAAGATAAGAAAATAATTACAAACTTAGTTTGTAAAGTAGCCGCCACCATTTAATGATCCATATTTACCCTTAAATCCACCAAGCAAATATGGTGAACTTGAAGTAGCATGATAATGATAAGTTCCATCTTCATATTCATTTGTTGAATGTGAATGACCATTTAATTCATCAAGATTTGATGGATATTGACCATTAGACTGTTCTGTTGGGCCATAAATAGGAAAACCATCTAAAGAATACCCAATTAACATAGATGAACTTTCATTAAAAGTTAAATATGTAGGCTCCCAGTGATAATGATATTGCCCAGTTTGTTGAGGATGTCCGTAATAATTATCAAAAGAAGGAATTTCATTGTCAAGTGGTTGATTATTAGGACCTGCATATTGATTATAAAATGGAACTCCGCTAATAGAAACTCCAATTGGGCCCAATGGTGTACTTGAAACAGAACTAGATATTGAAGGATTTAATGGAATATAAAATTTGAAACTTTGTTCTGAAATCAAATTAGGATTTACAACCATGGTGGAATGAGGTGATACATAATTTGGATGTCCAGCTCCCCAATAAGGAGATGGATGATTTGGAACTCCAGCAGATTCAACAATAACATAATTGCCAGAAATATATACATCTGTATATTCTGAAATAAACTTAGAAAATCCTCCAGGCAATTCTGTATTGTCAGAACCGCCACCCATATTATTATCTCCATTATCTACATTATAAGAAGATGTTGAAGAAGAATCGCAACTGTTCAAGAAAAAAAGCGTACAAATATAAATTAAATAATTTTTGTAAAATTTTATTTTCATAGCATTAATTATATAACGTTTATTTTAAAAGTGCAATTTATGTTTCCATTAATGGAGCAGTAGGTGCAACAGCATTCTCAGCAACACCAACGAAAAATGCAGTAAATCCAATAAACAAAGTTAAAGCAACAATCATTAAGATAAATGCAACAATACAAACTCCAACAGCTCTCACTGTACTATTAAAATCAAGAGCTTGCCTAACAGCGATAGTCATTGCAGCAAGCTGCAATATTGTAATAAAAGGATCAACAAAAGTGCTTATCAATGGCAAAATTTTTAAAACTACAAGCAAACCGGGAGCATAGGCGAATCCTAATGTTCTTATTAACTCTCCAGTATTAGATTCAGTTTCTGGTTCTGGTAAAATTCTAGTTCCTACAAAAGCGATAAAAAACGCCCAAATGATAAATCTGATGAGACTACCTAAAATACCTTGAACTAAGGCAATTGGAGCAAATCCTGCAATCATGAAGCCTTGGACAACTGAAACTAACGCAACTGTCATCATTGCCTGATCAGTAAACTTTTTATCTTTTTCAACCTCTTCATAAAAAGCAACATCTAAAAATATAGCTTTTTTTAGTTTTTGAAAGTAATTCATACTACAACTCTCCTTCAATGCATGTGGTGTCAAAACCGCCCCTAGTATTATAAATAGTAGTTATTTTTATCCTGGATGTTTTTAATAATGATTTTAAATCATCATAAATTCTTTTAGTTGCTGCTTCTTGATAAATGCCAACATTTCTAAAGCTGACAAAATAATATTTTAACGATTTTAGCTCTACACACTTTCCGCCCTCAGGATAATATTCAATTATTACATCTGCTAAATCAGGGAGGCCACTAAACGGACATACGGCGCTAAATTCTCTTGTAGTAGTTTCTATGTACTGATTCTTACTATCAAAATTAAAGGTTTCAAGATACGATGAATCAATATGGTCTTCGCTTAAAAAACTAAATTCTTTTCCATCCGCTTTAGGCATTTTTATCTCCATAGTATTTACATCCATAACTATTACCTTCACTAACTGATACTGACGACAGGCCTGAAAGATCGTGCTCTAACTTATTCCAAATCCAAATTGCCACATGTTCAGTTGTTGGGTTTGACAGACCTTCGATATCATTAAGATATTTATGATCAAGAGCTTTGTGAACCTTTTCATTAAACAAGGTATCTATATCATAAAAATCCATAATCCACCCTTCATCAGTAAGTTGATCTCCTGAAACATTAATAGTAATGGTGAATGTGTGACCATGAAGCTCTCCACAAGGATGATTTTCACGCAAAGAAGTTAATTTCCTTGCAGCATGGAATTCATATTTTCTTTGTAATCTAAACATATTAATCTATACCCATTATTTTATGTGTTTGTAAGCTTAAACGCCATAGCGGATTTTCGATACAGTATGATACACTTTGCAAGATATTTTTTTGTAAATCTTTTCCATCCATTGGCTGGAGAAAAAAGTGATCAAAATTATAATTTTTAAACTGTTCAGGATTTAAACCTACCTGCGGATAAACCAATTTTAATTCATTTCCATAATCCAGATTAAACTTAGCTCCTTTTTTAGGACTAACACATATCCAATCTATATTCTCAGGTGGAATTATCGTTCCATTGGTTTCCACAGCAATTTTAAAATTTTTATTATGAAGAATATCAATCAATTCTTTATTTAACTGCAATAAAGGCTCTCCACCTGTAAAAACAACAAATTTTTCATTAAGATCTTTTTGCCATAATTCATCAATTTTGCTTGCTAATTTTTCAGCAGTTGAATATTTCTCACCATTTATTCCGTCTGTTCCAATAAAATCTGTGTCACAAAAATTACATATAGCTTTTTCTCTATCTTTTTCTAATCCTGTCCAAAGATTGCATCCAGAAAATCTACAAAATACAGCATGTTTTCCTGTATGGAAACCTTCTCCTTGAAGAGTTAAATAAATTTCTTTTACAGAGTAACTCATATATAATTTGTTGGATCGTTTATCGCTGCTGAAGCAAAACCTTCTTTTCTAAGAACACAAGCATCACATTCTCCACAGGATAATCCATCAATTGAAGGGTCATAACATGAGTGAGTTAGTTTGTAATCAACATTCAGTTTTGTCCCTGTTAAAATTATTTCTGCTTTTGTTAAACTAATTAACGGAGTGTGAATTTTAATTTTTTCATTTCCTTGAGCAAATTTAGTTCCCTTATTTGCCATCTTTTCAAAGGCTTCAATAAACTCAGGCCTGCAATCTGGATATCCGCTGTAATCCAATGCATTTACACCGATGAATATATCAAAAATATTATTCACTTCAGCAAAGGCTAGCGCATATGAAAGAAAAATTGTATTTCGAACTGGAACATATGTTATAGGAATTTCTTTTCCAATTTCTTGATTCTTAGGGACTTCAATATTATCAGTAAGAGCAGAATTTCCAAATTGTGCTAAATCAATTGTAATTAATTTAATTGGAACGTCTGCTGCTTTAGCAATTTTCTTTGCTGCTGTAATTTCAAACTTATGCCTTTGTCCATAATCAAATATAAGCGCAGTAACATCATAATTTTCTAAAGCAATATTTAAAATAGTAGAAGAATCAAGACCACCACTAAGCAATACTATACATTGTTTTTTTACTTTCATAATTATTAGGATTTAATTTAAAAAAAAATGGCTTATAAGATTGCCTCTAAATAATTTATTAAATGCCATCAATATCTGTTATCATATCAACATATAATAAGCCTCATTTTTTAGAAAAAGTGCTTACTGGATACTGCTTTCAAACTTTTAATGATTTTGAAATCATTATTGCAGATGATGGATCTTCAAAGGAGACTGAAAAAATGATTGCAAAATTTGAGAAATTAATTCCCAAAAAAATCTATCATGTTTGGCAAGAAGATATTGGATTTAGAAAATGTAAAATATTAAATGCTGCAATAATGAAAGCCTCTAATGATTATTTAGTTTTTTCAGATGGCGATTGCATTCCTGATTCCCGCTTTTTAGAAACACACTCTAGATTAGCTCAAAAAGGTTACTTTCTTTCTGGTGGTCATTTTCCTATTTCAGAAAAAGTATCCAATTTATTAGCAATAGAAGATATTAAATCTCAAATCTGCTTCACTAAAATGTATCTTTTAAAACAAGGTCAGCCATTCGGAAAAAACTATTTTAAGCTAGTAAAAAATCAAATTTTAGCACAGTTTTTAGATCTATTTACTCCTACTAAAGCAACTTTTAACGGTAATAATTCATCAGCTTGGAGATCTGATATTATCAAAGCAAATGGGTTTGATGAACGAATGGAATATGGAGGTCTTGATTGTGAGCTTGGATATAGACTAAATAATAATGGTATCAAATCTCTTCAAGTAAGGAATAGAACGACAGTACTTCATCTTTATCATACTAGACCTTATAAAAATAAAGATGCAGTTGCAAAAAATAGATTCATAAGAAAATCAACACTCGAAAATAAAATAACTAAAACTGATTTTGGAATTAATTAATGCAAAATCTTAGAAGTTCAAACGCTAAAAGGCGAAAAATTTTATATTATCTGTACTTTACTCCTTTGGTATATTTTTTTCCGAGTATTATTTCCAGACTGAGGCTTAAAAATATATTAAATAACAGTTTTCAGGAAGAATATATTGAATCAAGAGTAGGATATTATTTTAAAAAAAATTCAAAATTTAAAGTTTCAAATAAAGCAAAAAATTCATCTGAATTATTTTGTAATCAATTTTTTAAAAATAAACAGAACTCACATTTTATAGATTTTTATATTTTGTTACAGTTTTTTAATAAGAAAAATAAAGTAGACTTTATCTATTCAACAAAAGATTATATTGATAGTGTTATTGCTAAAGAACATCCTCCATATCCAACATTTGTTAAATCAAGACCTATTGATTCTGCTAACAAAAATTCTATTTTACTAAAGTTAAATCAAGTAAAGCTTTTTCATTTTATAATTGATACTAAAAAATTTGAAAATAAAAAAAATCAAGCTGTATGGAGAGGAGACATAAGAAATAATTCTATTCGGGAATATTTTGTTAAAAATTTTTATAGGACTCCTTTATTTGATATTGGTCAAACTAATCCAAAAAAAGATGTACCCTGGATGAAAAGCTTTATGTCAATAAAAAATCAACTTGACTACAAATTTATTTTCTGTCTTGAGGGAAAATGTATTTCAACAAATCTTTATTGGGCGTTGAGTTCAAACTCAGTTTGCGTCATGCCTAAACCGAAGTATGAAAGCTGGTTTATGGAAGGAAAGCTTGAAGATGGAGTTCATTATATAAAAGTAAAAGATGATTTTTCTGATGCTGAGGAAAAAATTGAATTTTATAATAATAAAAATGATAAGTGCCTTGAAATCATTGATAATGCAAATAAATTTGTAGAACAATTTAAAGATAGGAAACGAGAGAGATTAATTCAGCTTTTAATATTAAAGCAGTATTTTAAATCCACGGGACAAAATGAATAAAAAACTAATAATATTTTTTGACGTTCAAGAACTATACTACTTGCCTCAATACTTGCCTGTATATAAACAACTTCAAAAAGAAAATGTTTTTGAGTCAAAATTTATTTTTCACAATGGAAAATTTGATGATGTAATTAAAAAAATTATTAAAGATGAATGCTTACCTTCTATTTGGGTTCAAGATAAAAATCATGCACTTGAATTTTACTTAACAGAAAAGCCACATTGGATATTTCTAGGTAATACCTTCCCAGAATTAGGTAAGATTCATACCCACACTAAAACAGCACAGCTTGGACACGGTGTAGGTCCCAAAAAGAGCTATTACTCAAAATCAGATACACCAACAACGGTTAGATTTGTTGAAAGTGATTATCGCTTTAAAAGGCTTTGCGAAATGTATCCTGAAGATAAATTTCAAAATGTTGGTTTTTGTAAAATGGATCCAATTATAAATGGTGAAGAAAATGGGATTGATTTCTCAAATCTTGGATTAGACTATAATAAAAAAACAATTCTTTATGCTCCAACTTTTTATCCAAGCAGTATTGAGCGGTTTCCTAAAAATTTTCCCGCTGATTTAGAAAATTATAATATTATCGTTAAACCACACTTTTTTTCAATGAGTAAGAAAAAATATCTTAAACAAAGGGAGTTGCTTAATCATTGGGAATCATTTGATAACACATACTTAGCAAAAGTAAACGATTATTCACTTTTACCTTTCTTAAAGTCTGCCGATTTAATGATTAGCGATGCTTCTTCTGCAATAATTGAGTTTGCTGCGCTTAATAAACCGGTGTTATGGTGTACCTTCTTACAACTCAGATGGAATTATAGAGGAATCTTTTCATATAGATTTAAAGCAAGGATGGATAAAGACTATGATGATTATAGTCAAATCGCTGAATCAGCAAATTCATATAATGAAATGATTGTACAAGCTAAAAATCTTTTAGATTCTAATTTTACCTTATCTGATAATGCTAAAGAATATCTTGAAAAACTTGCAGGAATTCTTGACGGAAATTCTAGTAAAAGAATTGTCACTTTTTTATTAGAAAATTGCTAGTATATAAAACTCAAATATTTTGAGGAACACTACAGGACAAAATGAAAAAAATTGGATATACTACAGGAGTATTTGACCTATTCCATATAGGACACCTCAACATTCTTAAAAGAGCAAGATTAGAATGTGATCACCTAATTGTAGGTATTACTACTGATGAACTATGTGAATCAGCTAAGAATCAAAAACCTTTTATACCATTTCAAGAACGAATGGATTTAGTTGAGGCAGTAAAATATGTTGATGAAGTAGTTCCTCAAACTAGCTATGATAAAATGGAAGCTTGGAATAATTTAAAATTTGATAAAATGTTTGTTGGAGATGATTGGAAAGGCACTGATCAATGGAATCGAATTGAAAAAGAATTTTCTCAATTTGGAGTTGAGATAATCTATTTTCCATACACCACTCATACATCGAGTACAATTCTTAGAAAAATTTTATCTAAAAGCTAATTATCTTCGAATAATTTTTACAAAATCATAAATTAGAATATGAATATTTTATATGGGGTTAATGCAACTGGAAATGGTCATATATCTCGTTCAAGAATCACAATATCAGAATTAAAAAAAAGAGGTCATAACGTTACTGTTCTTTTTAGCGGTAGAGATGTTAAAGACTTTTTTAATCTTGAAGAATTTAGACCATACATTATTAAAAAAGGTTTCACCTTTGTTTTCAGAAAGGGAAGGTTAAATGTTTTCAAAACTTTATTAAATATTGACCTAATTCAATTTGTTAGAGATGTTTTTAAAATTAAAAAAGAATATGATGTTGTTGTTACCGACTTTGAACCGATATCAGCCTATGCAGCAAGAAAATTAGGAATTCACTGCATTGGTATTGGGCATCAATATTCTTTGCTAAAAAAAATACCCAAATCAATAAAAATGAAACTGGCTAGTTTATTTTTTTTAAGATTTTATACCCCTATAAATAGTACAATTTCATCTCATTTTTATCATTTTAATCAATCCATACTTCCTCCATTTATTGAGAAAGTTTTGAAAAATCAAAATACTGTACCATTTATGAAAAATACTTTTCTTGTTTATCTTGTTTGGGAAGAACGAGATCAAATGATTTCAATTTTAAATACTATTAAAGGCAATGAATTCATTTACTATTCTTCAGTTGAGAAAGAAATACAAATTGGTAATGTTACTTTAAAGCCATATTCCAATAAAAACTTTAAAGAAGATTTGATGGCTTGTAACGGCTTATTGACTAATGCTGGATTTCAATTACCAGCTGAAGCTATTTATTTAGGAAAAAAAATTCTATGCAAACCTCTTTCAGGTCAACCCGAACAAGAACACAACGCGAAAATATTAAAAAAACTGCAACATGCAACTGTATGTTCGGAATTAACAAAAGACAAAATTGAACATTGGATTCGAAATGGAAATCAAAAAAAAGAATTATATAATGAGTCAATAGTTCTAATAATTGAAATGATTGAAAATCCAAAAAAAGATTTTGCAAATAAAATTTCTAAACTTTGGAAATAATTCTACTTGAAAGCTTCAGTATTAAATAACTGAATTAAGTCTTCAAATCCACCAATAGGTAAATCATTAATTATAATTTGAGGTACCGTAGGCCCCTTTGACATTGAAGCCATCTCTTCTCGAGATATATTATGTTCTTCGATATCAATTTCTTCAAAATTGAAACCTTTCTCTTTTAAGAACTTTTTTGCCATTTTACAAGGTCCACACCAAGATGTCGTATACATCTTAATTTTAGTGTTATCTGGAGTTCTTTTTTCCATGCAAAAATATAATACTTTTCAACTCACATAATAATATTTAATATTTGAGATGGAATTTGGATTATACTATTGGGGTATTTTTGGTGGAGTGATTTTGTTTGTTTTCTTAATCTCTCTTCTATTTAACCCTTAAGGAGAATATTATGGAAATTATTACTAATTTTGCAGAGGCGCTTCAAGCAAATCCAGCATTACTTGTTGGTATATCACTTTGGGAGGCTTTATTTACTCTTTTAGCATTATGGTTTGCTGCAAGAAATGATCACAAAGTATGGTTTTTAGCATGTGGACTTGTTCAACTTTTTGGACTGATAGAAATAATTTATCTTGCAAGCAAAACAAACTTTTTTAAAGACTTTAAATTAAATGGGTAAACATTTCCCAACTATTATAGCTACAATAATGCTTATTGCCATGCTAGGATTAATGAGCAATTGTCAAGTTGATACAGATGTTCCGCTCGAATATCAAAGCCCGATGGAAACGAGCGAGCATCTTGATGAAAATGACGAGGATATGAAAAGAAGAATCGTCAATTGGGAATTCCAAAGAGATAAACAAGATCCTTGAAAAAAATTTTATCTTTCTGCGTAGCTACGCTATGTCTCTACTTTGCATTTAATCAAGTAAATATAGAAGATATTTATATAGCTTTATCTGATGCAAATTTGAATTATATTTTTGTAGCATTTATAACAACCTTTATAACATTCATTCTAAGATCTTTAAGATGGAAGATTTTATTAGATTCACCAAAAGATCTTGAATTACAAAAATATATTTCTACAACTCATATTGGATATTTTTTAAATAACATACTCCCTTTTAGAGCTGGGGATTTAGCTAGAGCAAAACTCTTATCCAATAACTCAAATAATGTAAAGTTTAGTTTTCTTGTTGGAAGCTTAGTAGCTGAAAAAATTATTGACTTATGGATTGTTGGATTATTTACCATTTTTTTAATTCTTTTTGGATTTAACAATGTGTTAGGTCTAGAATTCTCGATTGGAATTTTACTATTATACATAATTACTACATTCATCATTTTTGGCAATAACTCCATCGCTAATAAAATGCAAAAACAATTTTCGATAACCAAAAATTTCCTGGATGGATATCTATTAGTATCTAAAAATAAGATTAGACTTGGTGGTATTTCCATTCTACTATGGTGCTCATTTGTTGCGTATATGTATACATTATTGAAGTCTGTAAATATAGATTTATCTCTTCAGCAATATATTGGGATTACGGTTATAACTAGCATTGTAACCTCTTTGCCAATAGCCCCTGCTGCAATTGGGACCTATCATCTAGCTGTCATTTATTTTCTTACTATATATGGAATTGAAATTGATCAGTCTCAAACTGCTGCAATTCTTTTACATTCTGTATTCTTAATGTATACTATTATTTTAGGATATATTTATTTATCTTCTGAAAAAATTGAATTGCAATCACTTATCAATGACAATAAAAACTAAAGGTCTTTTAACAGTTCTCACTGCATACATTATTGCAGTAATTCTAGGATTTATATCTTTACAATTTTCTTCTCATCTTTCATCGATGTTACAAATTCTGATAGCTGATATAATTGCAACATTTGTTATTTACTCATTTAGTTTATATTTCAAAAATTCTTCTTTTTATGATCCATACTGGTCAGTTATTCCTCCATTTATTGCATTTTTTTGGTTGGCTAAAAATGATTATGTAATTAACACCCCCTCTTTAATTCTTATGATAGCTGTTCTTTTTTGGTCATTAAGGCTGACATACAACTGGATGAAAACATGGGATGGCTTACACCATGAAGATTGGCGATACATTGATATGAGAAATAATCTGGGAAATTCATTTCAAATCATAGGTAACCTTGGTGGTATTCACTTCTTTCCTACTTTCATTGTTTTCTTCTGCTGTATGCCTATGGCTCAAAATTTCTCACAAAGCTATAATTGGACAATTTTCTTAGGTTTTGGATTATGTATAATTGGTGTATTATTTGAAATCATTAGCGATAAACAGCTACATGCTTTTCGAAAAATACACCCAAGTGGAACAGGTATAATTGAAACAGGTTTATGGAACTATTCCAGACATCCTAATTATTATGGTGAAATTATTTTTTGGTGGGGAATCTTTGTTTTTGGATATTCATTTTCAGGTCTTAACTATCTGTTGTTAGCTCCAATAGCAATGACAGCAATGTTCTGGTATGCTAGTATTCCATGGATTGAAATTAAAATTCTAAGAACTAGACCGCAGTATAGAGATTATCAAAAAAGAGTTCATATTTTGTTCCCAGAAATCACTATATTTAAGCGCTTATTTAAAGGATAAAATGGATAAAAATTCAATAAAGTTACTCGCAATATTTGGTATTATCATATCTTTACATATGATTTTTTTCTTAATCGTTATGGTGCCAAATAAAACATTTTATCTCTTTGGATAAATGCTTATAAAGCTATTTTTTATTTTTTAAAGATCCCACTAAAAAGACTTTTATATCGACTTGATTTCGAATTTTAATTGTTAATAATGCAGGTCTTTTAATTTTAAAATCTGTAAGCATTATTGAAAAATCTGATGTGACAATAATACTTTCATTATCTTCTTTCAATTCTACTGGAATAGTGAATTCTTTAGTTATTCCATGAAAACTAAGACTACCAACTACATTAAATCCACTTTCAATTTTGTTTATTTTTGATGAAGTAAATCTGACAAATGGGTAGTAATACTCTTCTACAACATCTAGCATATTGGAATCTCGATTAGCATTTTTACTATCAAAGCTAAATACTGGAACAAATAAGTCTACCTTTGATTGTGTTAAGTTTTCTTTATTCAATTCAAAAGTTCCTTGGATATCTTTCGAAATACCAGTCCAATTATGAGCAGGATGTTTACCATCATAAGAAATAAAACTTTTTGTTAAGTCAAACTCAAAAAATGATTGTGCAAAAAGGCATTGAAAAAATAATATGAAAATAAATTTATTCATTTAAAAAATGTAATTCCTAACGCATCTAAACTCAAAGCAAAGAATGCTACTGTTCCTGCTTTTAAATGAGCATCCATTAATTCATTATACCTCTTGCCATTTTCAACTGCTTTTTTTGCTAAGAACGGTTGAGCCATCATTGCAGTAAAATGTAAAGCAGCCATTCTTCTGTGAAATTTGATTGAATTCATATTGTTATTATATTTTCGAGCTGGAGGAGAAAAAAATGACATTGAAGCGGTTGACATATAAGTCATATATGTAAAATACCCCATAGCTTTATGTTTATCATAATGCGATTCCCAATAATCGCTATCATTGCCATCATAAAGTTTTTTTCCCACGTCATATTGATAAGCTAAACCAGCTAAAGTTATAATTCCTAACCACTGATGAGCTTGCAGCATTTTTCTGCGCAACTGCAATTCTTCAATTCTGGTTTCAGGACCAATATTTAATTTTCTAAATGCACCTTCTTCCCCCCAAATTAAAGATTTGACGTAGGGCATATTTTCTGGTAATCCGATTTCAGGGGGAGTAAACCTAGAATCGTAAGATTCTTGTGTTACTATTGATTGAGAAAATAGTAAAGAACAAAATAAACTAAGCATTACGATTCTTTGAAAATAAAGTGTTTTTACGTGATTCATGCCTTTCAATATAAAAAATATTTACTATCAAATTTTAATATTAATTTTTTTTTATTAGATTTCCTCATGACAGATAAATTAAAAAAAACAAAATGTGATTGCGATTGCTTTGAACAGCAAACTGCAAACCCATCTAGAAGAGATTTCATAAAAAAAGCATCTACCTTAACTATTGTAGGTGGAACAGCATTTTTACTAGAAGCATGTGGAGGTGGTGGTTCGCCAACTTCCTCAGATAATGGATTTGATGGTGGAGGAGATAATTCCGGTGGTGGTGGAGATAACTCTGGTGGTGGAGATAACTCTGGTGGTGGAG
>TARA_B100001175_G_scaffold110578_1_pt1 | contig 13020 bp, 10 predicted proteins | sample TARA_B100001175 | Tara Oceans TARA_B100001175
GGTAGCAGGCCTAGAGAATTTAGAAGAGCAAACAGAAGAACTTGCTACCACAATCGCTTCGAAATTAGGCGCAGCGGTAAAAATTGGTAAAGAAGCTTTTTACAAGCAATTAGAGATGCCAATAGATCATGCCTATGAATATACCGGGCAAGTAATGGCAGAAAATATGATGTTGCACCAAACTGAAAAAGGTATTGAGGCATTTTTAAATAAACTTGAACCGGTCTGGGAACAGGATTGAAATAAAAAGTCTCTTAAAAACCCAATATAGCCCGCACATCACCGGCCTTAAGACCTTCTTGTCTATATTTTTGTATCGACTTTGAATCATCTCTTTTTGCTAAACGCTTTCCACTTTCATCGCAAATTAATTGGTGATGGTGATATAAGGGTTTATTAAAACCAAAACACGCATTTAAAACTGTGTGTATTTTCGTTGCGTTAAATAAATCCAATCCTCGAATAACATGAGTTATTTTTTGTTCAGCATCGTCAACAACACTAGCCAAGTGGTATGCAGGATAGCCCTTTCGCCATAAAACAACATCACCAACTGTTTTAAAAAACTCTTGTGAGGTAAAAGAGATTTCGCCTTTTTTTTGACCTAATTCATAAAAAGAGAACAATTTATCTTCATCCACATTAATATTCATTCGCAGGACATTTTCGAAATTAATCTTTGGTAAAGACAAGTTTCCTCTACAAGTACCCGGATAAATATTGCCATCTGGACCCAAAAATTGTTCATTTTCGTGAGGAGCGTTTAAAGCTTTTTTTATATCTCGTCGACTACAAGTACACTCAAAAAGGCGTAATTCTTTTTTAAATTTAATTAAAATATTTTTATATCGGTCAAGCTGCTCTGACTGGCGAACTATTGGACCATCCCAAGACAACCCCAGCCAATCAAGGTCATCAAAAATTTGGCTTTCCCATTTTTTTGTCGAACGAGACTGATCTAAATCCTCTATTCGAATATAAAACTTTCCTCCCTTTCTACGAGCCATATCGTGAGAGATAATTGCGGAGTAAGCGTGACCTAGATGTAAAGGCCCTGTTGGAGAAGGTGCAAAACGAGTAATGAAGGTCAAAGTTTCTTAAGAATATAAATGTTGGACTTCAAGTTAGCTTTAGGAAGATGGCTTCCATAACTTTTGTGTATCAATAATGCATAGCCAGCATCTAAATATTGCTCTACCTTTTTTTCATAATCTGGATCACTTAACGTATGGTCATTGAATGAAAAAGCAAACAAACCGCCTCGTGGCAATAAGGAGAATAGGTCATCAAAAACTCGAAGCGGTGCAGCTCCAGCCCCTATTACACCGATAGCTGTTATAATTTGATATTGTTCAAGACGAACTGGTATTTCAGTATTAGGATTAAATATTTTTAAATTTCTATAAATAGACTTTTTCTCTGCGAGACTTACCATTTCCTTGGAAACATCTAAACCATCAATATTTTTAAATCCGACCAGTTGAAGCGCCAAACCAGATAACCCTGTTCCACATCCAAAATCTAGTATTAGCTCAGATTGATCAGTAACAACTTCCTTCAAAGCAGTTGCAACTCTCTTGGGGGTCACATATCCATTTTTTTGAACTTCACAATCATAAGTCGCAGCCCAGGATGCATATAATTCCCGGCTATCTGTTGTGCCACCATCATAAACGTCTTGTAAATAATTCTTTGCCATTAAACACACTTTAAAGCATTAAATTGAGCTACGTCTATTAAAAATGTGACAGCCAATTCAACCAAGAATTCTTTGCACGGTCGGTATATGCTTTATAACGTTCCACACGACCTTTTCGGCCACCTTTAACTCCATCGATTACTGGAAATAGGCCAAAATTTACGTTCATTGGTTGAAATGTTTTTGCATTAGCTCCACCAGTAATGTGATTAATTAATGAGCCAACAGCAGTGTCTACTGGAACGTCAGGAATAGCTTTGCCCAGAATTTCTAAGGCAGCTAAGCGACCAGCTAGCAGTCCAATTGAAGCACTTTCAACATATCCCTCTACTCCAGTAATTTGACCAGCAAAACGAACGTTTGATCTCGGCTTAAAGCGCAGATGTTTATCCAACAATGACGGTGAGTTTATAAAGGAATTTCTGTGAATGCCCCCCAACCTAGCGAATTTAGCTTCCTCCAAACCTGGAATCATTCGTAAAATTTCTTTTTGCGCTCCATATTTCATTTTCGTTTGAAACCCGACAATATTATATAAAGTTCCAAGCGCATTATCCCGTCGAAGTTGAACAACCGCATAAGGCTTTTCTTCTGAGTGAGGATTAGTCAATCCAACAGGCTTCATAGGGCCAAACCTGAGTGTTTCTAATCCTCTCTCGGCCATCACTTCTATAGGCAGACAACCGTCAAAATAGGTTGCTGTTTCACCATCCCTAAATTCGGTTTTATCAGCAGTCAAAAGTGCATCAATAAATTTATAATATTGCTCTTTGGACATTGGACAATTCAGGTATGCCGTTCTCTCCTCCTCTGTTTCTCCTTTATCATATCTCGACTGCATCCAAGCCTTTGACATATCTATAGAGTCAAAATAAATAATTGGAGCGATTGCATCAAAAAATGCCAAAGCACCCGTTCCACTTAAATCGGCAATAGAATTAGCCAGCTTAGAAGAAGTAAGCGGGCCTGTAGCCAGAATCCATTTCCCCTGAGTTGAAAGTGTCGTAATTTCATCGTACGAAATTCTTATATTTGGATGAGTATTTAATTTACTGGTAATTGAATCAGCAAACTCTTCTCTATCAACGGCAAGAGCTCCGCCCGCCGGTAATTTATTTTGATACGCCGTACTAATAATCAGTCCATTTGCACGCATCATTTCCCAATGCAAAAGACCAACCGCGTTTTGTTCATGATCATTAGATCGAAAAGAATTGGAGCAAACCATTTCACCCAATTTTTCAGTTTGATGAGCAAAAGTTTTAACTTTGGGGCGCATTTCGAATAGATTAACTTTTACGCCCATATTAGCTGCTTGCCATGCAGCTTCGCATCCGGCCATTCCACCGCCAATAATATTTAAAGACATATCCATTTTATTCGATTGGAGCCATTATTTCTAGTTCAGATCCCTCAACAACGCTTGTGAAAAAACAACTTTTTCTTTTAGTGTGGCACGCAGGACCCTTTTGTTTAACAATCACAAGCAATGCATCTCTGTCACAATCAAATCTCAATTCAACTAAATCTTGAGTGTTTCCGGAAGTTTCTCCTTTAATCCAAAATTCGCTCCGCGAACGAGACCAGTACGTTACCTTACCTGTTTTGAGCGTCCGCTCTACTGCTTCTTGGTTCATCCAAGCAAGCATTAATACTTCTAAAGTACTTTCATCTTGAGCAATAACGGGCAAAAGACCTGCTTCGTTATATAGAAGTGTGCTCGGCTCAAAGTTATTCATGTCAAATATTCCATTTGCAACTAGCGCTTGTTAACCTATTTATTGACTATAAACAAAAAGGAAAAGTGAATGCCGTCTGAAACTGACCTAATAAAATTATATTCAGACAAAATTCTTAAAATGGCAGCTGATCCAATTTACCGAGATCGGTTACCCACACCCGACGCATCTGCTACAAAAAGATCACCGCTGTGCGGATCCACAGTAACAGTCGATATTAATGTAGAAAGTGGGGTTATCACAGGTTATGGGCAAGACGTACGCGCGTGCGCACTTGGACAAGCTTCTTCAACGATAATAGGAAAGGCTATTATTGGTTGCTCACTTTCAGAAGTACAGAGGGCGTGCAAAGAGTTAAGCGAAATGCTCAGCAACAAGGGCCCTACTCCTACTAAACCTTTCGACGATTTATATATACTACAGCCTGCATCAGAGTATAAAAATAGGCACGCCTCTATCCTTCTTGCCTTCGAAGCTACCTTGGATGCCTTTAATCAAATTGAAGGTCAAACTTAATTGCCCTCAAATTAATTTTTTAAATTAATATCGGAATGTGCAACGCTGTTGCAAAAATTAGAAATAAAGACACACATCCGATCATATCGAGCAAAATGGCCTCTTTTTGTTTTGAAAATATAACTTTAATCTGAACTAACATTCAACCAACCTCACTAATTACTTTATTATTGTTTTTGTTTTGTTCTCATTATTTTCCTGATTTGTCAACAAAAAAGAGAACAAATAAGGAATAAAGTTTGTTAACCTATAGAAAATAGTCGTACAGACTTATCTTGATCCATTAACCATAGGAGATTTCTTACGGCTTTGCCTTGAGGCGTTTCAAGGTTTGGATCTTTTGCAAGTAAATACCTCGCTTGCTGATGTGCTGTTTCCATCAGCATTTCAATCATTTCATTATTTGCCATTCGAAAACGAGGCAAACCAGATTGAGCTGTTCCAATAGCATCACCCGAACCCCTTAAAGATAAATCTACTTCTGAGATTTTAAAACCATCTTCAGTCTCTCGCAAAATAGACAATCTCTTTTTACTAGTGCTATTTAAAGGCTCTTTGTACAAAAATAAGCAAGTTGATTGATTGGTCCCTCGCCCAACCCGTCCCCGTAATTGATGAAGCTGTGCCAGCCCAAATTTTTCGGCATTTTCAACTACCATTATATTTGCCTTAGGAACATTGACACCAACTTCTATTACGGTTGTAGCTACAAGAAGCTTAGTTTCTCCATTAGTAAATCGATCCATAATTTCATCTTTTGTATCTGAAGACATTTTTCCGTGGACTAACTCCACTACTCCCTCGCCTAATTTAGCCCGAAGCTTTTCAAATCTACGTTCAGCGGCAGTGTAGTGCAAAACCTCACTTTCTTCGATAAGTGGACAAACCCAATAAGCCTGGGCTCCTTTCGCTAACGAGTTTTTCAATTTATCAACCACCTCATCAATCCGTGAGCTTGAGATGAGTGCAGTATTAATTGGTTTTCTACCAGGAGGTTTTTGTTTAATTATACTAAAATCCATATCACCATAATGGGCTAATGCCAAAGATCTTGGAATTGGAGTGGCAGTCATGAGTAAAAGATCAACAACACTACCCTTTTTGCCTAATTCAAGTCTTTGACGAACGCCAAACCTGTGCTGCTCATCCACAACTGCAAGTCGTAAGTCCTTAAAAACGACATCCGCTTGGAAGAGTGCGTGGGTTCCGATGATAATGTTTGTTTTGCCCTCTTTTAAATCAATTAGTTTTTTATTTCTCGCAGTGCCCTTATCTCTACCTGTCAAAAGATTTAAACTGACACCTACCTTCTTGGCCAAAGGTGATAATGTTTCAAAGTGTTGCCTTGCCAATATTTCAGTCGGCGCCATTATTGCACCTTGCCCTCCCGCCTCAACCGCGGCAATTATACCTATGAATGCAACTATTGTTTTACCTGAGCCAACGTCGCCTTGTAATAGTCGGTTCATCCTTTCAGGTTTCTTTAAATCGTCCAATATGTCTTTTATTGAGTGTTTCTGATCTTCGGTAAAATCGAAAGAAAGTTGTTTTAATACATTAGTTTGCATAATACCTGTTGAGATATTCGCTCTTCCCTTAGATCCTTTGATTTTATTTCTAGCAATGGAAAGAGATAACTGGTGTGAAAATAATTCATCAAAAGCTAATCTGCGCCGAGCCAAATCAGTATTTGAAGCACCATTTGCAGATATAGGACAATGAGCAGTATTCAGCGCATCTTCCCAAGAAGGCCAACTCTTTGTTTTTAATAATTCAGGTTCAATCCACTCATCGAGTTTAGGCAATTTTTTCAGTAGGCCATTTATCGTTGCAAACATAAGTTTTTGGCTAATGCCAGACGCAAGAGGATAAATAGGTTCAAATCGAACAATAGCTTTATCATCATCGATTTTTTTAACATGATGAGGGTGTATAATCTGTGGAATATCGTCGTAGAGTTCTAGTTTTCCAGAAATTATTCTTCGTTCTCCAATGGGCAAAAGGGTCTCAAGATATTGCTTCCTGGCGTTAAAGAAAACTAGTTGAAAATTTGCCTCTGCATCTTGAACATTCACTGTATACGCAGAAGTACGCGATCGACTAACTTTATGAGCTTTGACTAAGACTTCTACCGTTACGATTTGTGATGACGCAACCCCACGAACACTGTTTACAGGTAGTCGATCAAGGACTGAAAACGGTAAAGTAAAAAGGAAATCCCGCGGCTTTTCTATAGATAAGTTTTTTAAATTACTGATAGTTTTGGGGCCTATTCCAGCTAGGTTATTTAATTCACCAAATAGATGAAATAATTCTAAAGGACGCGTTCCCATTATTTTCCAATCAAATTAAGCCATGCAGTTTCATCTAAAACTTCAATTTCCAGCTCTTCTGCTTTTTTAATTTTTGAGCCCGCCCCAGGCCCTGCTATCACTAGGTCTGTTTTTGCTGAAACAGCCCCCGATACCTTAGCACCTAAATTTTCAGCTAAAGATTTAGCCTCCGAGCGGCTCATTTTCTCTAATGTTCCAGTAAAAACCAAGGTTTTTCCTGAAAGAGAGCTAGTATCGTTATCTGGGAGAATTTCATCTAACAAAACTAAATGCTTAACGAGCCGATCAATATTATTTCTTTCTTTCCCAACTCCAAAAGCAGAAACGAGGGAGTTTACTACCGCTATTCCTATTCCATCAATGGCTACTAGATCTAAATATTCTTGGCTTTCACTATTCTGAGCAATTGACATAGCCTGAACAAATTTTGACCAAGTTAAAAAATGCCGTGCCAAGAGCTTTGCAACATTTTCACCTACATGCCTGATTCCCAGAGAAAATATAAAGCGGCTTAACTCGATTGTTTTCTTCTTTTTAATCGCGTCAAAAAGATTAGTGGCACTTTTTTTTCCAAAACCAGGACGTTCTTTTAATTTTGTTAAATTATTTTGGTCTCGAAGTTCCAAGGTGAAAATATCAGCTGGTTCTTTTACCGACAAAGTTTCATCAACAAAAAATAATTCTATTTGTTTTCCCCCTAAACCCTCAATATCAAACGCCTTGCGCGAAACAAAATGTTTAAGTTTTTCGATTGCTTGCGCAGAACAATTAATTCCTCCAGTACACCGAATGACGGCATCACCTTCGTCACGGACTGCTTCTGAGCCACATTCCGGACAAGAAGAAGGGAAGCGATAAGCTGTGCTATCTTCAAGTCTTCTTGTTAGATCTACATCAGAAATTTTCGGAATGACATCGCCGGCCCTATAAACTTCTACCCAATCATTTATTCGAATATCTTTTCCTGCTCTGATCTCCTTGCCAGAATTATCACGACCCTCAATGTAATCTTGGTTGTGTAAAGTGGCATTAGATACTACCACGCCACCAACTGTTACAGGCTTTAAACGCGCCACTGGACTAAGTGCCCCAGTCCTTCCAACTTGGATATCGATAGACTGTAGTTGCGTCCACGAATACTCAGCCGGAAATTTATGAGCTATAGCCCAACGAGGTGTTGTTGAACGAAAACCTAGACGCGACTGAAGATTTAACGAGTCAACTTTATAGACAATCCCATCAATATCATAACCTAATTCTGAACGTATTTTTGATAATTTGTTATAGTGACTAAGTGCCTCAGCAATATTTTTACAAAGCTTTGTATGAGAATTCGTTTTAAAACCTAAATCTTTTAACTTTTTTATTGCGCCAAATTGGGTTTTATCTAATGGCTCGGCTAATTCACCCCAGGCGTAAGCCAGAAACTTCAATGGGCGCTCAGCTGTGATTACGGGGTCTAATTGACGCAAACTTCCCGCAGCGGCATTCCTTGGATTTGCAAATATCTTTTTTCCTAAAAAGCCTTGATTTTGATTTAAAGTTTCAAAATCTTTATGCTCCATATATACCTCACCGCGAACTTCTAGGATATCAATTTTTGTTGACAAATTTCTCGGTATGTCAGAAATTCTTAAAGCATTTGCAGTAACGTTTTCTCCCGTGGTCCCATCTCCCCTGGTGGCAGCAAAAACTAGCTTACCTTTTTCGTAACGTAGAGATAGAGACAAACCATCAATCTTTGGTTCCACAGTATATTCTAAAGGGTCAGCAACTCCAAAATTTAAAAACCTCCTTACTTGCTCATCAAAATCATAAAGGTCACTATTTTTAAAAGCATTTGCCAATGAAAACATCTTTTTTGAGTGCTTAATTTTTGAAAATGTTTCGGACGGCAAAGATCCAATTTTTTCTGTTGGGCTATCTGATCTTTTGTATTCAGGAAACCTAAGCTCAATTTCTAAATTTCTTTTCTTTAGAAAATCGAACTCTGCATCCGTCATGATGGGGTTATCATCACCATGGTAGGCGCTATTCGCTTCATTTATTGATGCAGCAAGACGAGCTAACTCATCTTTAGCCATATCACCCGAAAGATCTTCAACAGCGGTGTAATCAGTCATCATTTGTCCCACATCACTCGAGCACCTTGATAAAGTTTCTTAAAAATCCAGTCCAGTAACAACCCTATTAAGTCTTTTTTAGAAAAATTGATTTCTATTTAGATTTAATCTAGTAGACATTGTTAATCTTTAAGCTAACTCAAGATACAAATATCGGTTTTTATATACGATCTTATTTAATTGTTAAAAAGTTATTATTTTGGAACCAAATACCACAAAATTCAATTCTCTTGGATTTCAAAAAGCACCTAGCGAAACAAGGGTCGTTGTTGCAATGTCTGGAGGGGTTGATAGCTCGGTAGTCGCAGCCCAACTTGCTAGTGAGGGTTATGATGTTATCGGCGTGACGCTACAACTTTATGACCATGGAGCTGCTCTCGCTAAAAAAGGGGCATGTTGCGCTGGTATAGATATTCATGATGCAAGAAGAGTTGCCGAAAGAATGAATTTCCCCCATTATGTTCTTGATTATGAAAATATATTTAAAGAAACAGTTATAGATGAATTTGCAGATAGCTATCTAGGTGGCGCTACCCCTGTGCCATGCATTCGATGCAATGAGAGAGTAAAATTTAAGGACCTGCTGGAGACAGCCAAAGATTTAGACGCTGACTGTATGGCGACTGGGCACTATATCCAAAGAAAACATGGAAAAAACGGACCAGAACTTCATTGTGCTGCTGATCCAAAACGTGACCAAAGCTATTTTTTATTCCCAACTACTAAGGAACAATTAAATTTTTTAAGGTTTCCTCTTGGCCGTTTAAAATCAAAAGGCGAAACAAGAGCTTTGGCAAAAAAGTTTGATTTAAGCATATCGGACAAACCTGATAGCCAAGATATCTGTTTTGTACCAAATGGTGACTATGCTTCTGTTATTGAAAAACTAAGGCCAGGCGCGGCGGAACCAGGTGAGATTGTACATGCAGATGGGCGTATCTTGGGAAACCACGCAGGAGTAATCCATTTCACAGTTGGTCAACGAAGAGGCTTGGGCGTTGGAGGATTGAGTGATCCTTTATATGTAACTTCTTTGAACGTTGAAGATCGACAAGTTATTGTTGGACCGAAAGAACTTTTAAAAGCCCACAAAATAAATGTGTCCGAAATTAACTGGTTAGGAGATCAAGATTTTTTTTCTACAAAACAATGGAAATTAAAAGTTAAAGTTCGTTCAACACGCCCCCCTCAAGATGCATTGGTTAGGCCTAAGTCTCAAAATACCGCTGAGGTTGAACTTATTGAGCCAGAACAAGGGGTAGCGCCCGGCCAAGCATGCGTTTTTTATGACGAAAGAAACTCAAGAGTGTTAGGCGGGGGTTGGATTAAAAATGCCGACTGATTCACCCACCCTTGACCAAAAGATTACCAAAGCTAAGTTTTTACCGTAATCAGCAACAGAGGACTGAAGAGTGAAATTCTTCGCAAATCTTTTTATTGTGCTTTTGTTTAGCTCAACTGTGTCCAATGCATCAGAAACACAGAAATTGCTAGATGAGTTAGCAGCGGCCTCTTCTGGAGAGATGGCAAAGACAATTATAATAAATATTCAACAGGCTTGGATTAATTCACATGAAGACTCTTCTGAAAAAAGATTAATGTCTCAGGCCTTATCTGCGATGGATGACGGCAACCTAGTCAAAGCGGAAAGAGAACTTACAAAGCTTATAAAAAAGAACCCAGATTTTGTTGAAGCCTGGAATAAACGTGCCACTGTACGATTTTTTAATGGAGATTTTTCCGGGTCAGAGACCGATGTATTTGAAGTCTTATCTCGCGAGCCAAGGCATTTTGGAGCAATTTCAGGTCTGGCTATGATAAATGTTCATATGGGAGCCTTACGTGAAGCTGTCAAAGCTTACGAAATGCTTTTGAATATTCATCCCTACGCTGAAGACGCTAAAAAGTTTTTACCAAAATTAAAAAAACAAATAGGGCAACACGAGCTGTAGAGGTTCAGTCCTTAATTTAATTTTGATTATAATTTAATGCCAAGTTTCAGGTATCGCGTTTTTCGCATCTTTTTAAAATCTTCCCCAGCGTGGTAAGACGATCTAGTTAGTGGTGACGCTGAGACCATTAAAAAACCTTTTCCATATGCCGCTTGTTCATATGCTCTGAACTCATCAGGATGTACAAATCGGTCAACACCGTGATGTTTTGCTGTTGGCTGAAGATATTGCCCAATCGTTAAAAAGTCGACTTCAGCAGATCGCAAATCATCCATTACCTGGGCTACTGCTTGTTTATCTTCACCAAGACCAACCATAATACCAGACTTTGTAAACATTGAATTATCTAACTCTTTGACTCTTTGCAAAAGCCGTAAAGAGTGAAAATAGCGAGCGCCAGGTCGAACTTCGGGGTAAAGACCCGGCACAGTTTCTAAATTGTGATTAAACACATCCGGTTTTGCGCTAACAACAGTTTCTAAAATACTATCCTCACACTTTAAAAAATCAGGCGTCAAAATTTCAATTGTCGTATCAGGGCTTTGTTTCCGTACTGCTCTAATTGTTTGGGCAAAGTGATCTGCACCACCATCTTCTAAATCGTCTCTATCAACCGAAGTAATTACAACATGCTTTAAATCGAGTTTTTTAACTGCAACCGCCACTCGGCCCGGCTCAAAAATATCTAAATTGGATGGTTTACCAGTCGCTATGTTACAAAAAGAGCAACCACGCGTACATATATCACCCATAATCATCATAGTGGCGTGGCCTTGGCTCCAACACTCACCCACATTAGGGCAGCCTGCTTCTTCACATACTGTCACGAGGCTATTATCACGCATGATATCCCGAGTTTTTTTGTATCCCTCGCTAACTGGCGCTTTAACGCGTATCCAATCTGGCTTTTTTGGCTGAGGGTTATCAACCTTATGAGCCTTTTCCGGATGCCTTTGAGTAGGAATTTTAAGATCACGCATACTTCTTCACCCTAATATGCAATTTGTTTCCATATACCATCTTAAGGAGATAAGGGTAATACTTTAAATTTAAAGTACGAATTAAAAGAAATTTATGATTTCTTTTGTTAAGTAAAACTATCTGGCATTGAAGCTTTCTTATTTGCTACAAATGCGTTTAATGCTTCTTTAACTTCAATTTCCATTGAAGGTTCTGCATAATTATCGAGTAGATATTTAACCCTCTTTGAAGCTAGGGTCATTGTATCTCGCGCACCCTCTTCTTGCCAGGTCTCAAAGGGTTTATAATCAAACAAATCACTTCTCCAGAACGCACTTTGAAAATTAGCCTGTGTATGGGCACAACCTAAGTAATGCCCACCAGGTCCTACTTCTCTGATAGCATCTAACGCCTGGGCATTTATATCCATGTCGATGCCTTTTGCCATCTGATGGAGAATTCCCAATTGATCCGCATCCATCACAAACTTTTCAAACGAGGAAACAAGTCCTCCCTCCAACCAACCGCAAGAATGCAGCATGAAATTAACGCCGCCCAACAGCGCCGCGTTCAAGGTATTAGCAGACTCATATGCAGCTTGTGCATCGGGTAACTTTGACCCACATAAACCTCCTCCAGATCTAAATGGCAAACTTAATCGCCGAGCTAATTGACCAGCTCCATAAAGTATTTGGCTGGCTTCAGGCGTACCAAAAGTAGGGGCCCCAGAATTCATATCAATGGAGCTAACAAAAGTTCCAAAGATCACAGGCGCTCCCGGCTTAATTAATTGATTATATGCAACGCCGGCCAAAACTTCTGCCAAAACCTGGGTCAATGTCCCTGCAATTGATACCGGCGCCATAGCGCCACCGACAATAAACGGTGATACAATACACGCCTGATTATTTCTTGCATAAACCTCCATAGCACCCATCATCACATCGTCGAAAGTCATCGGTGAATTTATATTTATAAGAGATGTCATTACTGTGTTATTTTTTACAAATTTCCCACCAAATAAAATTTCACACATTTCCACACTATCTTGCGCTCTGGATGGTTCTGTAACAGAACCCATGAAAGGTTTATCCGAGAGCGTCATGTGAGCAAGTAACATATCGAGATGACGCTTATTAACCGGCACATCAGTAGGCTCACAAAGCGTACCTCCTGAATGATGAAGCCATTTTGACATATACCCGAGTTTTACAAAGTTTTGAAAGTCTTCAATGGTTGCGTAGCGGCGACCACCATCCAAATCTCTTACAAATGGAGGGCCATAGACAGGAGCACATACCAAAGTATTCCCTCCTATTTCAACAGAACGATCCGGGTTCCTGGCATGCTGTATAAAATTTGATGGCGCAGTTTTAATTAGCTCTCTTGCCAAACCTTTCGGCACATGAACTCGTTCACCATCAATATCCGCTCCTGCGCTTTTCCATTTATCAAGTGCAGTTGGGTTATTAACAAAGGCCACGCCCACTTCTTCTAACATGAGCTCAGCATTAGTTTCTATTATTTCAAGCGCTTCCTCATTAAGCACTTCAAATAGAGGAATTTTACGCTCAATAAATTTGGCTGTTTCAAAACTTATTGAAGTTCGTGAAGCACGGCGGGCTGCACCACCGCCACCTCTCGTTCTTTTTAAAGTCGCTATTTCAGCCAAAATTGGTGCTCCTTTATTTGAGTAAA
>TARA_B100001175_G_scaffold317923_1_pt1 | contig 13019 bp, 11 predicted proteins | sample TARA_B100001175 | Tara Oceans TARA_B100001175
AGCTTATATGCTTTTGGAGCCAAAGGAACAAAAAATGATATTAAAAAAGCTATCATAGAAGCTAAATCAGCTTTTATTGAGTACAAAGAAACTTTACCTATGGATCGGGAGCGAATGCTTCTCCGCGTTGCAGAGCTCATGGAAGAACGTAAATCTGATTTGATAGACTGTTTGATTGATGAAATAGGGTCGCCAATACAAAAAGCTATGTTTGAATTCTCAAAAGGTTTGACTATGGTTCGAGCAGCGGCAGGAATGTGTCGTAATGTTCGTGGCGAAACAATTCCATCAGACGCTCCAGGAAAATTCTCAATGTCTATTAGAGAACCTGTAGGTGTTGTTGCAGTTATTACTCCCTTTAACGTGCCGTTAATTAAAACAACCAGATTGGTTTGCAATGCTATCGCATTGGGAAATACAGTGGTTCATTTACCTTCAGAGATGGCGCCTCATTTGACCATTATCTTTGCGGAGATTATTGAATCTGCTGGGTTTCCAGCTGGTTCTTATAATGTTGTAACTGGGCTTGGGCATGAAATTGGTGATGAGCTTACTGGTGATAAAGATGTTGATTTTGTTTCTTTTACTGGTTCTTCAGTCGTTGGCCAACACATTAATGAAATTTGCGCTAAGAACAAAACGCCTAATACTTTGGAACTTGGTGGAAAAAGTCCTACCGTAATATTAGCAGACGCTGATCTTGAAAAAACGGTTCCGTTGGCGGCAAGATCAATTTTTATGTTTGCTGGACAGGCTTGTATAGGCTCAAGTAGGTTTTATGTCGAACGGCCAATTTATGAGGAATTTGTAAAACGGTTTTCACAAGTGGCTTCAAAAGTAGGAATGGGTGATCTGCGCGATCCAAACACAGTAATTGCTCCAATAATTTCGGAAAGGCAAAGGGATAGAATTAAAGAGCACATCGCAGATGCCGTAGCGAAGGGAGCGAATATTGTTGTCGGGGGAGAATGGGATGGAAACAGATGTAAGCCAACCCTTTTAACCAACGTAACGGAAGAAATGACAGTGTGTAAAACTGAGACCTTTGGACCAGTTACATCTATTTACCCAATTGATAGCTATGAAGAAGGGTTGAAGAGAGCCAATGATACAGAATATGGATTATCTTCAGCAATCTTTACCAAAGATATAGGTCGGGCATTTCATTTTGCTCGTAATATTGAAGCTGGTATGTGTCACATTAATGGTCCAACTATTCATGATGAAGCGCATGTTCCTTTTGGTGGAAACGGTGAGAGCGGAGTTGGAAGAGAAGGAACTGATGCTGATATGGAAGCTATGACTGAACTTAAATGGGTGACGGTACAGTTATGACTTTTACTCTTTATCATCATGGTTCTTCTGTTTGTGCCGCTAAGGTCCGCTTAGCAATGGCTGAAAAAGATCTAAATTGGGACGGAGTTTATATTGATATATTGAAAGGTGAACAATTTGATCCTGCGTATCTTCAGCTCAATCCAAAAGGAGTTGTTCCAACTCTTGTACATGATGAAATAGTGATTCCTGACTCCACTGTCATTATTGAGTATCTTGACCAACTTGAACCTGGAACAAGTGTTCATCCAAATGATCCTTGGGAGCGTGCACAGTCAAGATACTGGACTAAAGCAGTGGATGAAGACCTGCATCCAGCCTGTGGAGCGGTCACCTTTGTTTGCTCTCACAGACATACTGTTTTAAAAAACTTAGGACCAGACGGGGTAAAAAAATTTCTAGCTTCTACACCAACATTTTCAGTTACATCTAATTGGAAAGATCAAAAAGATTCATTCGTTAGATATGGATTTGAAGCCCCAGGTGCATCAGAAAAAATTATTCTGTACGACAGTTATCTTCAGAAAATGAATGAAACCTTAAAAGGAGGTAATAGTTGGCTAGTTGGCAATAAATTTATGATTGCTGATATTGCAATGGCACCTTACGTCAATCGTCTGGCTATGATGTCGATGAGAGGCTTATGGGAAAATGGGCGCCTACCATATTTGGAAAATTGGTTCTCTCGCATTGAAGCGCTTCCAAATTTCAAGAAGTCTTTAATCGACTGGGTACCTGAAGACCTAAAGCGCGATTTACGTGAAAATGGGGCAAAAAGTTGGCCTGAGGTTGCTAAGATTCTAGAAATTTCAATTTGATAAAGGAGAGTACGATGGGTCGTTTAACTGGAAAAACTGCTATTATAACTGGTGCTGCGCGAGGTATCGGAGCTATTATGGCTAATAAGATGGCGCAAGAAGGTGCCAATTTAGTGGTCACAGATGTTCTTGATATTGAAAATACAGTGAGCAAAATAAAAGCAGATGGTGGAAATGCCATCGGTTTGAATGTCAATGTTACCTCAGATGATGATCTTTCAAGTATGGTAGAAAATACTGAGAAAGAATTTGGTAGTTTAAATATTTTAATTAACAATGCTTCGATATTTGCGGCTCTTCAACCAAAACCATTTCTACAAATAGATAATGATGAATTTGATAAAGTTATGACTGTAAATGTTCGGGGAGTGCATCAGGCAACAAAAGCGGCTGTACCGGCGATGATTCGAGCAGGAGGAGGTAAAATAGTAAATATTGCATCAGGAACATTTTATTATGGTCCACCAGGGCTGTCTCATTATACGGCGTCTAAAGGTGCGGTAATCGCTCTTACGCGAAGCCATGCTCGGGAGCTTGGGGACAAAAATATACAGATAAACGCGATTGCACCTGGTCTTACCGAAAGTGAAGCTTTACAAGGGCATACTGGATTTGACCCAGCACGTGCACCAACCATTCAATCTAGATCTATAAAGCGAGCGATGATGCCTGAAGATTTGTTAGGTTCACTAATGTACCTGATTACGTCTGATAGTGACTTCGTGACAGGCCAAACTTTGAATGTAGATGGTGGTAAAGTGAACTTGTGACCCAATTATCTTGTTATAATTGATACAAGAAAATGAGCTTCAAGTAGAAACTTAAAGAGATATAAATTTACAACTAAAATAAAAGGCTTTCTTGAAAAAATATATGACTGCAATTGGTGAAGATATAATTGGTAAAAGTGAGTTACCTTCTTTTTTTAAGCTTATTAATCCAAATATAGTGGGTATTGATGAGCCCGAAAATAGAAAAGGCGATGCTTTACGTACTTGGGTTCGCTCGCTCTCAGGTTTTCAGAAAGAAGCAATTGTACGTTCAGCCAAAACAGGAAACGCTTGGCGATTAGTCTCAGACGAGGGACCATATTTGAACGGCAATGACTCTGCGCCCTGCCCATTAGCATTTTTGTCAGCTGGAATGGTTGCGAGCTTTATGAACGAAATATTGGCTTTAGCGAAAGAACGTGGGATCCAAATTCGAAAACTAAAATTGATACAAGATAACTATTATACAATGAAAGGTTCTATGTTACGGCGAACGATGGTTGGCGGTGCAGAAAATATTGAATTGCAAGTAGAGATTGAGTGCGATCTTGATGATAGCGCTCTTCACGAATTTATTATAGCAGCTACTTTTGCCTCACCATTAAATGGTTTAATGCGAGGGCAGCTAGAAAGCCTATTTAAGCTGAGTAAAAATGGAGTCGAATTGCCCACGCTACAGGCAAAGGAATTAAAAGCGTCAATCTTTTCAGACCCGGGATCAGATTTCAATAAATCTAAGCCTGAAAAAAATGATCTGGTTTTAGTGAGACCGATTGGATTGACACCAAAGAAAACTGTGAAAAAAGGGACAAAAGCTGGAGGCTCTTCATTAACAGATGAGCAAGATCGCCGATTAAACATTGGTGCTGTGGCAGAGCTAAGAGAAGATGGGGTTAAGGAAATTCAGCAGATGCAGTATTCCCCTCATGGGACATCTTTTGGTTTTCTATCTTCGGAAGATGGTCGTGCTCCAGATGCAAATTCATTAATTTCTGCCGGGATTGGCTTTTGTTTCATGACTCAGTTTGGTCGATTTGTTTCAATGCTAAATCTCGATCTTCCAGATTATAGGATAGTGCAGGATTCTCATTTTTCACTTGGTGGAGCGAGTGGAGGCACTGGGAAACCAGGTGAGGCTGATCCGATTGAAACTCACGTTTACTTACAAACCTCCGAGAATGATAAGGTGGCGCAAGAGATGCTTGATATTAGCGAACAAACTTGTTTCCTGCATGCATTTTGTAGAACTGATCTTAAAACAAAATTAAAAATCTCTCGACTATAAGAGTTTTATTTTTCAAGAATTATTGCTTTTAAGTAGTCTAATTTTTTAATCATCTTAAGATACCTAATATTTTGATAACTCCAAGTTAAGCACTTCCGCCAACTGTCAGCCCAGTTATGTACAGTGATGGTTGTCCAACCCCGACGGGCACCCATTGACCTTGCTTTCCGCAGTTTCCCATTCCTGGATCCATTGACATATCATTTCCTATGCCTTGAATTTTTTTAAGTGCAGTTGCGCCATCTCCGATTAATGTTGCTCCTTTTATTGGGTTGCCAATTTCACCGTTTTTTACAAGGTAAGCTTCTGTGCAACTGAAAACGAATTTTCCACTTGTAATATCTACTTGCCCACCACCAAATCCAACTGCCCAGATTCCATCCTTCAAATCTCCAAGTAATGATTTAGGGCTGTTAGTTCCGCCGAGCATAAACGTATTTGTCATGCGAGGCATTGGCGCATGCGCATAGCTTTCACGCCTTCCATTTCCGGTTGGTTTTACGTTCATCAATCGAGCATTTTGGCGATCCTGCATGTAAGAAACTAATTTACCATCTTCAATCAAAATGTTTCTTGCTGATGGCGTTCCTTCATCATCAAATGTGATTGATCCTCGTCGATCTTTTAAAGTTCCATCATCTAAAACAGTTACACCTTTTGAAGCAATTTGTTTATTCATTAGATTGGAAAAAGCAGACGAGCCTTTTCTGTTAAAGTCACCTTCTAAGCCATGTCCAATTGCCTCATGCAACAAAATGCCTGGCCAACCTGGACCTAAGACAATATCCATTACTCCTGCTGGAGCTGGAACTGCTTCCAAATTTACTAGAGCAATACGAAGAGCCTCTTCTGCAGTTTTTTGCCAGTGTTTTTTTTCAAGAAGTGGGCGAATACTGGATCGGCCACCACCACCAGCAGTACCTGTTTCTCGTCGCCCTTCGTGTTCGACGATGATAGAAATATTGAGCCTAGTCATTGGCCTGGTATCTCTTACTGAAAACCCTTCTGGTCTTAGAATCTCAATTTCTTGTGTTGAGGCAGCGAGAGAAATACTGACCTGAAATACTCTTTCATCCATCTGCCGTACAAATTCATTTATTTCCTTTAGTATTTCCACTTTTATTCCAAAACTCTCTTCTGAAACTGGATCAATTTCCTTATATCGATGAGTGTTTGTTTTACTTGGTGGTATAGCTAATGTGCCTCCACCGCCAGATGAAGCGATTTTAGCGCTTTCAGTTGCTCTTAATAAAGATTTTTCAGATATTTCCGTAGAGTGTGCATATCCCATAGTTTCGCCCAGTACGGTTCTAACTCCAAAGCCTTCTGCAGCATTAAAACTTGCATTTTTTAACTTATTATTATCAAAAATAAGAGTTTCATTACTACTGCGTTCAAAATATAATTCTCCATCATCTGCCCCATTTGTAAGGTCTTTAAGAGCGGTTAAAGCCTTTGACTGATCAATATAGGTCTCAAAGGGTCTAAAAGGTGCGACATTTTCGTTTGAAGGGCTTGTCATACTAAAAAATACTCCATTTATTAAAGTAAGTTGTTGAAAGCGTCGCAATGCCGCAAAAGTTAAACTTGTTATTGCTGCAATAATATGGTTTCTCGCCAACATCAAATGGTTCTTTTAAGAACTTAGAGAGTATATTAAAATGACCTCATAGGCAGGTCTTGGGAACAAAAAGATATGCGATTATTTACTATTTCTAAACTTTTGCTGATTTTCCTCAGTATTTTTTCTTCAGCGAATGCGGAAACGATCAAAACGATCGGAAAACCGTTACCTGAAGGGATGGGTTTTCAACCAGCCGTCACAGAGTTGATGCGGGATATAATTTGGTTGGATGGTATGGTGAATATCATAATAATTGCGATTAGTTTGTTTGTGACAATTTTATTGCTTTGGGTAGCCTTTAGATACAATAAGAAAAGAAATCCTGAACCAGCTACATTCACTCATCATTCTACAATTGAGGTGCTTTGGACGGTCATTCCCATTATTATTTTATTATTTATTGGGGCATTTTCTGTTCCTATCTTATTTAAGCAACAGGAGATACCGGTTGCTGATGTAACAATTAAGGCCACTGGAAACCAATGGTATTGGACTCATGAATACCCTGAGCACGAATTTGGATTCGACGGCTTCTTACTTCAGAGAGAAGAACTTGCGGAGTACGGTTATAGTCCTGATGAATATTTGTTGGCGACAGATACTAAGGTAGTGATACCAACTGGAAAAAACATTGTTGTGAGAGTGACTGGAGCTGATGTTATACACGCCTGGACAATCCCAGCATTTGGGGTGAAGCAAGATGCTGTTCCTGGAAGGATAGCGGAACTATGGTTTAATGTAGATGAGGGTCAAGAAGGTATTTACTTTGGCCAGTGCTCAGAATTGTGCGGTAAAGATCATGCATATATGCCGATAACTGTTCAAGCGGTAACCATGGCAGAATATGAAGAGTGGCTGGATGCTGCAATTGAAGAATATGCTGGAAAGCCACGATTACTAAACATTGCTTCGAAGTAAAAACGGGCTAAATCGAAGTTAAAGATTTGATAGAGGGTTGATAGTGACAGACGCATCTTTAAATGCTGGCAGCTATGATATTCCAAACCAGACCGAGTTTGATGATTATTTTGCTTTACTAAAGCCTCGGGTGATGTCTTTGGTCGTTTTTACAGCATCTGTAGGTATGTTAGCTGCTCCTGTTGGAGTGCATCCAATAATAGCTTTTGCCTCCATTCTATTTATAGCAATTGGTGCTGGAGCCTCTGGCGCACTAAATATGTGGTGGGATGCCGATATTGATGCAGTTATGAAAAGAACTGCTGGGCGGCCAATACCAAGTGGAAAAATATCGCCCCATGAAGCAAGAAATCTTGGCTTATGGTTATCTGCTTTTTCCGTTGGCATGCTTGCAATCACAGCTAATTTTTTATCAGCTGGCTTATTAGCCTTCACGATCTTTTTTTATGCAGTAATTTATACAATGTGGCTAAAAAGATGGACACCTCAGAATATTGTTATAGGTGGAGCTGCGGGAGCATTTCCCCCGATGATCGGCTGGGTTGCAGCGACTGGTGGTATTTCGGTAGAGGCAGTGCTGATGTTTTTCCTAATATTTATGTGGACGCCGCCTCACTTTTGGGCATTAGCATTGTTTATGAACGAAGATTATTCAAAAGCGGGTGTCCCGATGTTGACTGTAACGAATGGAAAGAAATCTACGAGACTTCATATTTTAGCATACACTCTTTTATTAGCGCCCGTCGCAATCAGTCTATCTTTCACCCAATTGGGTGGCCCTCTTTATTTTTGTGCTTCCCTAGCCCTAAATCTTTGGTTTTTATTTGGTGCCTTTAAGTTATTTGCAAGAGACGAGACGATAGCTTCAGATGAAAATTATAAGTTGGAAAGAAAGTTTTTCTTTTTCTCTTTAGTCTATCTTTTTGTGCATTTTCTAGCGCTTCTTTGTGAAGCTTTCGTCGATTTTTCTTTCTTTTCTTGGCCCGTGGTAATTTGACGATGGCACTCAGCAAATCCCATCCACAACATAAAAGAAGACAACGTTCAAATATCATAATTGGCGCATTGCTATTGGGCTTTGTTGGCCTTGTATTTGGGATAACGGTAGTAAAGATGAGTAATGGAGCCATGCTTGAAGCATTTGATCACAGCTATAGAATAAGTATTACCCCTGAACAAAATGACTAATACTTCAAATAAGAAAACTGTTATCGGAGCAATTACGCTTGTAATGTTTATGGGCACATTATCTTTTGCGGCTGTACCTTTCTATGATTGGTTTTGTAGGGTGACAGGTTTTGGCGGAACTACGCAAGTCGCCAGCTCGGATAACACAACGGTTTTAGATAAAACGCTTTTGATAAAATTTGATGCTAATACTGAGCGTGGAATGCTTTGGGATTTTAAGCCAGTTGATCATGAAATGAGCATAAAAATTGGAGAAACCGGTTTGGCGTTTTACACAGCGCATAATCCAACAGATGAACCGATAGCAGGAACTGCGAGTTTTAATGTATTCCCTTATTCAGCAGGTGGTTATTTTACAAAAATTGCTTGTTTTTGCTTTGAAGAACAAGTTTTGCTGCCCGGTGAAACTATAGAGATGCCTGTCAGTTTCTATATTGATCCTGAGATAGTGGATGACAAAGAAGCTAAATACGCAAAATCAATAACGCTATCCTATACCTTTCATCGAACCGAATTGCCGCAGGAGCAAGCATCACTATTCCAATTATCCAAAGAATAAGTTATTTGATGTGCATCGATAAGGAAAGTTAATATGGCGCACGAAAAAAATCACGACTATCACATCCTCGACCCTAGTATATTGCCATTTTTAGGGGCTTTAGGGGCATTTATAATGCTTTTTGGAGCGGTCCTTTGGATGCAAGGCATAACAATGTTCGCGTTTTTAATAGGGCTTGTTCTGGTTCTATATGTAATGTGGGCATGGTGGGCGCAAATTGTTGTTGAGAGTCATGTCGGCGACCATACACCAATTGTAAGAATAGGCCTGAGATATGGTTTTATTATGTTCATCATTTCAGAGGTTATGTTCTTTGTAGCGTGGTTTTGGACGTTTTTTAAACATGCCCTTTATCCTATGGGCCCAAATAGTCCGGCTATTGATGGTATTTGGCCTCCTGCGGGTATTGAAACATTTGATCCGTGGCATTTACCACTTATTAACACACTTATTCTTTTGTGCTCCGGCTGTGCAGCTACGTGGGCGCACCATGCTTTAGTTCATGAAAATAATAGGAAAGATCTTGTAAATGGGTTAATTCTTGCAGTTGCTTTAGGAGCCTTATTTACTGTTTTTCAGGCATATGAATATGGACATGCCGCCTTTGGGTTCTCAGGAAATATTTATGGAGCTACCTTTTTTATGGCAACTGGGTTTCACGGTTTTCATGTTTTGATTGGATCAATTTTTCTGTTAGTTTGCTTATTTAGAACAATGAAAGGTCATTTTAGTCCTGAACAGCACGTGGGGTTTGAAGCGGCTGCTTGGTATTGGCACTTTGTTGATGTCGTGTGGTTGTTTTTGTTTGCCGCAGTATATATCTGGGGCGGTTAGAAAGCATAAGATTGCTTTTAGTAAAAATTGTTTTTTCAAATAATTTTGGCGCGGGATTTCTCGCGCCTTAGTTTTTGAGGTTTGATTATGACTAAATATTTAATGCCTATTTTATTTGGCTTATTAGGAGTTTCGATTCTTCTATATTTAGGAATCTGGCAAATTCAACGATTGCAATGGAAGCAGGAAAAATTAGATAAAATCTCTGCTATGATGTCAGGGATTCCAGAGGATATCCCTAAGGAAATCGATCCGATATTACATCAATATCTTCCAGTAAAATTAAGTGGCACTATTTTAGATGAAAAAGTTTTTGTTTTAACAAGTCGCCCCCCAATTGGCCCTGGTTATAGGTTGATATCTAAGTTTCGGGTTAATGACCGTTTTGTTCTTTTGGATCGTGGCTTTGTCAAAGAGAGTAATCGGAACCAGATTTCAAGTCTGGGTTTAGTGAATGTGACTGGCAATTTACTTTGGCCAAATGAAGTTGATTCTTCTTTTACGCCTGAACCTGACATTGAAAAAAACTTGTGGTTTGCGAGAGATTTAGCCAGCTTGTCAAACCACTTTCAGACAGAGCCGGTATTGATTGTGGCGCGATCAGTTAACCCAGAATTAGATCAAGTGTTACCCTGGCCAATTGATACTACTGGCATCCCTAATAATCATTTACAATACGCGATAACTTGGTTTTCTTTATCAATAATATGGTTGGGGATGACAGCTTATTGGATATCGCGTATGAAGCGTCGGCGAGAATAGCAAATTTACAAGGTCAGTTAATATGAAATACGTTTCAACACGAGGAAAAGCGCCTGAACTGGATTTTGAAGATGTGATGATTACTGGCTTGGCAAGAGATGGTGGATTGTATGTTCCTAAAGAATGGCCATTCTTTAGCGAGGAGATGATTTCAAAGATGGATGGCTGCAGCTATGAGGAGATAGCGTTTCAAGTAATGCGACCATTTATTGGGTCTACTTTTACTGATCTAGAGTTTAAAGAAATAATCAAGAAATCTTATAAAGATTTTTCGTCTTTTGAACGTTGTCCGGTGGTGAAGCTAAAAGACAATATTTTTGTCTTGGAGCTGTATCATGGTCCAACACTTGCATTTAAAGATGTAGCCATGCAGCTGATTGGGCAGATGTTTGAATTATCACTAAAACGAAGAAATCAAAAAATTGTTATTGTTGGAGCAACCTCTGGTGATACAGGCTCGGCGGCTATTGAGGCTTTCAAGGGTCTCGACTCAGTAGAGGTGTTTATAATGTATCCAGATGGTGCAGTTTCTGATGTGCAGCGCAGACAGATGACTACAGCAACTGAAAATAATGTAAATGCACTCGCAGTGGATGGCAATTTTGATGATTGTCAAGCACGGTTAAAAGACATGTTTAATGATTTTGATTTTCGTGATGAGATAAATTTAGCAAGTGTTAATTCAATAAATTGGGCGAGAGTAATGGCGCAGGTTGTTTATTATTTTACATCTGCGATAGCTGTTGGAGCGCCAAAAAAGAAAGTAAATTTTACTGTTCCAACTGGTAATTTTGGAGATATTTTTGCTGGATATGTGGCCAAAAAAATGGGCCTTCCAATTGAGAAACTAGTTATTGCAACAAACCAAAATGACATCCTAGATAGAGTAGTAAAGAGTGGCGTTTACAAGATAGAACGGGTCAAACCCTCAATTAGTCCTTCTATGGACATTCAAGTAAGTTCAAATTTTGAGCGAGCACTATTTGATATTTTCTCACAAGATTCATTGCGTATTAGAACTTTGATGGATGAATTAAGAATTTCTGAGAAATTTAAATTAACATCAGAAGAAGTTGAAAAGCTACAAGCGGTATTTGAAAGCGGCTCATCATCTGAAGAAGAAACTAATGATACAATATCTTCAATTTTTGAAGAGACTGGTACCTTGATGTGCCCGCATTCAGCAACAGGAACTAAGGTTGCAAAGGAAAAAAATGATGATGGTGATGTTCCCATGATTGTCTTGGCGACAGCTTCACCTGCTAAGTTTCCAAATGCTGTAAAGGCAGCAAGTGGAATATCTCCTAAACTTCCTGCGCATATGAGTGACTTATTTGATAGAGGTGAGCGCGTGAAAATGGTTCCAAATGATATTAAACGTATAAAAGAAATTATTATTGAAAGTATAAATTCATGAGTATTAATGTAACGACCCTTGATAACGGGTTTAGAATTGTATCAGAGCAGATGTCTGGGTTAAAATCAGCTTCGGTTGGCATTTGGATAAATACGGGTGGTAGAAATGAAACCTTAAAACAAAATGGAATAGCTCATTTTCTTGAACATATGGCGTTCAAGGGAACTCAATCGCGCTCTGCACTCGATATTGCGCAGGCAATTGAAAATGTGGGCGGTTATATTAACGCATATACAAGTAAAGAGATGACGGCCTACTACGCAAGAGTACTTGAGAATGATGTCCCCTTAGCCATAGATGTCATCAGCGATATACTTTTGAATCCGATTTTTGATCAAAGAGAACTAGAGACTGAAAGAGGTGTTATTCTCCAAGAGATTGGTCAATCTTTGGATACTCCTGATGATGTAATATTTGACTGGTTGCAAGAGGCAGCTTTTCCTGACCAACCATTAGGACGAACCATATTGGGACCGAGTGAACTTGTTAAGAACTTCTCAAGAGAAGATCTCTTAGAATTTGTTTCTGAGCAATATGGACCAGAGCAGATGGTTTTATCGGCTGCCGGTTCGGTAGATCATGAGAAAATAGTTTCTCAAGTTAAATTATTATTTGATAAAAAAGAACCAATTTCAAAAGCTGCGATGATTTCGAGTAAATATAATGGTGGAGAAAAACAAGTAGATAAGAATTTGGAGCAAGCCCATTTTGCCTTAGCTTTTGAAGCGCCTGGTTATCGAGATGAAACGATTTATACATCCCAGATATATTCCATTGCATTAGGTGGTGGCATGTCATCAAGATTATTTCAAGAAATTCGCGAAAAGAGAGGTCTATGTTATACTATTTTTGCTCAAGGTGGAGCATATTCAGACACTGGCCTTTTAACAATTTATAGTGGCACAAGCGCGGACTCCCTTAAGGATTTATCAGATATTACAATATCAGAGATGAAGAGAATGGCGATTGATTTTGAGCAAATTGAATTGGATCGTGCGAGAGTTCAAATGAAGGCAGGTTTGTTAATGGGATTAGAAAGCGCATCAGCGAGAGCTGAAAGATTAGCAAGAATGCTTACAATTTGGGATCGTATTCCAACGCTTGATGAAATTGTTAAGAAAATTGATGCTGTCGATTTGAATGACGTTCGACATTTTTCTGATTCAATCATATCGAACAAAAAGCCTACCTTATCAACATATGGTCCAATTTCGAATGGAGTGCCCTTTAATCAAATTATAGATTCATTGGTGGCGTAGTGTTTCGAAAAAATCCTCAAGTATTTATCGAAACCAAGAATCTCACTATGAGATTGCCTCAACTAATTGATAGAGAAAGTTGGATAAATTTACGTAGAGAAAGCGCAGATTTTTTAAAGCCATGGGAACCTATTTGGCAAGATGATCATCTTACAAGGAAGTCTTTTTCTAAACGAGTAGAATGGGCTAAAAAATCAGTTCAGAATAATTCCGCTGTCCCCTTGTTTATTATTAAACGAAATGATCAAAC
>TARA_B100001175_G_scaffold159081_1_pt1 | contig 12966 bp, 11 predicted proteins | sample TARA_B100001175 | Tara Oceans TARA_B100001175
GACAAACTTATGGTAATGTATTCTATAAGTACAACATTTACACAATCAAGCCACGACAGCGTTGGAAGTTATCGTACGTCTGTTGATAATTTATCTGCATTCAGAACCTCTGACAATGTATTTGAAGATACTATGGAATTAATACCTGGAATAGGTAATTTAAATTTTGATACGCGATTTATTTTAGAATATAATGTGAATCCGTACCTTTTAGACCCGTATTTGACTGGTCACAAATTTACTGACCCGTCAGGAGGGTACGCGACGACGCAGGACCGCCCAACAGGCTCACTCCGACATGCGGTCGAGAGGTGGCAGACTGATACAGGTAACGCGCTGAACGATTACGGACACATTTCAACTTGGGATACAAGTGAAGTAACCGATTTTAGTATGCTCTTCTACATGCTCACGCCGCAGGCCGGGAACGCCAGTTTCAATCAAGATCTTTCGCATTGGGATGTTTCAAGCGGCACGTCTATGAAGTACATGTTCGCCTCGTGCCCAGACTACAACCAACCCATGGGTGATTGGGATGTGTCTAGCGTAAGGGATATGTCCAACATGTTCCAGGGCTACTACGGCTCTAACTTTAACCAAGACATCAGTGAATGGGATGTGTCCAGCGTCACGGATATGCAGTCGATGTTCAATAAGGCCAATGCGTTCAACCAGCCGCTGAACAAATGGCGGGTCGACAACGTCACGGACATGGCAGGTATGTTCTACGGTGACTCCTCGAAAGGCGCCAACAAGGGCGGCGGCATACACCCGTTCAACCAACCGCTCAACAATTGGAACGTGTCCAATGTGACGCAAATGTCGATTATGTTCAAAGACTCGCTGTTCAACCAGGACATCAGTGGTTGGGATACAACCACCGCTGCCAGCACGTTCTCGTGGGACAATTGGCCGATGACGGTCGACATGTTTGTGAATTGCCCCATATCGGAAGAGAACAAACCCCCACACGAAGAAGTCAACTATTAGAAACTAGACACATAGCAATATGTATTTAAATTGCCCCATAGACCCGCTCTACAAAACCCCAGGCACAGTTTAAATAAATCAAATAATTTACAAAAGGAATGGATTGTTGAATCAAAAGTCTCCATATTTTGTCATACGCATGCTTGGCATAAATTTATGAGACGAATATTTAGTAATTTTTTCTAAATATAATGGTTCGTTAAAATATTCTTTAACACTCGAATATTGTATGTTTTTGCACTTTTTAATTTTTGGCCACCAAAATTGACGAATAAATTTATTTGGATTGGACAATAATGCCGCTTTAACTATATAATATGAGAAAATAGATGGTGAATTAGGAATTTTGATTATACAATCTGTTCCATTTTTTCGACATCCATGCTGTTTCAATATTTTTGCAGCTTGCTTTAAACAAAAATTTCTTTCCTGTACAAATATTTGCGTCTTGGTGAGTGAGTCTAATTCTTTTATGTTTGGTATTTTTTTGTATTGAATATGTGCCAGATTCAATATTGTCGCCCATGTTTCAACAATACATTCATCAAGATGTTCTAAATTATTTTTAGTAATTATTGTTCCGTATTTGACACAGTGTAATTCCAAAGCATGAATTAGTTCATGAATCAAAACCTTTTTACTCTCTTCTTCTCGAAATATCAATATGTTATTCCCTTTTTCTGTAAAACTTGTAAGTCCACTGTTGACATTGATATAACTTAAATTATCAACACCATTCCATGTTTTTTTGAAGGGTGTCGGTAAATATCTTATAAATAATTTCTTTTTATATCCAAACGTCGAAACCATAGAATAAATTATATGTATCATTTCGGTAGAAATAGCAGGCCTGCGCTTCGTAGCTGTTGCAATTGATAAAACTATGTTATTATTAAGTTGAATAATGCAATCATATTTGTAATTTTCAGAACAATATGATATTATTTCACTTGGTAAGAAATTACTATTTATGAATTTGTTATTAAAATCAGTAAATTTTGTAATTTTTGTTAAATCCACCATATTTTTATGAATTTTTTTTATATCTGATTTTTGTAATGGTATGCATGTATCTACCTGATTGGCTTGTTGGTACATCAAAAATTCTAATGTACACACTAATAGTATTAATTATCACTATTTCAACAATTATTATCGGATTAAGACATATTATAAAAAATGACTGGGAGAAATACAGATGTAATCCCGCAATTATACCGTTTGCAGGTTTGTTTGGATATGATCCTACAAAGACATTCACGGAATGCATAGGAATGACAGCAAAAGAATCCTCAAATGAAGTAATCACACCATATGGCGATTTATTTTCAATTGTCCAGTCGACAGCATCTAATATGGGTGAATCCTTGGGTGATATGCGAGCAGTAATTTCCAAAATGACAGACAGCTTTTCAAACAATATTAACTCGGTTTTTCGCAAATTTGGCAATATAGGCGCAACTGCTCAGTATATGATGTACAAAATTCAAGCAATATTCCAAAAAATATTAGCACTTTATGTCACGTTATTATACTTCGCGTGGTCAATGCTTAAAGGTTTAGAAGCAATTGTCCGAGATCCTGCTATCGTTAAAACACAGAAAACAATGGACAAAGCAATGAAAATTATATCAAAGCCACCAAAATTTGGAAAAATGGGTAAAGCAATCGCGAAAAGTGCTAAAAAAACTGGTAAAAAAATTAAAAAGGCATTTTGTTTCGATGGAAATACGAAAGTTATTATGAATGACAATACACGAAAGATGATAAAAGATATTGTTATAGGTGATAAGCTATTTGGAAATCAAGAAGTCCAAGGTGTAATGAAATTTTCAGGAGCTGACTCAGCCTTAGTTAATAATTCTGGTATAATTACTACAGAATATCATCACACTTTATATGACGGTAAATTCATACGTTCATGTAAAGTACCCACATCAACACCAGTCAATGGATATTGTGAGTTTTTATATGATATTGAAACATCAAATCATCGTATTGTTTGTGCTAATAATTATAACGAACCTATTGTTTACACAGATTTCTCTGAAATAGACGACGAAGATGACCGCTTAGAAGAATATGAATTAAAAGTTCTCAATAGAAGTACATCGGTTGAATTTAACTAAAATCTTTAATTTAAATTTGAGCAAAAATTTTTAAGATAATAATATAGTTATGTCAGCTATATTAGATAAATCAAATATATGCGCAGTTTTTGTTACGGATAATAAATATTTTCCAAAGTTTATTTACACATGTAGACAATTATTGAATAATGGAAAATACAAAGGAGATATTTGCCTTGTTGTTGGTGATGATTTAAATGACAAAATGAATAAAACTCAATTAGAATTTATTGAAAAGAATAACATAATTGTAAAATATTTTCCAAACATTAAATTTTCGGATGAATTTTTACAAATTCAACAGAAAATGGATAGACCCGGACATTGGTTCGCGAAACGTTTTCAGTTTCACAAATTTCATTTATTTAATGTTTATTTCAAGCAATGGAATAACATATTCTATTTAGATTGCGGAATTACGATTAATAAAGATGTTAGTCCAATGTTAGAACTATTTGAAAAAAATACCTTATTAGCACATAGTGACGCGTATCCTTATTATAAATGGAAATTGCATGACCAATTTAGTAAAAAGAACACAGAATGTTTTAATAAACTTAATGCAAAATATAATTTAAATATTGATTATTGTCAAACAACAATAATGCTTTATGATACCAATATTATTGAAACAGACACATATGATATGATACTGAATTTATTGTTTGAATACCCAATTAGTATAACGAATGACCAAGGTATAATTGCATTATATTTTACAAATATAAAACCATTGTTTAAACAAATAAAGACAAAAGATGAAAAAAGTTATTTTTATGACTATTTACCGAGAGGAGTTTCTAGAGATAAATATATTATGTTGAAGAGTTAAATATGTATTATGAATAATATTATTGTTGAAACAATCATAATAAGTATGTAAAAACATATTTCAGCCAATTCCTTATTACAAGCCTGGGCTTCGTGGTCCGAATTAGATGAACTTTCGCTTATCATATCATGTGAATTTGTGACTATTTCAATAGAATTATCTGCATATCTACAAAAAAAACAAGAATTTGAATATTTAGTCCACTCATTATAACATATTTCACATGACTTTTGTTCACAGCAGTTTGTTATAAACATATTTTGATCATTTAATCTACAAAAACAAACTGGACAATTATCCATTTCACATTAATATAGTTTATAATTTTTTCAATCAATATATTAATGGAAGAGAATTTTGAAGACGAATCGACTTCTTCCGATAATGAATCGAATTCTTCCGATGATGTTTCAGATTTGGGTGAGGGCTACTTACCTAATAGAATACATGCTCTGGACATTGACAATGACACACTGGGGGCAGCTAGGATGCATCCTGAAATAGATACTATAGATGAGGTTTACAGAATTGAGTCCGCGTTCAATGATCGACGTGAATATTTCTCAAACCCGAGTATGGTGATGGTAATGGAGATGTATCGGGGACCCATTGTCGAGGGCCCGACGTTTCAAAGCCATCGAATACAGTTTAACGCAAATCAAATTATAAATAGATGGGAATCGGAGTTGGACTCGTTCGGACTCAACATGGCCGAAGCTACTCGTGGTATTACATTTAAGGCATTTTCGAATTATACTGACATTATCGAAGATTTAATAGATGAAAATCTAGCATTGAAATCAGTTATAAATGCAAAAAATTCTGATTTGGAAAAATTAACATTAGAATTAGGAGGAAAAACTCCTGCTTCGCTGCTTAATAAATTACCACAAGAAATAGAAAATAAAGTTCGTACATTTCTAGGTGGTAGACGGCGTTATCGCAGGCTAAAATATTTATTTTCTTGATTTAATTCCAGAATTTACTTTTTCGCGTTCACGCATTATACGGTCCCGTTCAAATATTAGTTCCATAAGAAGACGCTGTTCTAATTGAGGTATCTCACTATCTTCTTTCTTTTCTTCTTCTACTCCTATTTCATCATTAATTATTTTTACCTTTTTTGCAACAGCTTTTCCTGCCATATTAGGTCCAATAATAAAACTTACTTTGTCACCTACAGACACACGTTGATTTATTTCAGATACATGAACAAATATATGCGGCATTCCATTTATGTTTGATTCAATAAAGCCATATTGTTTATCGTTCTTATAATTTACGATTACTCCAGTTTTTCTATTCCAAGTGGGTTCTATTAGTTTAATATTTGTGGCAGTTGGTTTTCCTTTAAATTCTTTGATTACAAAACTAACAATATCACCAACATTTATTTGATTATCTAATTGGGATGAATGAAAAAATAAGTTATCTATTCCATCAAATGTATGTATAAAACCAAATTTGCTATTCTTATATTGAATAACTATACCTTTATTCTTGTTTTCATCTTCTATTTGCGACAGCGAATCGACGTCGCGCTGTCTATCAAAAACACTATTTTTTATAATATCTTTCAAAACTGTATTTGGAATTAGTGTTTTTCCCATATTGTCTCCGGTTATAGGTGATGTAATTGGATTTCCTTTATCTTCGGATAATTTAATCCAATTAACAATCTCTTCTTTTTCATATGAATAACCATCTTCTGCAATTACTGGTTCATTCATTATTTCAGTGCTTATTGGGCATATAAAACGCATTTTATCATTCTCATCATCAACATATATTACGCCTCCAGATTGACCGCTGGAAGTTACCTTTGAAATAATTAATTTTTGAACCTCTTCTAGTTTTTTAATTTCTTTAAATAATTCATTACTTCCATCACCAAACTCCACGCGAATTGGCAGTAATCTACGAATCCATGCTGCGATCATTGCGGCAGCACATATTGAACCCACTCTTAAACCTCGCTTAACCATTCCAAAATCCCATTCCGATATTGGAGTTGTCCCAACTAAATTAAACATTTTTTCAACAGTCATCTTTAAATAAAAATCACTATTTGCAAATTTTTCAAGTTCACCTTTTGGCATGCTTTTTATTAAAGTTATACAATGACCCCAAAAGAAGAAAACATCCATAAATTTTGTTTCTAAATTATTAGTTTTTCTCTTTATTCCTCTAACAGAATAGCCCCTTGGAGGTTCTGGTCGCACTTCTGCTCCATAATGTAATGTTTGTTGTTCTTCTTTAATATTCATCATATGTAAATTCCTAATATGATTTTCGGTTTTTTCATATATTTTAGCAGTTATCATATCTCCTGATACATCATAATTTGTTGGATAATTAGAAACAATTTCTTCAGATAGCATGCTAGTTGTTTCGACGCTAGCAGAATTTGCTGCATCACTCAAGCGAACATGTGCATTAACGACGTCTTTCATCCAATTCGTTAATTCATTTTCAATAGAATCAGCATCAACTAATCCACTTTTTGCAAATCTTAAATCTTCAAATTGATATGCATCTTCGCCAATCAAATATGGAATATTCAATTCTTCTATTGCCCCTTTTTCTTTCTGAACATGAGCATATCCATACTCTGATGCGGCGTGAATATAAAAATCAACAATTATAGCAGATTCCATTTGATTTGGCAAAAAACCGTTCATGCTAAGATTGCATTTTTCCATAAGAATATTCCAGTTAATATTTAATGCATCTCCTAATGCTTCTTTTTTGAATCGTGATTTTAAAGATTCATTTTCTGCTGTTAGTGATTTACCTCTATTCTCTTCCTCAGCAAGCTTTGCTTCAAGCTTTGCTGCCTCAGCAAGCTTTGCTTCAAGATTTGCTTTTTCGATTGCTTCAACTGCTTTCGCTTCATCAAGTAATTTCCTAACTTCTTCTTCTTCTGTCATCTCTTTTTGTTTACGTTGCTTTGATGCTTTTTTTTTGTTCTTTTTTTTCCTTTTTTGTAATTTTTTATTCAAATCAACTGTCAATATTTCTTCAAGGATTTCTTTAACCATATTTTTATTTTCTTCTTCTTCAGATATAATATCAATATTTTCATTAAAAGTATCTTCAATAACATCATTTAATGCTTCATCTAAAATTGCATCTTCATTTTCAGCATATATTTCATTAAAAATATTTTGTGGCGTTTGTGTTTCAATTGGAGCAGTGTCATTATTTTCTGTTTGCATCTCTGTTGAAGCTGTTTCATTATTTTCTGTTTGCATCTCTGTTGAAGCACTTAGTGTAGGCTCTCGATCAAAAACACTAGCGTCTATTATTTTTTTCAAAGACTTATTTGGAATTAGATTTATTCCCATTGGCTGGCTTGTTAATGGAGATATTAGCTGTTGTCCAGCTTGTCTTGGATTATTTATCCAATTCTCAATATGTTCTCTTTCATATGTGAATCCATCTTCTGCAATTACTGGTTCTGTCATTATTTCCAATGACAATGGGCATGTAAAATTATCTTTATCATTTTCATCATCGACATAAATTACACCGCCTTTTTGAAAATTAGGCATTAAAAAAGGCGCAGGCGCAGGTGGTGCAGGTCCTACAGGTGGCGGCATCACGAAAGGAGCGGCCGCAGGTGGTGCAGGTGCGGGCGCAGGTGCAGGCGCAGTCGCAAAATCATCTTTTGATTTAAAAGATGAATATTGATAATATCCATTATTTGTCATTTTTTTATCCTTTAAATAATGCATAACCGACATAATCTCATCTTTATCATACAAATATAATAGATTATGGGCTAATAAACTATTATCATTTAAATATTTGTAGACAAAAAGCACCGCCTCTTCCTCCGAGTCAAAAACTTTTTTTGGCGCAGGTGGTATTGTTACATATTTCCCTTTTCTTAATTGTTTTACCATTAAATATTCGTCTTTTTCATGTTTATCATAATAATCAGAAATGTGAGCATTTTTTGCAAAATCAATTAAGTCTCTTGCAGCCTCTTCTTTAGAAGTACCAGCCAATTTGCGTTTGGTTTTTCTAATAGAATGCTTTTTTGAATTTTTTCGAGTTTTTTTAGAATATTTACTTTTGCCGCCTAAAAATGAAGTAATTTTTTTAGCAACATCGTTTCGTCCATCAATTATTCTATTTTCATCAGTTTTAAGAGTATTTTCAATACTATCTTTCCATTTTTTATAATTTTCTTCACCTTTTTCTAAATTAGAAATTGTTTTTTCATAATTTTCGACAGTTACTCGAAGTGGGCCGCGGCTATTGTACGCATAATCAGTGAATGTTTCTACATAATCATCATTTAATTTGTGTAAATAAATATTTTTTGCTTCATTTGCTAAATCTCTTGGCGATATTGTTGGTGGTAGTGGTGGTGTAGCACTTGTTACAATTTGTAAATACGGATTTGCGCCGTTATCTAATAAAAATTCTACTGTTTTTGGCAATCCTAAAAACGCAGCATAATGTAAAATTGTAAATGTATTTCCGTTTCTATTTAAACTATTTTTATTTAATAATGGAATTATTCCCCAATCGGTTCGAGAAGGATAATTTTGATGAACATCTAGTGTCCTACCAGTATTATGATATAATGGATGATAATTGTTAGTTTTATCATTAACATCACAAAAGATTTTGTACGTGTTAGTACGAAATATTGGATCTCCATCTAGATCATATTCAGAAAATTTTTCAAAAAAAACACGAACTTCTGTAAAATCCCAAACAACATTTACAAAATCATTTGTTATATTCACCGTTCCAGTTCTTTCAAAAAGTTTTTCTAATTCAGTAATATTCTCTCCAGAATCTATATTCAATTTTATGTGATTTATAAAATTCATCAAAAAAGGTAAAATGAACATATTTTTAGGTTTTCCTAATTCTTTAGTTTCATGCGCCATAAATCCTTCGTGGGATCTTCTAGTGTTAATTTTGTTTATACCATACATCTGATTATTATTCTTATAAAAAGGCATATGTCCTGGTGAAGGATCGTAGTAAAAATTTCTAACAGAAATTTTCATTTTGTTCATATTTCTTTCAATTTCTTCCATTAATTATACTATTATTATTTTTTTATAGAAGTATATAGTAATATATGAATGACTTAATTGGATTAACAATAACTGGAATAATCAGTGGTATTTTTGCTGGCTTTGTAGGTGCCGGTGCGGAAGTATTGATTGTTCCATTATTGACTTTATTTAGTGTTTTTGATTCGATCAAGTTACGAATTGGAACATCTCTTTTAATGCTGCTGCCGCCGATCGGCATATTCGCGGTCCGAGAATTTTATAAGGCTGGGGAAGTCAATGTATATTATGGAATATATTTGGCAATTTTGTTTACATTGTTTTCATATCTTTCATCTTTGTATTCTGTAAAAATGGATGACAATTTGTTGAAAAACATTTTTGCAATTTTTACAATTATTGCTGGGGTTTACCTATTAAGAAGTGACATTTAATAAACTTTATGAAAATATTAATTATTAGAACATGCATATGGGCAGTGCCGCTATTGTTGCCACGGCGGCACCGGTTCATAACTATTTATTTCGAAAAATCTCGATCGACTAAGAATTCGCATATTCTGTCGACATCTGCACTGACAAAAATGGGTATCTTGATTGTCTGTATCATATACTGGATAATCACCATATACTGGTCTATTGGTTTGATGTCTTTCACAACATTTGCATTCATGCAAACATTGAAATACAAACTCTTTATCTGGAATTTGTTGATTAATAAATGCAACCTGTGTCATGGAATATCTAAATGTCTTAGCCCAATTATCAATAACATTATTGCAAATATGCAAAGCAGCACGCGATGGAAGTTTTTCTAAAGAAGATTTAAAATTATTTCGATGATTACCATCGAATTCCATAATTTTAATCTGTAATTCTCTTGGTAAATTTAAAGAGTTCATTTTCCAATGCCATTTAGTCAAAACATTCTGATAATCCAGTTCATTTGCCAATTGACGTAAAATAGTCTGATTATAAATTCCAGTTGCTATTTTTGACTTAAGAAATTGAATTTTTTTAGAGTTCAATTTATCAGGGAACTCCGTTTTTTTCTCCCGTTCACCCAAACTGACACGCAAGGCTTGCCTACGCAGACAGGACGTCTCACTTCTGCGACTAGAGGCGTGCTGCTTATGTAAATCGAAGTATGATTTTTTCCGTGACATGATTGATATTTAATTGTGTCTAATTGAATTTAGTAATTCAACATTCATTCTTTTGTATTTACTGTTTTAACAATGGATGATTCAGTTGATTTACTAAATTTTTACGGTTAAGTGACAATTTTTTTGTTAAATTGTCTTCAAAAATTTTTGTTTCGATTTTTATGATATTTGATATTTTTTGATAGTTTTCAAGATGTTGGTTTATTTTTTTTTTAGTGTTGTTAGATATTTCTGAGTCGGTTATTAATATATTTGATTGCAAATTTTCTCCACATATAATGAAATACCCTTCAACAAATCTCTTAATAACATTTTCGATTCCATATACGTCGATAAATTTACCATTGGACAATTTGTAATTATCCGAGTTTCTTCCCGTAAAATATAGATATCCATCTTTAACATAACCAGAATCTCCCGTTTTATAGTATTTATGTCCATTAATAATTTTAAATGCTTGTTGCGTCGACTGTACATCTCCCCAGTAACTTCTCATTACTGACGGGCCCGATACATGAATTTCTTTATCTACTATTTCAACTAAAATATTGTCTAGTATCTTACCAACTGATTTTGGATCTCTTGGAAAAACGTCATGATTAACTGATATAACCGGCGACGTTTCGGTTAAACCGTATCCCTCACATGGAAAAAATCCATGTTTTTCGAAAAAACCTCCAGTATCTGGGTTTAATTTCGCGCCTCCAACGAAAATACATTTTATGTTTCCACCAAATAAATATTTTAATGCTTTTGGAATTGTAAATTCAGACAATGGATAATTCTGTAATTTTTCAACTTTATTTTTTATTAAATCCAATACCTTCGGTACGACATAAATATATTCTGGTTTAACTTCTCTTAAATTTTGAACAAATTTTGTTTTATCTTCGGCGATAGCAATTGGATTTTCATTAAGTAAGTTATACCATAATTCGCTAGAGTATCCAAAAACATGTGCCCAAGGAAGTATATTCAAAGATGTCATTCCTCCACCGTGATCTCCAAAGCGTCTTCCGATTGCTTCAATATTTGACAAAATATTTGAATTTGTTAGAGAAACGCCTTTTGGTAAACTGCTTGTTCCGCTCGTATAGATAAGTGTTGATATATCATGCGGATTTGTTGTAGTTTGATAATTGTTGTCTGATTTAATTAATTTATTTGAAATAGTAGCATAATCTGAGTCTTCGTCACTAATAAATAGTTTAGGTTTACAATCCTTAATAATATGATCAATTTGGTAATTTGATTGCTCGGAATATGTAGGTACCCAGATACCACCAATAGCATTTGTTGCGATGTTCCACGCCAAAAATTCTTTAGAGTTTTTTCCTTTATAAAGGATTCTATCTCCGGCTTCAACATTGTTATGTTGAAGCAATTCAACAGCATTGTTAACATATTTGTTTAATTCATTTTGATTCGTCCATTTCCATGTATTTTTGATTTTTTCTCCAATAACTCTTGTATTTCTTGGATATTTTAATAGAGATGCGAATTTACTAGATAATGTTTGCATAATTATTATTTTGCGCATATAATAATTATTTAGTAATAACGAAACGCTTATTATGTTAATGGTATTTCTACATATTCGTGTCCTAGAGGATGATTGATTTGATAAAATAGAACCATCGTGTCACGAATCATCCGTTCGTTTACTTCACGATTTACCTCTTGTGTGTGCGAGATATTTGGATATCTATTCACTTCTACAATTTTTAAATTATAATCTCTATTTTTCTTGGTTACAAGAAAGTCTGTTCCTAATATTATATAGGTGTTCTCTTCTGATGCGTCAACCATATCTTTAAACTTATGACAAATCGTTTTTGAGACATTAAATAGTAATTCCAGTAATTTGTTATGAAAATTTCTTGGCTTGTTATTTAATTCATTAATTTTACACAGAGGTTTCACTTTCACTCTTCCATTTTCAGACCAATAACCTGCGTGTGATACTTGGATTTCATGCGATGTATTTGAAATGTAGTCTTCTCCGTGAATAAAAGCCATTGCTTTTTTATGAAAATAAGCCTTTTTATTCCATATTAGAACGTAACTTCTAATGACATATTTTCGATTTTCCCATAAATCTATATTTGGAATTTCTTCTTGAATTATGTATCTTTCTCCAGGAGACGTCGCTAATTCGTGATTATACTTACAATATACACCTTTACCAGAGGTGGATCCTCTCGATTTAACAAACCACACCTTATCATCCGGATATTTGTGTTTTTCTTTTAAATATTCGTCAAATTTTAGATAGCTCTTCGGTACGCTACTATCGTTATTCATAATTCTTGCGAATTCTCGTTTATCATCGATCCTCCATGAGTGACAATCTTTAAAACATTGAAAAATTTTAGAAGATTCAACTTTTTGCTTAGATACATGATTATCTGTTAAATTTTGTCTGTCAAAATAACAAAAGTGCATTTCTGGTAATTCTTTATTGGATAGGTATTGTTTTAATTCATTATAAGCATTGATAAACATATTTTTTCCTCTATTTGTATCAATGTTTTCTTTTGATAAAGAAAACATTTAGTTTTAGAAATATTTTTTTTATAATAAAATTAATCCAAAAACTTCTTTGAAATGAATCTCAAAAGCACATCATAAATAACCTTGAACAATTTCCCTTCCTTTTTCTCATTTAATACTGGTAGATCTATCTCCTTGTTAAGCTCTTTCAGTAATGTTTTTTTGAAATCGTCGTCTTTTAATAGTTCAACTAGATCACCTAATAGTTTTTTTCTATCTTCGTTCATATTCAAACCCATCTATATATGAATTGTA
>TARA_B100001175_G_scaffold119116_1_pt1 | contig 12835 bp, 11 predicted proteins | sample TARA_B100001175 | Tara Oceans TARA_B100001175
TCGATAACATGAAAATGTTTTTTCCAAGACTCAGACCAATCTTCACGTTTAACAGGAATAACCTTCCAGCCGCCTTCACCGACATCATACCCAGACTCACTAATAACATTGATACCTTGCTCTAATATTTCTTTTTCTGAATCAGTAATTACTTGGCGCTCCAAATAAACGGTCACTTTAGATTCTTTTGTCTCTTTATCCGACCAGATTGAAGGAGAAGTTTCAAATATAGATTCCAACAAAGCAGATACAAGATCCTCAGCAACCGGGGTGGTGTAAACACATAAACTAATAATGGATTCATTTTTCTCTCTGCTCATTTAATTAAGAGTTCCTCTAGTTAAAATAACTTCTAATAGTCAAAACGACGAGCCTCATAATTCAAGAGCAATAACCTTGTTTGATCTTAATACTGAGATAATGTTTCCCAACAACAAAAATAAAATGAAAAAGCTTTTCTCAACCATAGTATTTAGTTGGATACTCTCGGCCTGTAATACGGCCGAGATAAGCACTCCAGGAGATCGAATGTTTACCAAATATTTTGAGAGTGAAACTAAACGCATATCCAAAAAAACACTATCCGAAATAGAAACTATTGAAGATTGGAACACTAAAAAAACACAATATCGCGATCAACTGCATGAAATGCTAGGGTTAGACCCTCTCCCTGCCCGAACACCATTAAAAACTAAAATTACTGGTATTGTTAAACATGATAAATTTGAAGTTCAAAAACTTCACTATCAATCTAGCCCTAAACTTTATGTAACAGCTAACCTTTATGTGCCAAAAAACATTAGTCATCCTGTTCCTGCTATTTTATATGTATGCGGGCACGGCAGAGTAAAAATTGACGGAATCAATTACGGCAATAAAACACACTACCAACATCATGGTGCTTGGTTTGCTCGGAATGGCTATGCTTGTCTTGTGATCGACACAATTCAACTCGGCGAACTAGAAGGCCTTCACCACGGAACTTACAGCCATGACATGTGGTGGTGGAACTCTCGTGGCTATACTCCAGCAGGGGTTGAAGCTTGGAATGGCATAAGAGCAATCGACCTTCTAGAGTCACTTAATTACGTAGACAAATCCCGCATCGGAATTACAGGTCGTAGTGGAGGAGGCGCTTACACTTGGTGGATCGCGGCACTCGACGATCGCATCAAAGTTGCTGCACCAGTTGCCGGCATTACAGACCTAAAAAATCACGTGATTGATGGCGTAATAGAAGGCCATTGCGATTGCATGTTCCACATAAACACCTATTCCTGGGATTTTGCTCAAGTTGCATCACTTGTTGCGCCGAGACCACTACTAATTTTGAATACCGACCGTGATAGCATCTTCCCTCTAAACGGTGTGACCAGACTGCATAATCAAATTAAAAAAATTTATAAACTGCACAAGAAAACAGAAAATCTAGGATTAGTAATTACACCAGGCGGTCATTCCGATTCACAGGAACTTCGAATACCTGTCTTCAACTGGTTCAACAAACATTTTAAAGGAGAAACCACTCTGATTAATCAGACTGCCACTAAACTTTTCACACCAAAACAACTGAAAGTTTTCAAAACGAAACCAAAAGACCAACGAACCACAACAATTCACGATTATTTCTCAAAAACAAAAAATAACGACTCACCCATTTCCCAAGAAGCAGTAGAACTAATACGACAAAAGGCATTCGGCGGCTGGCCGGAAACTTATCCTGCCCATAACTTAAAAAAAGTATGGGATATAACATATAATAAAATTCATTTTACTGCCTATGATTTTGAAAGCCAAAAAAATATCAGGCTTCGAATGTACATCGCACAAAAGAGCGGGCCAGAGAAAGCTAAGTCCATTCACATTCACGCCCTAAACGAGAATAGCTGGGTGCAATTCCTAACATCCAGCCAGTTAATTTTAGGTGAGCAATTGCGCGAGGAAATAGCCATTTCTGATATTAAAAAAAACAACCTGATCAATGATAAAGTAAAATCTAAATTAGCCAAAAAATTAAATCGTATTCATAATCATTCAGAAGTTCACATAACTTTCGTTCCTCGAGGCTTAGGTCTATCAAAGCTAACTTCAAATAAACGCCACAACACACAGACACGTCGCCGCTTCATGTTACTTGGACAAACTCTCGCAGGACAACAAGCGTTCGATATAATTCAATGCATTCGAGCAACCCGAAGTTTAGATATATACAAAAGCATCCCGCTTGAACTTTGGGGTGATGGGCACACTTCAAGTCTCATAACAATATCTGCAATATTCCAGAAAGGTATTCATAAAATCAATCTTCTCAACTACCCAAAAACAGATAAGGAACAACCAGATTATTTGAATATTTCCCGATTTGCCACACCATTACAATTACTGGAATTAGCCAAACTCAACACTCAAGTTATGATAACAAAAAATGATAAATAGAATGAAAAACAAAAGTATTCATCTGATATTTATCTTCTTACTAGCCTTAGCATTTGGACAGGCACAGCCTTTCCCTGGAAAACAGTCAAACTGGAAAGGATTCAAGCGATTTGATTTTAAGCTAGGAGATGCACTTTGCCGGGTAGTCATTCCAAAATCTGCAGCCAAAGGCAAACCATGGATTTGGCGCGCACGATTTTGGGGACACGAGCCTCAAACAGATATCGCCCTACTAAAAAAAGGCTGGCATTTAGCATACTGTGAAGTTGGAGGGTTATTTGGAAACTCAAAAGCTATCAACCGATGGAATAACTTCTATGAATTCTTAACTAAGGAACACAACCTGAATCGAAAAGCTTCACTCGAAGGAATGAGTAGAGGCGGACTAATTATTTATAACTGGGCTGCAGCTAACCCAAGCAAGGTAGCTGCCGTATATGGAGACGCCCCAGTTTGCGACATCAAAAGTTGGCCCGGCGGAAAAGGCTCCGGCAAAGGAAGTAGTAAAACATGGAAGAAATGCCTTTCAGCATATGGATTAAACGAAAAGGAAGCCCTGATTTTTAAAGGCAATCCCATTGACCAATTAAGACCCATAGCCCGGGCAAAAATCCCAATTCTTCATGTTATTGGAGATTCCGATGAAGTTGTACCTGTCGCTGAAAATAGTGACATCATAGAATCTCGATACCGAAAATTGGGAGGCAACATAATGGTGATTCGAAAAAAAGATGTTGGGCATCATCCCCATAGCCTAAAAGATCCAAAACCTATCATCGATTTCTTGCTTAAAAATCAACCAAAGTAACTCATGGGAGAACATTACGATGTCATCGTGGTCGGTGTCGGCTCTATGGGAGCGTCAGCCTGTTACCATTTGGCAAAACGTGGCGCTAAAGTTCTAGGCCTAGATAGCCAACCTGTACCAAACACAAATTCATCCTACAACGGTAATACCCGGGTAATTAGATTAACATACCAAGAGCATCCCGATTACGTCCCACTACTAAAAGATGCATACAGACTGTGGGAGAAAATCGAACAAGAAGCTAAGGAAAAATTATTTCACAAAACTGGCGTCCTCTACATGGGCTTCCCTGATGGAAACGCAATAAAGGGAGTTAAACTAGCATCAAAAAAACATAACCTATCATACTCTAACTTAACGCATGATGATCTTACCAAACAATTTCCACAATTTACTCTTCCTGAAGGAATGGTTGGAGCGCTTGAACCTAATGGCGGATATCTACTTTCCGAAAACATAGTTAAAACCTATAAAGAGCAAGCCCAGCTCAAAGGCGCACATATAATAACTGAACAACCTGTTCTTGATTGGTCACACAACAACAACAATGTCACCGTCTTTACAAAATCCAAAAAATATTTTGCAGATCAACTTATTATTAGCGCAGGCCCATGGTCTGATTCTTTACTTCATCTACCAAAACTAAAACTGTCAGTAACAAGACAAGTGCTTGGCTGGGTGAAACCCAGTCAACCTAAACGATTTAGACGAGGAGATTTCCCAGTATGGAATATTGACCCAAATGGGGATAATAATCTACATGGAATTTATTACGGATTCCCAATTAGCAATACTACTTCAGAAGGCAATGGCCTTAAAGTCGCATGGCATCATCCTGGCAAACCCATGCATCCTGATAACATCACTCAGGAAATTTCCGCTAATGACGAAGAAGAAATTCTTTTGCCTCTGCGACGATATTTACCTAGTGCGCTTGGCCCTATTAAGAAAATTAAGGTATGCAAATACACCAATTCAACAGACAGTCATTTCATAATTGATTGTCACCCGGATAGCCACCGAATACATTTTGCATGCGGCTTTAGTGGTCACGGCTTCAAATTCTCGAGCTCCATTGGAAAAATATTAAGTGAACTTGCTCTCGACAAAAAAACTTCAAGCTCCATTGGATTCCTTAGCCTAGATAGATTCAACAACAACAAGTAAAGGACATTGCCTTCGAACTATTATAGCGTCAGGATTTTCTGCATGAAAAAACTGATGGCGACCTTAATGCTAACAGTAGTTTGCCAATCATTCGCAATAGTAAAACAATACAATGTACTTGTTATTCAAACTGACGAACATCATTTCAAGACTCTTGGATGTTATGGAGGGAAAATTGTCAAAACACCAAATATCGACTGGATCGCAGAAAACGGTGCACTAGCGACAAGTTTTTACGCCACCACTCCAGTTTGCTCCCCATCGAGAGCATCACTAATTACTGGCCGTTATCCTCAAAACACTCCAGTGACTAATAATAATATCCGACTTGATGATAATATTGTTACCTTTGCAGAAGTCCTACGCAGTAAGGGATATAAAACGGGCTATTCCGGTAAGTGGCATCTAGACGGAATAGGCAAACCACAATGGCAACCTAAAAGAAACTTCGGTTTTTCAGATAACCGATACATGTTCAATCGAGGGCACTGGAAAAAATTCATTACTACAAAAACAGGTCCACAAATAGGCTCTATCAATAAGCGAGGCATTCCAGACTACAAATTAAATGGAGCCAATAAAAAGACATTCTCCACTGACTGGCTCGCAGACCGTACGATCGAATTTTTAAATACAAACCAAGGAAAACCATTTTGCTATATGGTAAGCTTCCCGGATCCACATGGGCCAAATACTGTTCGAGAGCCTTACGATACGATGTATAAAAATGCAGAAGTACCCATCCCAATTTCTATTAACAAGCCCAGATCGGAAACTCCTAATTGGGCCGCTGCAGACCCTAGAATTACCGCAGATACAATACGGCTAATTATGCCAGCATACTACGGGATGGTTAAATGCCTTGACGATAATATTGGTAAAATATTAGAGGCACTTCGTAAAAACAATCAGATTAAAAACACTATTATTGTCTTCACCTCGGACCACGGAGATCTCTGCGGTGAACACGGCCGCCTAAATAAAGGGGTTCCTTATGAAGGTTCTGCCAGAATTCCATTTGTCATCTATTGCCCCGGCAAGATCCCTGCTGGAAGAGTAGTCAATGAAGCTCTTAGTTGTGTAGATTTCGTCCCAACCCTTTTCTCTCTAACAGATGACAAATTACCAAAAGGTGTTGAAGGCCGGGATGCTTCAGGATTGTTTCAAAACAAATCAACTAAGTGGAATGACATAGCCTTTCTTCGCTCAACTTCAAATAGTCAGCCTTGGCTGACAGTAGTAACAGATCGATACAAACTTATTTACTCTTCGCTCGGCAAACCTTGGCTTTATGATTTAAAAAATGACCCAGAAGAACTACATAATACTTTCAATCTCTCGAAATCAAAATCGACCATCCAAAAACTAACCCAACACTTGATGAAATACGCTAAGGACAGCAATGATCCTTATATCAAAAATAAGAAAATAAAGTCACAAATCCTTCAAGCTCTTGATGAAACAGAGTAATCATGATTCAAAAACCTAAAGATTTAGCAGTAGCCAATACTGTTTTTATTTTCATCTTAAGCTTTTTAAATGGTGGATCTATGGCTCTAAACTTACAACTTGAATACTCTTTACCAATCTTACCTATACTTTTTTTTCTTTCAGCACTCTTTTCAATGGTTTTCTGGATGTATTGCGCAAACCGGCTCGAATTGGAACCAGAACAACAAAAAAAAGCAGCGCTTCTAGCAGCCTTACCTTGGTGGATCTTGAGTGCTCTAGGATTTGTTGTCTCAATTATTTTTGCATTAACATCAAGTGAAGTATCCAAAGCTATTGGATGGGGCATAATAACTATATTATTGTTGATAGCAGGAATCCTATCTTGGGCAGTTCACTTGTTAGTGATGAAAACTAAAACAAAAAAGAATAAATGATTATACTCTTTTTTTATTTATACGATCAAGGACACTATACTGCCTAAAGCTTAAATTACTAAAAGGCACCCCATCAATTTCAATTCTATATTTCGACGGTAGTTCCTCACCTGTTAGTGGCTTAAAACTCTGTTTCTGCACATATGGAATATGATATATAGTATAAAGCATGCAAGATAAACGAGCGTAAGTTTTTTTATTTGCATTAATAACTACCCAAGGGCTTTTTTTAGATGAGGTTCTATCAAGCATTTGATCTTTATATTTTGTAAAAACACTCCACTTAGCCCGAGCTTTCTCGTCATTCTTAGAAAATTTCCAATATTTCAATGGATGAACAATTCGCTCTTTAAAACGAAATAACTGAGTGTCACGATCCACTGATAAATAAAATTTAATTAATATTAGCCCATCTGAAATATTTTTCTCTTCCCAATTTAACACTTGATCCATGAAATATCTGTATTGCCTCTCAGTACAGTAACCCATCGTCGGTTCTATAAGGGCCCGATTGTACCAAGAACGATCAAAAAAAACTATTTCACCTTTCTTGGGCATATGCTTCTTATAACGTCCAAACCAATTACGAGACTCTTTCTTTGTTGGAACACCCAGTTCAATCACTCTAAAATAATGAGGCATTAAATACTCAATGAATCGCTTAATTGCACCTCCTTTACCTGCAGCATCACGCCCATCAAAAGTAATTGCCACACGCTTATTGTTATCTACTACCCATTGTTGAAGCTTAAGTAATTCTGACTGCAACCGTCGCTTCTCTGCCTCATAATTTGAGCGATTCAAATCTTGGTAGACAGAATAAAACTTCTTTTTTATGTAGGTAGATCTCGACATTTATCTTAATCGATATTTAGCGAACGATAGTAGCCTTTTTGCCAAATCAAACCCCTTAGATCCTTATCTGTTTCTGGTTTAGTCAAAAATGTAACTATGACTCCTACTAATGTGCACACACTCAATCCGTAACAAGCCCGCATGAACTTATACTGTTTAACCCCAGCAAATAAGCCATCTCCAGCGTCACCCATTGGCACGCCATGGGCAAAAGGAGTGATTAGTTCAGGAATAAAGAACGAAGCAGCTACAGCTACCAATCCAACTATCATTGTTGCTAGAGCAGCTTTTGAAGTAAATCGTTTCCAGAAAAGACTAAAAACGAAAGTTACAACTAGAGGGGGTGTGACGGCTGCAGTAAAAGCACCATGCGCATCATAAATTGAATCGAAGTTCATAAAAACAGGCACCATAATTATTCCAACTAAGGTCGCAGCAACCGCAGTAAATCTGGCTACTGATAAGGCTTGACGATCAGTCATATCCTTTTTGACGTATTGTTTGTGAACATCATTGACCCAAACAGCTGAAATCGCTGTGATAAGTGTGTCTACAGTAGACATGAGTGCAGCAATCATTGCTGCTAAAATAAGACCAAAGATTCCTGGTTGGCTTATAAGTTGCGTGGCAGCATAAAACGAATCGTTAGCCTCCATATTCAAAGGAAGGTCCCCATGATTTGCCAAAGCCTTTGCTAACCAACCGGCACCTCCAACCACACAAGCAGCTAAAGGCATTAAAACGACTAGATGTGTCACAACTGCCTTTTTACAATCTTTAAATGAGCGGGCTGATAAGTACCGCATAATGGTGCCTTGATGTAAAAACCCGAACATGATGGAGTTAGCTAATCCATCCTGCCAAAAAATTCCAACACTCGGAAAATTAGAATCACTATTAAAGTTATGAAATACCTTACGAGAATCTCCGGGCAAGTTATCCCAAAAAACATCAAAGCCTCCAAGGTAACTAAACCCCAAACCAAGAATCAAAAAACCTGTGATAAGAAGCATCACACCTTGAAATAAATCAGTCATAATTACACTAGATTGCCCACCTCTAGAAACATATGATACTGATACTAATGCAACGACTACCGCTCCTACAAAAATATCCCACCCTAACAAGTGCTGTAGGACTTTGCCCATTGTATATAGATTCACCCCTACATAACCTACCATATATACTAACAAACAAACAGTTGCCCAAAAACGAACCTTCGAATTAAAGCGTTTCCCAAAGTACTCTGGAATAGACATAACACGTGAGAAATAAAGAATTGGCAACCAACAAAACAACAACAAAGGAAAATACATCCAATCATTACTATAAGTTTGAGTACTAGAAAGACCGTATTGAAATCCTTTACTGGAATATTTAAGAAAACTATAGGAACCTATAGTCGTTGCAATCATACTAAAAGCAATCAGCCACCAAGCAAAACGTCGTCCTCCAAAAAAGAAATCCTCTGTCGATTTCATCTTGCGTCCAAAAACCATACCGAGCACAACGATAATCACGAAGTATCCAACCATAATTACATAATCAATAATCGAGCCTCGATATCCTTGTTTCGGATCAACTGCAGCCTGGCTCTCTGCTGTAGCAACATATTCAGTCGCCTTAGCGCTATCCATCAAAGGAGCCTCGTACTGCAAAAACGCTTGAAGAATAAAATAAAAAACAAAAACGCTTAAAGCCAAGGAAAGATTACGAAACCCACTAGAACTCAAACCTATACTTCCTTGTCTCCAAGCGAGTACCATTCCGAAAACGAAAACAGCACCTCCGCATATGAAGTTATATATAAACGGATCCATTACTTATAAAAACCAAATTACAAAATATAAAAATTTATTCTAAATCTCCAAAGTCATAGATAACAACTTTATCACAAACTTGCTTAAAAACTTTCTCTACAAATTCTACATGCATTGGGTGCACTTGATATTCATCCTGAACAATTTTGTTTTTGAAAGTGATATTTAAGGCCACCTGATAACTCTGATCTACAACAGGTCGGTCGCTCGGAGCGCATTTCCCAACATGCATCGAAATAACACCCGGGATATCAGCAAGATAATGATTTAAACCATCGATCAAACGTTGTTCAGCTCCCTCAACTTCGGGCTTAACCCAAAATATAACAATATGCGAAAACATCAACAGCAGTGAATCCGATGAATCGCTCGAAAGCAAATCAGTTTTGCACCTCATGCCAGCTTTGACATTCCTAATATTTTAATTAATTGTCATCAAATGAACCGTGCTATTTCCATTTTACTTGTTGCCCTCATACTGACAGTAAGCGTAAAAGCAAACAAGCAACCAAACATTGTTCTTATAATATCAGATGACCAAGCCTGGACGGACTATAGTTTCATGGGGCATAAAACAATTGAAACACCTAATATAGACCGGCTTTCTAAAGAAAGTCTTCTTTTCAAGCGCGGATACGTGCCAACAAGCCTATGTTGCCCATCACTTGCCTCTATAATCACAGGACTGTATCCACACCAAACCAAAATTACTGGAAATGAGCCGCCTGTGCCTGTAGGTGGGAAGAGCAGTAAACTATATATTAATCAGGTTCAGGAATGCGTATCTTTCATTGATAATTTACCAACACTGCCTCGACTACTTGCCAAACAAGGTTATATCAGCCACCAATCAGGAAAATGGTGGCAAGGTCACTATTCAAGAGGAGGATTTACCCATGGAATGACCCACGGCGATCCAAAAAGAGGAGGAAGACATGGTGACAAAGGATTGGAAATTGGCAGAAAAGGAATGAAAGAAATTTTTGATTTTATAGAGCAAAGAAATGGTAAGCCTTTTTTTACATGGTACGCACCATTCCTGCCACATACTCCTCACAACCCACCCAAACGCCTGTTAAATAAGTACACAAAAAAAACAGATTCCAAATTCATAGCTCGATATTGGGCTATGTGTGAATGGTTTGATGAAACTTGCGGGGAACTACTACAATACCTTGATGAAAAAAACCTTACAAATGACACAATAGTAATTTATGTCACTGACAATGGCTGGATTCAACGCCCAGACAATGGCCGTTATGCTCCTCGTTCTAAGCGATCTCAATACGACGGCGGAATTAGAACACCTATCATGGTTCGCTGGCCAGGAAAAGTTAAGCCGGAAGAGCGCAATGAGTTAGTCAATAGCATTGATATTGCTCCAACTATCCTAAAAGCCTGCGGCATGAATATCCCCAAAGAAATGCGTGGGATTAACATACTAAATAAAGAAGAATTAAAAAAACGAAAATTCACCTATGGAGCCTGCTATCTACATAATGCAGTAGACATACATAAACCGAACGCCAATCTAACCTATAGGTGGCTTATAGATGGAAATTGGAAAATAATTTTACCTAATAAAACAAACATCACCACACGAAATAATGAGAAAGGAACAAAAAATATTGAGCTCTTCAATTTAATTGCAGACCCATTTGAAAAAAACAATTTAGCAGATTCTCAACAGACAATAGTGAAAAGATTAACCCGAAAAATTAATATTCACCTTCCAACAAACGAAAAAAATAATCTATAAAAGAAAAAGCCAAAACCAAATAGGTCTTGGCTTTTAAAAATATTGGATTAGATCTACTTAGGATTGTTTTTCCTTATCAAATTGTTCATCAAAAACAATATCAGATGAAGGAAAGTCGACTCTTTTACAAAACTCAGCTGATTCTTTTGCCCCATGCTCTCTATCCATCCCGCCATCTTCCCATTCAACAGATAACGGGCCAGTATAACCAACATCATTTAAAGCTCGAATGATCAACTCAAAATTAACTTTACCTCGGCCTACTGACTTGAAGTCCCAATATCTGTTAGATTTATGAAAATCAGTATGGCCGCCAAAAACCCCTGCATCACATAAATGGTCATGCCAAAAAGCATCCTTCATGTGAACATGATTAATCCTGTCAGCAAACTTATAGATAAACTTCACATAATCAACACCCTGATAGCCAAGATGGCTGGGGTCATAGTTAAAACCAAAAGATGGATGATGATCTATAGCCTCTAAAGCACGTTCCGCTGATGCAATATCGAATGCAATTTCAGTAGGGTGAACCTCCAAACCAAATTTGATACCATTTTCCTTAAACACATCCATTATAGGCCCCCAACGATCAGCAAAATCCTTAAAGCCAGCATCTATTTGGCCTGGCATATTTGGTGGAAAACTATAAAGCAAGTGCCATATAGAGCTCCCGGTAAATCCGTTTACAACATTCACACCAAATTCCTTCGCGGCCTTAGCTGTTTTCTTAATTTCTTCAGCAGCACGTTGACGTACTGATTCAGGTTCTCCGTCCCCATAAATGTAATCAGGTAAAATCTGTTTGTGGCGTTCATCAATATTATCACAAACTGCCTGCCCAACCAAATGAGTGGAGATCGCAAAACACTTCATACCGTGACTTTCAAGAAGTTCACGCTTAGAAGAGCAGTAAGCAGAATCTGCCTTATCAACCTCAAAGTGATCTCCCCAACAGGCTAATTCAACTCCATCATAACCAAATTCTTTAGCTTTCTTAACCATTGTATCCAGTGGCAAATCCGCCCACTGGCCAGTAAATAATGTAACTGCTCTTGACATAATATATTTTAGTTAGTCGGTTAAGGAAATTTTTATAAGGGCTTGGCTTAAGGTTCAAGTATCAATTCAATTATGCACACAATACTTAATACTAATTCTTTAGTTCATTAATTTCCATAAAGGCATAACAAAGCATGTGAGCTATACCCATTTGGCAATCTTCAGCACGACCATAGTGCGTGTCATTGATTACAATAGTTTCGTTTGAAATCTCAAATAATTTCCCACGTTTACCTCCAACTAAAGAAACAGTTTGAAGCTTGTTATCGTTAGCCCACTCAATGGCCTTTACAAGGTTAGGTGAATTACCACTAACACTAAATGTTAATACTATATCACCAACTTGGCCGTAGTTTTGGAGCTGACGCAAATATACATCCTCATAAGCGTAATCATTACCAATAGCTGTAATCCAGCTTACATTGTCATTTAGCGATAAAACGTTAAAGCTTTTACCAAGCGCATCAGATGCACCCTTACCAAGATCAGTTGCAAAGTGGGATGCATTAGAAGCGCTGCCTCCATTACCGAAAACAAAAATTCTCTGGCCCTTAGAATGAGCATCCTTAAGCTTTTGGATAATTGATTCAACCTGATCAACCGGAATAGAATCAAGGGCCGTTTTTTGTGCTTCAATATAATTTGCTATCCAATCGCGCATGAACAAATCATTGCAAATATTACTTGCTCATCAAAGCCAAATGCAAAGCACCTATAGGAACAGCGTCCTCCCTTAATTTTGCCAAACGAATATTTGGACCTGGTTTAATAACCTCCATAATTGTTTGCTGAAGTGCTTGCTCGACACCTAATCTTAAAGGCTCTCCCATTAATGACAGCCCTCCCCCCAAAACAATAACAGCAGGATTTAACAGATGCACAACATGTGATAATCCAATAGCTAAATCTCGACAAACTTCATCAAAAATATATCGAGCCCCTTCATCCTCTTCATTGATTGCAGATAATAAATGCATGGCTTCGCCTCCTCTGCCCTTAACCATCCTTGCTAAACAAGAATCAGAATTATTCTCAATATAAT
>TARA_B100001175_G_scaffold188620_1_pt1 | contig 12759 bp, 10 predicted proteins | sample TARA_B100001175 | Tara Oceans TARA_B100001175
GTAGAAATTTTAATTTCATCCATGATAATTTCCGTAATTTAGATCATTATTTTGATAATAGCTCAATTTCAGGAGCAATAATTGATTGCGGCCTATCATCACCTCAACTTGACTCTCCTGAAAGAGGCTTTAGTTTTCAAAACAAAGGACCTTTAGATATGAGATTTAATAATCAGTCAGGTATAACATGTTCAGATATAGTTAATAGTTACAAAGAAGAAGAAATAAGTCATATATTATGGACCTACGGTGAAGAAGAGGAATCTAGAAGAATCGCTAAAGCAATAGTCGAAAGAAGATCAGATAAACTTTTCACAAACACATTTGATTTATCAGATTTAATTAAAAAGAATAAAAAAATAAGAACAAAAAAACATGCAGCAACAAAATCGTTCCAAGCTTTTAGAATTGCTGTAAATGATGAAATTATCAATCTTAAAGAATGTCTTGAAGAGCTCAAGAAAAAAATCGTAAAAGGTGGAAAAATCGTGGTTATTTCTTTTCATTCATTAGAAGATAGACTCGTAAAAAATACATTCAAGGAAAAAGTAAATATTCATGAAAAACGAATACCTATAATAGAGGAAGAAAAAAACCCCATATATAGAACTCATAAGCTTATATATCCTTCTAAAGGTGAAGTTAAAATGAATGTAAGATCAAGAAGTGCAAAAATGAGAGTAATCGAAAAATTATGAAGTTGTTAGATTTTGTTTTATTAAGCCTACTAGTTTTAGTGACTTGCCTTGCTTTGGTCAAAGTAAATCTTGTTTTTGAATATAAAAGAAATTTTGAGCATTTAGATAAAGTTCAGCAAAAAGTATCCTCCTTAGGGAATCAGAATACAAAACTAGATCTTGAAATATCTTTAATAAAATCATCGCCCTTCATCTATGAAAGGGCCTTAGATCTAAGAATGAGAGAACCTGAGATTGAAGACTAATGATAAAACTCAGAATTATTTTTTTGATCTTTTTTATTCTATTGTTATTGCCAATTTTCAGGTATTACGAGCTTAGTAAAGATAGAGATCTCTACGTTTCTAAAGGCATAAGTCAGAGCACGGTTACTGAAATTAATTTCTTACCTAGAGGCAAGATAGTTGATAGGAATGACAATCAATTAGCTCTCGACATAGTTCGACAAACATTACTTTTTGACAGTCAAGCACAAAAAGAAAAAGTATTAGAACTTGCTAAAGCTGAAGAAATTACCATCTTTCTGAACTCTAATAGAAGGCTATGGTTTGAGAATGAAATTGGTATAGATTTTTTAAAAAAAGCTAAACTCGCATGTAGTTGTTCTCCGATTCAAGAACCAAGATCAAGAAGGTATTATCCCTATGGCTCTATTGCAAGTACAGTAATAGGATTTTCAGGTACTGATGGTGGTCTTGAAGGTGTTGAAAAAGTTTTTGAAAATGAAATTTCAAAAAGTGAATCATCTCAATCTTTTTTGCGAAACAGGCGTGGTGGAAAAACTTTTGGCGACTTAACTAGTTTCGATCTGTCCAGCAATAAAAAAAACTTAAAGCTTACATTAGACATTACTCTGCAATACAAACTGTTTGATGAGCTAAAAAATGCAATTTCTTCAAATAATGCAAAAGGGGGCTATGCATTATTAATGGATGCTAAATCTGGTGAAATTTTAGCTATGGCGAGCTACCCAACATTTAATCCTAATGATTCTTCAAGAATTATCGAAAAAAATAGATTAATTGATGATTTCTATGAACCGGGATCTCTTATAAAACCATTTACGGTAGCAGGAGCTTTACAGCTTAATCTAATAGAAAAAAATACTGAGCTAGATACTAATCCTGGGTGTATAACGCTTTCTAAATATAACAGATGTGAAGCTGGAGGTAAGAATTTCGGAAAAATATATCCGCATGAAGTCATATCTAATTCTTCACAAGTTGGGACAGCAATGATTGCTATTAAATTTTCAGACCAACTTTTAAGAGATAATTTAAGTCAATTTGGTTTTGGGGAGCATTTAAATATGAATTGGACTACCAGTTATCCAGGCTTAATTCTCGATAGGCCTAAATTGTATGAAATTGATAAAGCCTCTCTAGGTTATGGGTATAGCATGGCTGCAAATTCTTTACAGATAGCTAGAGCATATAGCGTATTTGCAAACAAAGGTTATATGATTGAACCAAAAATTAAATTTGACGAAGAAATACTACGAAAAAAAGTCTTAGACGAAGATATCGCAATTTTTATTCTAGACGCTTTAAGGGATGTTATTCTTAATGGAACAGCAAAAAATTTACAAAATACATCTATAAACTTAGCAGGCAAAACAGGTACATCTGAAAAATATATTGAAGGATTAGGCCGGGCAAAAGATGGAAGATACTTATCAAGTTTTGCATCTATTTTTCCATATGAAGATCCAAAATTTATAATGGTTGTTACCATTGATGAGCCCGATCCTAATAATTATTTTGGCGCAGATGTTGCAGCTCCCGTTGTTGCAAAAATGTCTGAATTCATGAAGAGGTTAAAGCTTTTATGATAAATCCTCTAGATAACATGAATCTTGAAAAGAGAAACTTTGTTTCTCATTCAAAATATATAAAAGACGATGATATTTTTATTTCTTTAAATAATGGAATTAAATATCTCAGTCAAGACGACATCAATAAGCTTTCCTTAATTCTAATAGACAGCAAATTTGCGGAGTATGACAATCCTAAAATATTGAAAATAAACAATCTTGAAGAAAATTATCTCAAATGGATTGACGAAATTTATGATATTCAGCAAGCAAGCTTTAAAAATTTTTTTGTTACAGGTACAAACGGAAAGAGCACTACAATAGATTTACTTAGCCAGGCTTTTTCATTTAACTCTATCTCTAATTCTACAATAGGCACCCTTGGAACATATTTAAATGGAAATAAATACTTTAGTAATAGCTTAACAACTGAGGAGCCATTATTTATTAGATCAGTAATGCGTAAATGCTTGGAAAATAATATCAAGAATATTTTTATTGAAGCATCATCAATAGGATTGCATCAGAATAGACTTAAAGGCTTGACCATTGAGCATGCAGCATTAACTAATATTTCAAGAGATCATCTAGATTATCATAAAAGTTTTGATGAGTACTTAGTATCAAAGCTTAAATTAGCTGAAAATAGCACTCTAAAAACATTATCTTATAACTTAGACGAAGAGCATTTTTCAAATATTAAGACTACATTTGTGGGCGAAAGAATTTATTCAGTTTCTAATAAACAAAAGAAGGCTGATATTTACTTTGAAATTAAAGAATTTAAAACAAATGGCAGAATAAATTTTTCTGCAAAAACTCCATGGGGCGAGTTTAATTCATGCCCTCAACTGCATGCAAAATATAATATATATAATTTGCTTCTTTCATTACCTTATTACTACTCTATAACTTCAAATTGTACAGAATTTTTTTCTGCTGCAGAAGAAATGACATTGCCCAGTGGAAGACTTCAAAAGATTCCTAATGAAAACATATTTATTGATTTTGCTCATACACCAGATGCTCTAGATGCAGTTTGCTCTGAACTTAAGAAGAAAAATTATAAAGGGTTAAAGTTAGTTTTCGGTGCAGGAGGGGGTAGAGATCAAGGCAAAAGAGAACTAATGGGAAATGTTGCTCAAAAATACGCAAAAAAGATTTATATTACATCTGACAACCCGAGATTTGAGAAACCTGAAGAGATTATAAATATGATCGCAGGAGGAATATCTGATAAAGAGAAAGTGGTCATTGAACAAGATAGAGCAGAAGCAATTAACATGGCAATTAATGAATTAAAAAAAGATGAGATTCTTTTGATAACAGGAAAAGGCCATGAAGAATATCAGATAATAGGAGATGAAAAGAAAGCATTCTCAGATTATGAGGAGATTTTGAAATGTATAAAGTAAAGGGGTTAAAAAAACTAAGCGATTATGCAAATGTATTAGATATAACTTGTCTAAATAAAGATTGTGATATTACATCTATAAAATTTGATTCAAGGGACTCTAAGAGCAACGATATATTTATACCGCTTAAAGGACAAAAATTTAATGGAGAAGACTTCACCGAATCAGCCTTAGAAAATGGCGCTGCTGTAATTACGGAAAAGAATTTAAATGGCTTAACTCTGAAAGTTACAGATGTTTATGAATGTTTGTTGAAGTTAGCTAAAAGAAATTTAGAAAACGTAAGACCACAAATTATTTTCATTACTGGCAGCTATGGAAAAACGACTATCAAAGATATGTTGAAGCATCATCTTGGAAATCAATGTCACTGCAGCAAAGAAAATGAAAATAATGAATTTGGCATACCATTTACAATCTTAAGCATGCCAACAGATACAAAGTTCTTGGTTGTTGAATGCGGTGCAAGAAAAAAGAATGATTTCGATTTAATTTCACAGAAACTATTCTGTGATATTTTTATATTGACAAGCATAGCAAGCAATCACTTAGAATCTTTTGGAGATTTAGAGAGCATTACGAAAACAAAACTTAAACTCAATAACTGTTTAGTTAAAAAAGAAAATTTTATAGATGGACGAAAAATATCTGAAGATAATTTTCTATTACATAATCAAAAAATAGTTGATATGACTATGAGGTTTTTAGGTGTTACCGATTCTCTAAATCATGGTTCATTTAAACCTACAAAAGGAAGAGGAAATAGAATTAGTAGATCTAATGGAGAAATAATTGATCAAACGTATAATGCACACCCAAAAACTATTTATGAGACTGTCACTATGGAAGATCCAAAGAAAACTACTTTAATACTAGGGGATATGGCTGAGCTTGGTAAAGATCAAATTAGTATTCATATTGATATGCTGACAAAACTTAAAGAATATGAAATTTTCGTAACAGGAAATTTATTCAAAAAAGCCCTCGAACAATTAAAAACTTCAAATGTTAATTATTTTCATGGATTAGGAGATTTTCCAAAACAAACCTTAATTAAAAAATTAGATGCAGGAGAAAATTTATATTTTAAAGGTTCAAGGTCTAGTAAAATGGAGCAATATTTAAATTTGATAACTGATGATTGATTTATTACTTAACCTCCTCCCGGAAAAATCAAACTTTTTAAATCTATTTTCCTATTTAACAACTAGGACTATTTTGGCAACTCTGACTGGACTAATGATGGTTCTTTTTCTTGGAGAAACATTTATTAAAAAAATTAGGTTACTTCAATTCCAGCAGTCCATCGGTGATCGTGGTCCAGATAGTCATAAGTCTAAAGATGGTACTCCGACTATGGGAGGTTTATTGATAATTGGAAGTGTTATTTTGTCCGGTTTTCTATGGGGAGATTTAGCAAATAAATATCTTTTATTGTCTATCTTCTGTTTATTTATGTTCGCTCTAATAGGTTTTGCCGATGATTACAATAAGATAAAACACAAAAACCAAGAAGGTATATCTGGAAAGTCTAAAATCTTTTGGCAATTTATTTGTGCATGCATCATTTCAGTTGTTCTGTATACTACGGCTGAAAATAAAATAGAGACTTCATACATAGTCCCTTTTTTTAAAGATGTGGTTTTGGATTTTGGTATTTGGTTCATATTTATTTCTATCTTTATAATCATCGGAAGTTCTAATGCGGTTAATTTAACTGATGGTTTAGATGGCCTTGCAATATTGCCAGTAATAATAATAACTTCAGCACTTGGTATAATTGCATGGGCTTCTGGAAATATAATTGCTGCTGAATATCTCTATATACCTCATATTATAGGCACAGGAGAATTATTAGTTTTATGCGGAGCAATGGTTGGCGCAGGAATAGGCTTTCTATGGTTTAATACTTATCCTGCTCAGATATTCATGGGTGATGTTGGGTCTCTTTCAATGGGAGCATTTATAGCACTTATTGCAATAATTGTTAGACATGAAATAGTCTTTGCGGTAATGGCAATGGTTTTCGTAATGGAAGCAATGAGTGTAATTCTGCAGGTAGCTTCATTTAAGATAAGGAAGAAAAGAATATTTAGAATGGCTCCTATTCACCATCATTTTGAACTTATGGGCTGGAAGGAACCTAAAATAATTGTCAGGTTTTGGATCTTAACTTTTATTTTTGTGCTAATTGGCCTATCTCTACTGAAAATTAGATAATGAAATCATTAATCTTTGGTTATGGACAGACAGGCAAGTCTTTCGAAAAATATTTAACGAATAAGAATATAGTTTTTGATATTTACGATGATGATGTGAATAAATTGCCAGAAGCTCATCAAGGAAAACATATAAGCCCAGCATTTAATTCCCTAGAAAATTATAAAGATATTTATATTTCACCAGGAATAAAATTACAGAATTATTTAACTAGAGAACAGATTACTAATTTAAATCTCAAAAGTGATTTAGATATATTTTTCTTAGAGCACAATTCATTTAAAATTGGAATTACCGGCACAAACGGAAAGAGCACATTGGTGCATTTTTTAGAGCAAGCCTTAAATCACTCTAGTTCAGCCATAGCTTTAGGTAATATTGGAAATCCAGTATTAGAAAACCTTAATCACCAAAAAAAATATAGTGTTATTGAAGCTTCAAGTTATCAATTAGAAAAAATGGAAAGCAATTTATTTGATTTAGCTATCATCACTAATATAGAACAAGATCATATTAAGTTTCATGGGACTTTCAAGAGATATAAAGAAGCGAAGCTTAGAATATGCAGAGATAAAATAAAGACTATCCTATGTGATGGTCATGACTACGAAACTATTGCCAAGAAAATTGCTAAAGACCTGGAACCTAATTCAAACTATGATGACCTAAAATTATCTTCTCTTCCGCATAGGCTTGAAGAGTTCGCAGAAAGGTTCATAGATGATTCTAAATCAACAAATTCATCTTCATTGAAGCATGCAATATCAAAATTAGACTTTTCAGGAACACTGATTATCTGTGGAGATCCAGATAAAGAATGTTTAGATGAAATAATTATCAAAGGACCGAAGAGGGTCTACATTTTTGGCAAGCATAGAAAAGACCTTCTAAAGATAATTAAGCATGAAAATATTAAAGATTTTGCCACTCTTGATGAGGCTCTTAAAGACTTGAAAAGTTCAAATGATTCCTCAAAAATTTTATTTTCACCCGGCAACCCTAGTGGAAAGGATTTTCAGAATTTTAGTGAGAGAGGCCAATACTTTAAAAATAAAGTATTAAAATATTTTGGTGAATAAAAAAGAGAGTCTTTTAGATAAATCTTTATTAATACCATTTGGGATACTTACAGCTATAAGTATCGTTTTTATATATTCATCTTCTAGTGTTGTAGCTGATGCAGATTTTGGCAATCAGTACTTTTATCTGCAAAGACAATTAGTAGCTTTATCTATAGGGTTATTTGCTGGAACCATATTTTTATTTGTTCCAATATCTTTTTATAGAGAAAATGGACTTTTACTTATATTAATATCAGCATTTTTACTTTCTTTAGTATTTATACCTGGAATCGGTGTTGAAAAAAATGGAAGCTTAAGATGGATTAATATAGGCTTCAATATTCAACCTTCAGAAATTGCAAAAATTTTTGTCCCTATTTATCTTTGCGGTTACTGTCTAAGAAGAAAAGATCAATTAGAAAATTCTTGGTGGGGTTTTATTAAGCCATTAATTCTGACATCAATTATAAGTATATTGCTTTTACTTGAAATGGATCTTGGTGCAACTGTTGTTATATTTGCTATAGGAATATTGATTTTATTTATAGGAGGGGCAAAGTTTAATCAGCTTCTTATATTATTTTTAGTGTTCATTTCAATAGTCATTTTAATTGCCTATTTTAATGAGGAAAGATGGAGCAGAGTTGTAAGTTTTTCTAATCCTTGGGACGATGTAGGAGGAACTGATTATCAGCTAATAAATGCTTTAGTTGCTTCAGTGCAAGGTGGTTTTTCTGGATTGGGTATAGGGGAAAGCACTCAAAAATATTACTTTCTACCTGAATCGCATACTGATTTTATATTTTCAATTTTTGTTGAAGAAACTGGAGTAATTGGCATGGCATTATTATTTAGCTGTTACTTAGTTATTCTGTGGAGACTATTCAAGCTTGCCGATAGTTCTATGAAGAAAAACTTCTTTTTTAATAGTCTTTTAATATCTTTTTTTGCATTATTATTTTTCATGCAAACTTCTTTAAATATTTTCGTAAATTTAGGCCTAATCCCAACAAAAGGACTAGCATTGCCATTTATAAGTTATGGGCGCAGCAGTGTTATTATGAATTTTATAGCTTTAGCTATCACATTAAGAGCTAGCTGGGAATTTAGGAATAATATTAAATGAAAATTGCAATTTTTGCTGCTGGGACTGGAGGCCATATTTTTCCTGCATTATCTATAGCAGAAGAATTTAAAAAAGATGATGTAGTTTTTTTTGCATCAAGCAGAGAGTTAGAGAAAAAAATTTATAAAGAAACAGAATATAAAGTTATTTACCTAAATATCGAAGGATTCAGAGGTAAAGGCATAGTTAAGAAATTAATATGGCCTATTAGTTTTATTTACAATTTATTTAAAGTCATCTGCATTCTAATTAATGGTAATCCAAAAAAAGTTCTCTTGATGGGCGGGTACATTTCATCACTTGGATTGGTGGCAGGAAAGATCCTTTTTAAAAGTCTATATATACATGAACAAAATTCCATTCTTGGAACATCAAACAATATTTCAAAATTTTTTGCTAAGAAAGTATTTACAGGCTTCAAATTAGGTCTGAGAAATGAATGTAATTCTGGAAACCCAATAAGAAAAGAAATAAGAGGATCAAGTTATTTTGATGTTCCAGATAAAGACAATATATTAATAATTGGTGGCAGTCAGGGCTCAAAATTTTTTAATGATAATTTACCTCAAGCATTAGTTGAGTCAGACATATCAGAAAAAATTATTTTTCAGAAAGGCAGCCATACAATTAATTTTGAATCTACCCAAATTGAATTTATGGATTTTATAGATGATATTTCAAAGGTATTTGCTAAAACAAAATTTGTGATATGTAGGTCTGGGGCCTCAACAGTAGCTGAATTACAATCTTATGGTATGCCAGCACTATTTTTTCCTTTACCAAGCTCCATAGACGACCATCAAAAATATAATGCTAATTATGCTGCAAAGGATGGCGGAGCTAGAGTTTTCAACGAAGAGGAATTCAACAAAAAAGAATTTTTAATAGAACTAAATAGATTTAATTCCTTAGATTTAAGAGAATTAAGCAAGAAGATTAAAAAAGAAATACATTTAGATGCAGCAAAAAAAATAGCAGATGAAATTAAGCAAAATTAAAAATATTCATTTTATTGGAATTGGTGGAGTTGGAATGGTTGGAATAGCAGAGATGCTGTTAAATCAGGGCTTTACTGTTACTGGTAGTGATCTAGTTGAGAATAAAAATACTGAGAGACTTAAGCATCTAGGAGCAAAAATTTTTATCGGCCATGCTGAAAAGAATGTAAGAGATTCAGATGTTGTTGTTTACTCTACAGCAGTCACTCAATCTAACCCTGAAATGCGTTGTGCAAGGTCTTTAAATAAAACAATCATTGCAAGGGCAGAAATGTTATCAAGTCTAATGCGTGGATTTCAAAGTATAGCTGTAGCTGGCTCACATGGAAAAACAACCACTACTAGTCTAATAGCTAATATTTTTATTAAAGCCAAATTTGACCCTACATACATAATTGGTGGGAGAATATTGGGACAAGAAGACAAAAGTATTCTTGGCTCTAGCGAATATCTTATTATTGAGGCTGACGAAAGTGATGCATCATTTCTACATTTAAGCCCAGAGATAAGTGTTATAACTAATATTGATAATGATCACTTAGATTTCTATGAAAATAATATAGAAAAACTTAACGAAACATTTCATCAATTTCTTGAAAACTTACCTTTTTATGGCACAGCAATAATTTGTATAGATGAAGAAAAAGCTGAAAAGCTTTTCAATGATCTAGCTAGACCAAAAATATCTTATGGATTTAGCAAATCAGCAGATTACTATTTAAAAGATTTAAAACAAGTAAGTAATTTTCAGGAATTTACCTTGGTAAGAAGCTCAGTTGGCAAGGAAGTTAGATTGAAATTGAAAATTGCTGGACGCCACAATGCACTGAATGCAACAGCTGCATACATAGTTGCAAAGGAAGCAGGCATAAACACAAAAACTATAAAAGACTCTCTAAAATCATTTGGAGGAGTATCAAGAAGACTTGAATTCAAAGGAGACCTAAAAATTAGTAATAAAAAAATAAAATTACTTGATGATTATGGTCATCATCCAACAGAAATTAGTGCAACAGTAGCAGCGATTAAGTCTTCTCATAGAAATAAAAAAGTTAATATGATTTTTCAGCCCCATAGATATTCACGATCCTCGATACTTTTTGATGATTTCATAGATTGTCTTGGAGCAGTAGATAAAGTAATTATTCTAGATATTTACTCAGCGGGAGAACAAAATACTCAGAATATAAGCTCTTATGATTTTGTTAATTCTTTACTGAACAAGGGCAAGAAAGCCTTTTTTGCTAAAAATTTAAATGAAATTTCAAAAATCCTTGAAGCTGAAGTAAAGAACAATGAAATTCTTGTTACTCAAGGAGCTGGTAACATAGTTGATATTTCAAATTCTCTATTGGCAATGTACAAATGAAAGAAGTCATTATTCTCTATGGAGGCAATTCAGATGAGAGTCAAATATCTGAACTTACCGCAAATTCAATAAACAAACATATAGACAGAGAAACTTTTTTACCTACTTTACTTAATTTAAATGATTTCAAGGTCAATAAAATTGATAAAAATTCAATTGTTTTTATAGCAATTCATGGTGTTGGAGGCGAAGATGGTGAGATACAGAAAATTTTAAATGAGCAAGCAATAACTTTCACTGGCTCAGATCAAAAATCATGTGAAAATTGTTGGAATAAGATTCAATCAAAAAAAATTCTTATAGAAAATCAACTTCCAACCCCTGAATATATTGTTTCAAGTAAAAATAAAAAAATTCATCCTGATGCTGATTTCTTAAACTATCAAGGTGGTTTTTTTGTTAAGCCTAATTGTAATGGATCAAGTTTAGGAATTTCTAAAGTAAAAAATAAAGAAATGCTACAGGATGCAATAACTTTTGCTAATGACTTTTCAGAAGATGTAATAATAGAAAAAGCATATAACGATTCCGAATATACAGTAGGCATTCTTAATGGAAAAGCATTAGAGCCTCTACAAATTCTGCCTGATTCTAATAGAAGCTTTTACGATTATACAGCTAAGTATGAATCTGCAAAAACAAAAAAGACTCTTTTAAATGACCAAGATTTAAAAGATGAACTAAAAAATATTGCACTTAAAGCATTTTTTTCTCATGGCTGCAGGATATGGGGGAGAGTCGACTTTGTCTTTGATGGTAAAAACCTAGGTATTTTAGAGATTAATACTGTTCCAGGATTCACTGAAAAGAGCTTATTCCCTTTGGCTGCAAAGGAATCAGGGATAAACTATCAAGAATTAATAACAATGATAATTGAAGGATCAATTAAAGAAACATGATTTGTATTTTAGATTTTGGCACATCAAAAATAAGCTCTATTCTAGTTAAAGATGAAGATGTATCCCCTGAAGTCGTAGCATTTTCATCGGTTGAAACTTCTGGCATCAAAACAGGATCAATAATAAATATTGGCCAAATTTCTGAAGATATTTCAAAGTGCATAAATGAATTAGAAAATAAAGCTGGAGAAAAAATAAAAGATGTTATTGTAAGCTTCTCTGGAGAACAAATATCTAGTATCAATTCTACTGGCTCTGTAATTATTAGACAAAAAGAAGTCACTGCTCGAGATGTTCAGTCTGCACTTAATATGTCTTCAACTTTAAAAGTGCCAAACGATAAAACACTGCTTTATGTATCACCGAATGAATATATTATTGATGGACAGCCTGGCATTGCACAACCAATAGGAATGAATGGTGTAAGACTAGAAGCCAAATCTCATTTAATATACTGTTCACAAAATACCAAAGAAAATATCTCAAAGTGTATTGAAGAATTGAATGATTTAAGAATTAAAAAATTCTATTTCAATCAATTGGGCGCTGCTGAAAGTGTTTTAACAAAAGATCAGAGAGAGCTCGGTATTTGTTTGTTAGATATAGGTGCTGGAACAACTGATCTGACAATTTACAAAGGAGGATCAATTCGATTTTCAAAAGTTTTCCCTTATGCGGGAGATTTTATTACTGAAACTATTGCTACATCACTCAAAATTACATCAATGCAAGCAGAAGAAGTTAAAAAGAAATATGGGTGCGCTATTTTAGATTCAGATTCGCAAGATTCATTAAAAATAATGGGAAATAGTGGAAATAGAGATACGGAAATATCAAGAAAAGCACTTTCTGAAGTGATTGAGAAGTCTTTAACTAGGATTATAAGACACTGCGCTATTTGTGTTGAAGATAATGGTATGTTGAGTTCTATGCCCACTGGTTACGTTCTTACAGGCGGAACAGCAAACCTAGAAGGCATAAAAAAATTAGGAGAGAATGTTACAAAAAACAACTTTGAAATAGGCTTTCCAATAATTGAAATGCCCACCAAATCAGAACAACTAATTAAACCACAATTCAGCCCTATTCTAGGAATGATAAAATTTTGCGCCATAGAACAAAATAAACAGTTTACCTTTAATCAAAGCAGGGGTATCATA
>TARA_B100001175_G_scaffold168865_1_pt1 | contig 12689 bp, 12 predicted proteins | sample TARA_B100001175 | Tara Oceans TARA_B100001175
AAAATTATGCAAACATCAGTAATAGACTTATTAGTACCAACTGAAATACAAGTTGATGACGTGTCACCAACTTTATCAAAGGTCACGCTTGAGCCTTTAGAAAGAGGTTTTGGGCATACTTTAGGCAATGCCTTAAGAAGGATACTCCTCTCATCCATGCCAGGAGCTGCCGTAACAGATGTATCAATTGATGGTATATCTCATGAATACAGCACAATAGAAGGAGTCAGGGAAGATGTTATCAATATATTGCTTAACATTAAAGATATGCCGATTAATTTAATTGAAGGCGATTCTGCAGAGATTTCATTAGATGTAACAGGACCTTGTGATGTTTTGGCTTCTTCTTTTGAAGCTCCCGGCAATGTTGAACTCGTCAATCAAGATTTTCATATTGCAACAATTGTCGATAAGGTGAATCTTAAAATGACACTGACTGTTAAAACTGGTAGGGGTTATGAACCAGCTGATCTAAGAGAAGACGAAGACAGAGTTGTAGGAGCGCTAAAAGTTGATGCCTCATATAGCCCTGTTAGGAGAGTATCCTATACGGTTGATAATGCTAGGTCTGGCAAAAGAACCGACTTGGATAAATTAGTAGTTGAACTTGAAACTGATGGAACTTTAGATCCAAAAATGGCTATTGAACATTCAGCAACAATACTCCAACAACAGCTTAGTGCTTTTGTTGATTTAGATGCCATTGCAGAACAAGAGGCCAAAAAAGATCAGAATGATTTTGATCCTATATTACTAAGATCTATTGAAGAACTAGAGCTCACAGTTAGATCTACAAATTGCTTAAAAGCTGAAAGTATATTTCTAATTGGTGATTTAATTCACAGATCAGAATTTGATTTACTAAAAACACCAAATCTAGGTAAAAAATCTCTTAACGAAATTAAAGATGTCCTAGCCTCTAAGGAATTGTCGCTTGGCATGAATGTAGAAAATTGGCCACCGGTAGGATAAAAAAATGAGACACAGAAAATCTGGAAGAAAATTTAATAGAAACTCTTCACACAGAAAAGCATTATTTAAAAATCTTGCTATTGCACTTATTGAAAGAGATATTATCAAAACAACTTTACCCAAGGCAAAGGAGTTAAGAAAGTTTATTGAACCATTAATAACATTAGGTAAAGAAGATACTGTTGCGAACAGAAGACATGCATTTAGTAAATTACGCTCCGACTCAGCTGTAGCAAAATTATTTACTGAGGTTTCTGTTAATGCAAAAGACAGAAACGGCGGTTACACACGTATTATCAAAGCTGGTTTTAGACCTGGCGATAAAGCTGATATGGCTTACATTGAGCTTGTTGATAGGATTAATGAAGAGTCTGACGGTATAACTGAACCTAAATTAAAAGAGGACGAATCTGCTGCTTAATTTAATATCTTCTTAAGGAATTGTCCTGTATAAGATTTCTTTTCTTTAACCACGTCTTCTGGGCTTCCTTCTGCGACTATTTCACCACCATCAGAGCCACCTTCAGGGCCTAAATCAATAATCCAGTCAGCGGTTTTAATCACATCAAGATTATGCTCAATTACTACAACCGTGTTGCCTTGTTTTTTTAGTCTCTCTAGAACTGTTAAAAGAAGTTCAATATCAGCAAAATGCAAACCTGTTGTTGGCTCATCCAAAATAAAAAGAGTTTTTCCAGTACTCCTTTTAGATAATTCCTTTGATAATTTAATTCTTTGAGCTTCTCCCCCAGATAAAGTTAAAGCCGATTGCCCAAGTGTTATATACCCCAGACCAACATCATCAAGAGTACTTAATTTTTTTTTGATTGTTGGCTGTGCCTCAAAGAAAACTAGGGCATCTTCTACGGTCATATTTAGAATATCACTAATATTTTTTTCTTTGAATTTTATTTCTAAAGTTTGTTCGTTATATCTATCTCCTTCACAAACGTCACATTTTACATACACATCAGCAAGGAAATGCATCTCAACCTTTATCATTCCATCTCCCTGACATGCTTCACATCTTCCACCTTTAACATTAAAGCTAAATCTTCCTGGTTTATAGCCTCTAGATCTAGCTTCAACTGTTTGTGAAAGGAGATCTCTTATATAAGAAAAAAGGCCGGTATAAGTGGCAGGATTCGATCTAGGCGTTCTTCCTATAGGAGATTGATCAATATTTATTACTTTATCAAGATGATTTAACCCTTCTATTTTTTCACATTTAATCTCTTTAGATAATTTTGATTTATTTAACATAAAAGAGCTAATGGGTAATAGAGTTTGATTTATAAGAGATGATTTTCCAGACCCAGATACACCAGTAATACAAGTGAATAAGCCTACTGGAATATTTACATTAATGTCTTTTAGATTATTCTCAGATGCATTAATAATTGTTATTTTTTCATTTTTTAATTTAGTTCTTTTGGAGGGAATTTTAATTTTCTTCTTTCCGGATAAATACATAGCCGTAATTGAATCCTTATTTTGCAAGATAGACTTCAAATTTCCTTGTGCACATATTTCTCCGCCATGCTTTCCAGCACCAGGACCAATATCAATTATATGATCTGCAGATCTTATGGCTTCTTCGTCATGCTCGACTACTATAACTGTATTTCCTAAATTTTTAAGATTGTTAAGAGTACCAATTAACTTAGCGTTATCTCTTTGATGCAATCCAATAGAAGGTTCATCCAATACATAAGTAACACCTACGAGGCCAGATCCAATCTGACTTGCAAGTCTAATTCTTTGAGCTTCTCCACCTGACAAAGTTTCAGCACTTCTACTTAATGTTAGGTAGCTTAATCCCACATCTTCCAAAAATGTAAGTCTATCTAGAATTTCTTTAAGGATTTTTTCAGCTATTTTTTTCTTTGCTCCATCTAATTTCATATTTTTAATAAAGCTCAATGAATCATTAATCCTCATGTTGGTGATGTTATGAATTTGTGTATCATTTATATAAACATTTCTAGAATGTATGTTTAGTCTTGAGCCATCACATTCGTCACATTTACTTTCAGACATTAGCTTTACTAATTCATTTCTAATGTACTCTGAATCTGTTTCTTTAAATCTTCTCTCAGTACTAGGTATTACCCCCTCAAATCGATGCTTTCTAATAATACGACTACCGCTTCTGAATCTATGAGAAAAATCTATTTTTTCTTGCGTGCCCCACAAAATGATATCTTTTATATTTTGGGGATAATCTTTCCATTTAGTCGTAAGCTTAAAATCGAAATGAGCGCTTAAACAGCGTAATTGATAATAATAGAACCTATTTCTTCTAGTCCATCCTTTGATAGCGCCATTAGCAATTGAAACCTCATCATCTTGTATTAATCTTTTTTCATTAAAAAATTGTATTACTCCAAGACCATCACACCTAGTACATGCTCCGTAAGGATTATTAAATGAAAACATCCTTGGTTCTAATTCTGCAATTGCATAACCGCACTGTGAGCAAGAAAAATTTGATGAATATAATGTATAGGACTTTGTATCAATTTCCTCTACTTCAACAAGACCATCTGATAGAAATAATGATGTTTCAACCGATTCAGATATTCTTGATCTAATATCATCTTCAGTTTTTATCACTAACCTATCAATAACAGCTGAAATATCATGTTTTTTGTTTTTTTCTAGTTCTGGAAATTCTTCTATTGGATAAACTTTTCCATTAACCTTTACTCTCACATAACCGCTTTTTCTTAACTCGTCATAAATACCGAGATGCTCTCCCTTTTTCCCTCTTACCACCGGAGCCATTATCATAATTTTTGTGTCTTTTTTTAATTTAAGAATTTCATCACATATTTCAGAAACAGTTTTTGCTTTTAACTGCTCATTATGATCAGGACATACAGGTGTTCCTATTCTTGAAAAAAGTAACCTTAGATAGTCATAAATTTCTGTTACTGTTCCAACAGTTGACCTTGGGTTATGAGAGGTAGCTTTTTGCTCAATAGAAATGGCTGGAGACAAGCCTTCAATTTGATCTACGTCTGGTTTCTCCATCATAGATAAGAACCTTCTAGCATATGTTGACAAGGATTCAACGTACCTTCTTTGACCTTCTGCATAAAGAGTATCAAAAGCAAGAGACGATTTACCAGAACCTGATAGACCTGTAATTACAACTATCTTGTTTCTTGGTATCTCAAGATTAATATTTTTTAAATTATGAGTTCTCGCACCTTTTATAAAAATACTATCCATATGAAAAAAATTCCGTGATGAAAAAATTAAATTAGGTTAAACTTTTACTTATTATAAGAGGTAATTATGAGCAGAGGAGTAAATAAAGTAATTTTAGTTGGAAATCTTGGACAAAAACCAGAAATAAGGTATACGGCAACTCAAACAGCAGTCGCTAATTTGTCTATAGCTACAACTGAATCATGGAAGAATAAAGAAACTGGGGAGCCCGATTCTAAAACAGAATGGCATAAAGTGGTTTTCTTCGGTAATTTAGCTGAAATAGCAAAACAATATTTAGACAAAGGTTCTAGTGTATATGTTGAGGGAAAAATACAAACAAGAAAATGGAAGGATCAAGAGGGAAAAGATAGATGGACGACTGAAATATTAGGCAATCAATTAACAATGTTAGGTTCCAGAAACTCTTCAGATTCTTCAATGCAATCAAATGCCACATCAAATGCCACATCAGACACACCATTTCCAGAAGATGATAGCGGACCAGGCTTAACGGATGATGATATTCCTTTTTAGATAGTTATTTTGTTAAAAGAATATAAAACTATCTGTTTGGACGAAACTGATTCAATTGCAATACTGAAATTAAATAGACCTGAAAGTCTTAATGCTTTTAATATGCAAATGTTGGAAGACATGCTTTCAGCAATTGATTATGTAAATAATAATGACAACATTAAGTCCATGGTTATCACTGGGACTGGCAAAGCATTTTGTGCAGGCGCTGATCTTTCTTCAGGCGAAAAAACTTTTGATAAAAGTTTTGATACTAAAAGTAAATTTGAATCAAACTTTAGAAGAGATGCTGGTGGAATATTGTCTCTTAAAATTTATAATTCATTAAAACCTGTGATTTCAGCTTCTAATGGTGTAGCTGTAGGAATAGGTGCAACCATGCAACTACCGACTGATTTAAGGATAGGCACAAAAAATTCTAGATATGGTTTTGTATTTGCAAAGAGGGGCATTGTTCCTGATGGATGTGCAAGCTGGTTTCTTCCAAGAATAATAGGTATTTCAAAGGCTCTTGAACTATGTTATTCAGGAAAGATAATAGATGCCACGGAAGCGTTAGATATTGGGCTGCTAAATTATCTTGTAGATGAAGATCAGCTAATTGATAAAGCTATAGAACTTTTAAATACATTTTTTGACTCTAGTGCTCCAATATCAGTAGCTATGACTAGACATATGCTATGGTCTCTTTCAGCAGATAATAATCCCGAGCATGCGCATATAATTGAGAGTAAACTAATAAATTCAAGAGGAGCTTCAAGTGATGCTAGAGAGGGAGTAATGTCCTTCCTAGAAAAAAGAGGCCCTAACTTCAAAAATAAAATTTCAAGCGATATGCCAAAAGATTTTCCATGGAGAGTATCTAACTTTAAAGATAAGTAATTTTATGTTATTCGATGAGTATCAACTTAAAAATATAACTCTTAGAAATAGAATTGTTATGGCGCCAATGACCAGAAACCAATCACCTGGTGGGATTCCTACCGATGAAGTTATTTCATATTACACAAGAAGAGCTAAAGCGGAAGTAGGAATGATAATTACAGAAGGTATAGAGGTTAGTCATAAGGCTTCAAGCGCATATCCAAATGTCCCAAGACTTGATAGCTTAAAAGCTAGAGATGGGTGGAGAAAAGTTGTTGATGGAATAAAGAATAATGGAGGGGCTGTTATTGCTCAGTTGTGGCATTGCGGTGGTTTTAGAAAGCTCGGCATGCAGCCTAATCCTGAAGTACCAGGTTATACCGCGTCGGGATTAGTCAAACCAGGAAAGAAAGTAGCGCATGCTATGACCAATGAAGATATTCAAGATACTATTAATGCATATAGTTCTGATGCAAAGTTTTGTGAAGAAATAGGATTTGATGGAGTTGAAATTCATGGCGCACATGGTTATCTAATAGATAATTTTTTATGGAGTGGTACCAATATAAGAGATGATTCTTATGGAGGAAGTATTGAAAAGAGATCTCAATTTGTTTCTGAAATAATAAAATCAGTGAGAGATAATGTTAGCAACAGCTTTATTGTTGGTTTGAGATTTTCTCAATGGAAGCAGCATGATTTTGAAGCGAAGTTAGCAAATAATCCTGAAGAATTAAAAAAAGTTTTAGAACTCCCGCTGGAAAGCGGACTAGATTATCTTCATTCGAGTATGAGAAGATTTTGGGAGAATGAATTTGAAGGCTCCGAAGATAACCTAGCATCATGGACTAAGAAGATTTCTAATTTACCTACGATTGGAGTAGGCAGTGTTGGCCTAGATACTGATTTTATTGATATGACTGCACCAGCACAACCTACTAGTATTGATAGAGCTATTAATGATATTTCGAGCGAGAAGTATGATTTAATTGCAGTTGGTAGAGCTCTTATTTCAGATCATGAATGGGTTATAAAAATGAAGGAGGGGAGGCTTAAAGATGTTATTCCTTATTCAAAAGAATCATTATTTAAACTTTATTAATATTTACTAATTACTAAACTAGCATTAGTGCCACCAAATCCGAAAGAATTACTTAGTATATTTTCAACTTGAACCTCTAACGTTTCCGCAACTATATTAAGATTCTTTGCTTCTTCACAAAGATTTTTGATGTTAATTGATGGAGCAATAAATTTTTCATTAATCATCATTATGGAGTAAATTGCTTCATGTGCACCAGTTGCACCTAACGAATGACCTGTCATTGATTTTGTTGAACTAATCATTGGCGAATCAGATCCAAAGAGTTGGTTAATTGCATTTAATTCTGCAACATCTCCGACAGGCGTACTTGTTCCATGTGTATTAATGTAGTCAATATTTTTTCCAGAGCTTTTTATTGCACCCTGCATACATCTTACTGCTCCTTCGCCAGATGGGGCAACCATATCGTAGCCATCTGAATTTGCAAAATATCCTGATAGTTTGGCTAAGATTTTTGCACCTCTTTTTTTCGCATGCTCTTCTTCTTCAAGTATTAGCATGCCAGAACCTCCAGAAATTACAAAACCATCTCTATCACAATCATAAGGCCTAGAAGCTATTTCAGGAGATGAATTAAAGTTTGATGACAAGGCTCCCATCGCATCAAATAAACAAGATGAACTCCAATGCTCATCATCACTCCCTCCAGCAAATACAATGTCTTGTTGACCACTTTTAATTAGTTCGGCAGCATGACCTATACAATGTGCGCTTGTAGCACAAGCAGAAGATATTGAGTAATTTATTCCTTTTAGTTTTAGCGCTGTTGCGATAATAGCTGATATCGAGCTAGACATACTTTTAGTTACACCGTACGGGCCAATTCTTTTTGGCCCTTTCTCTCTCGCAATGTCTCCACTAGCAACCATAATTCTAGTTGAAGCACCTCCAGATCCAGCTACAATTCCAATTCTTGGAGAATCTAGGTCTTCTTCGTTTAGTTGAGCCATTTCTAAAGCGTCCCTGGTAGCCAAATAAGCATAACCTGCAGATTCACCCATAAACCTGAGTAATTTTCTATCTATATGCTCACTCAGATCTATACTTATTGAACCAGAGATACAGCTTCTGAAACCCATTTCTGAGTAAGTTCCATTAAAAGCAATACCAGATTTTCCATTTTGAAGATGATCAAGCACTTCATTATATGTATTTCCAATACATGATTTAATACCAAAACCAGTTATCACCACATTTTTCATTAGAAATTACTCGGATCTTTAAATAAGCCCACTTTTAGTTTCTCAGCGGTATATATTTTTTTATTATCAACATACATTTCACCATCTGCAAGACCAACAATTGCACCCCTATTTATAACTCTTTTTATATTTAGCTTGTAAACAACTTTATTTGCATTTGGAAGAACTTGACCAAAAAACTTTATGTTTTCTGCGCCTAGGGCTCTTCCAATTCCTGGAAGTCCTGTCCATAAAAGATAAAAGCCTAGCAATTGCCACATCGCATCTAGTCCAAGGCATCCAGGCATTACTGGATCTTCTTTAAAATGACAATTGAAGAACCATAAATCTGGATGTATGTTAAGTGTGGCTTCTATAGACCCATTGTTATATTCACCAGAATGATTATCTATATTATTAATTTCATCAAACATTAGCATTTGATCAGAAGGCAGTCTTCCATCTCCTGCTTTAGTAAATAACTCACCATTTGAGCAAGCTACTAGCTCTTCTTTTGAATAATATTTTTTAGGGCTAAAGTTCATTTTTTTCTATTAAACGCAGTATTTGCTAATTCTATCATTTCTTTTCTTATCTTAAGATCCTTTATTTTTTTTGCATACTTTATAGATTTTTCATGGTACTGACTTGCCAGCTTATTAGTTTTTGCAATTCCCCCTAAACTCTTAATTAGTTTTATATCATTTTTCTTAACCTTTCTTGAACTTTTAAGCAGCTCTTTAAGTTGTTTTTTTTGATCAAAATTGGCATTTTTATAAGCAAAATAGAAGGGGTACGTAACTTTTCCTTCTTTAATATCTTGAAAAGTAGGCTTCCCAATTTCTTCACCTTCTGAATAATCAAGTAAATCATCCTTAATTTGAAAAAGAACTCCTAGGTTTTTTGCACATTCGCTAATATCTTCTTTATATTTAACACTCGCATTTGCAATAATTGCCCCTGTTTTTGCAGATGCTTCAAAAAGCCTTCCGGTCTTAAAGTAACTAATTTTTTTGAGCTTATTTAGTGTTATATCTAGATTCCGTATAGCCTCAAGCTGTATTAATTCTCCCTGAGAAATATCATTCGTTGCATCTGCTAATTCTTTCAATATTTCTTTATTACCAATTTCGACCATAAAAATAAAAGCTTTTGAATATATGTAATCCCCTATCAATACACCATGTGAATTAGACCAAATCTTATTTACTGATTTAATACCTCTTCTAGTTGGCGAGTCATCAACAACATCATCATGAACTAGAGTTGCTGTATGCAATAACTCAATAACGGCTGCAAGCTTAATTCTGTTTTTATTTTTTTTTATTGAAGAAGCTATAAGGTTAAGCATAGCTCTCATTTTCTTTCCGTTAGACTTAAAAATATACTTATAAAGGTTAAAAATTATTTTTTCCTTATTTAAATCTTTCCTGATCAAAGATTCAACAAGCTTTAATTCTTTCGAAAGTTCTTTATTGTTCATATAACTTCATTAAATTGGTTAAAATATAACTTAAGTATTGCTAAATTCTTCATTAAAGCGTATATTTTGCGAGCTTTTAAGGATTATATTATGTATGCAGTTATAGAAACAGGTGGAAAACAGCATAAAGTTGAAAAAGGTATGGTTTTGTCCGTAGATCTTTTAAAAGATGACATTGGCAAAAAAATTACTTTTGAAAACGTTTTATTATATGTTGATGGAGAACAGGTGGAAGTTGGTCAACCATATCTCACTAACGTCAAAGTCACGGCAGAAATCAAAGAAACTGTTAAGGGTGACAAAATTTCTATTCTTCGCTTTAGAAGAAGAAAGCATAGTATGAGAAAGGTTGGACACAGAGCTAAACATTCACAAATCGAAATAAAAAATATAAAGATAGAGAGTAAGTAATGGCACATAAGAAAGCAGGCGGATCAAGTAAAAATGGAAGAGATTCGAATTCTAAAAGATTAGGCGTCAAACGTTTCGGCGGTCAAATAGTTAAAGCTGGAGAAATTCTTATTCGTCAGAGAGGCACAAATACTCACCCAGGTTTAAATGTTGGAATTGGAAAAGATGATACCCTTTTTGCAAAAGCATCTGGAATGGTTCAGTTCTCATATAAAGGTCCAAAGAAAAGGAAAACTGCGAACGTTATTCCCCAGTAAGAAAAATGAATTTTATTGACGAGGCCTATCTCGAAATTAAGGCAGGAGAGGAGGCTCGGGCGCGTCCAGCTTCAGAAGAGAAAAATACATACCATTTGGTGGACCTGATGGAGGAGATGGTGGTAAGGGCGGAGATATATATCTAAAAGTCAATTTAAATCTAAATACTTTAATTGATTTTCAAAATAAGAAACAATTTAATGCAAAAAATGGACAGCGTGGAGCAGGAAAAAATAAATTTGGTTCAGCTGGTGAAGATTTAATTATTGATATACCTTTGGGAACAGTAATTTATGATAATAATACTGATGAAGAGCTTATTGATTGCACAGACAGATCAGGCTTATATCTAATAGCAAAGGGCGGTGATGGTGGACAAGGCAATGCAAGATTTAAATCTAGTACTAATCAAGCTCCAAGAAAATTTACTCCTGGTTTTGAGGGAGAAATAAGATCTTTAAGACTTGAATTAAAATCACTTGCAGATGTAGGCTTAGTTGGATTTCCTAACGCCGGAAAATCAACTTTTTTAAACAAAGTATCTTCAGCAAAGCCAAAGATTGGGAATTACCCTTTTACAACTTTAAGGCCTCATCTAGGAACTATAAAAGGAAATGAATCTAGTTATGTGATAGCAGACATTCCAGGTTTGATTGAAGGCGCCTCAGATGGAGCTGGCTTGGGAATAAAATTTTTAAAACATATATCTAGGACTGGGTTATTGCTTATATTTGCAGACCTGTTCTCAATCGATAATCTTGCTCCGGTTAAGCAAATTAAATTATTAAAGAATGAATTAAATTTATATAAAGATGACCTTACTCAAAAAGTTTCTTGGATTATATGTAATAAAATAGATCTTTTAAAAAAAGAAGATCTACCTGAAATAAGACAAAATTTAGAAAAGGAATTTGAGGTTTCACCAAATGAAATATTTTTTATCTCTGCTGCGACAGGAGAGGGAACTATAGAATTATTGAAGAATCTTGAAACAGAGATTTTAAGAAGTAAAACTTTAGAGGATTAAGCTAGATTTTTTATAGCTTTAGATAATCTGCTTTTTGTTCTTGCTGCCGCGTTTTTGTGGATAACTTTTTTTGAAGCAGCTGCATCAAGCGCCTTTTGAGCCTTTTTAAATGACTTATTAGCTTTATCTTTATCCTGTGTTTCTATATCAGCTCTAACAGCTTTAATAGCAGTTCGGACTACAGATCTTTGAGCATGCCTAAGTTTGTACTTGTCAGTATTTTGTCTTGCTCGTTTTATTGCTTGTTTTGAATTAGCCATATTTATTTAAATTTAGGACGCTAGTTTAATTATCTAAATGCTTTATGTCTATTGTTTTCATAAAAAAACGGCAACTATGTATACAGCTGCCGTTTATGAAAAATAGTCTAGAATTTGTAAACTAGCTCAGCTCCAACAATTTTACCTTTTGCTAATGGAGCGAAAGTTCCACCAAAGCTCAAGTTAGTGTCTCCACCGTGTTTAACTTCATTGGAAAGGTTTTTACCATATATTCCGATATTTATTTTCCCATCTGGTGAATAAACATCATAACCAAAGTTTACAATATCTTGTTTATTTATATAACCTTGATTATTCTCATTGTAATAAGATTTATCTCTATGGTAGTAGCTTAATCTTGTGATAGATCTCCAGGAACCAAAGTTGCCATCTATATTAAAGCCTAAGCTATATGTAAGCGGGGCAGCTCTTGGAACTTCCAATGCATAATCAAGCGCATCAATAACAAAATCACCAGTTAAATCTGAAATTAAGTTTTCATATTTAGAATGTACATAACCTACTGATGCAAGCATTGTTACAGTATCTGTTAAAGTATAAATCCCATCTAATTCAAATCCTCTATATGCTATATCACCAGCGTTTTTAACAACCTGAGCAACTCCACTGACAGGATCTTGGATATTAGTCATTCTTTGAGAGTCATCAACAACTGTACTAAATAAAGCCCAATTCAATCTTCCTTTTTCGAAGTCTGTTTTCATACCAAATTCAAGCGTTTCAACAGTTTCGTCATCAGCTTTTGGTGAAGCATCTGGAAAAGTTGCCAAATCAACACTATTTCTTAAATTATAACCACCAGACTTAAAAACCCTTGTCCAATAACCATACATCATCGAACTTTCGCCAGCATTATATGTAAAACCTATCTTCGGAGATGTTGTCTTCCAAGAATCATTATCAACATAATCAAATGAACATGTTCCAGCTGGAACGCTGCATGGCGGATTAGGACCAACTGATACATTTCTATTTATAGAAGCTAAATGAATTTCTTTTTCTTCATCAGTTAACCTAAAACCTAGATTTAAAGAAAGATCATCGTTAATAGCATAGTCCAAAGTTGTAAATAATGCTGTTTGTTCAACACTATGAAGACCGCCACCTGATTGCCACAAGAATATTCCTGGTGAACCAGCAGCAGCATACAAAGCTCCTCTTAAAGCTCTATTATCCCAAACCATAACATCAGCTTCATACATAAATAATCCGCTAGTGATATCAAGCTTATCTGTTAAAGAGCCGGAATAACGTAATTCATTACTTGTTTGTTCCATAGAAGATGATCCAGGTGCGTCAAAGAAGCTGATTGATCTAGCATCAACATCCAGGTCTACTTCTAAAGAATATTCTCT
>TARA_B100001175_G_scaffold121623_2_pt1 | contig 12621 bp, 11 predicted proteins | sample TARA_B100001175 | Tara Oceans TARA_B100001175
AGCGCCATTTAAAATTGGAATCAATCCAAAAATATTATTAATCCAAATAAAGAAAAAGATGGTTAACAAATAGGGCATATAAGGCTTATACTTTTTAGCACCGATCATCGGTTTACCGATTTCATCTCTTACAAAAACAATTAAAGGCTCTACAAAACTTGCAATCCCAGAAGGCACGTAGTTTTCTGCCTTTTTATAGCGGCGGGCGGCGGATAAAAATATAAAAAGCAAGAGTGCAATAGACACCCACATCATAAAAACGTTTCGTGTGATGGACAGGTCAAATTTGGGCCGATGTGCATTTATGGCGTATCCGTCTGCGTCCAGCATGACTTCATTGGCACCTGGATCTAAAACATATACCTTTTCATGAAGGTTGATGAAGCGTTGACCGTTTTTTTCAACAATTTCATGACCGTGATAGTCGTGGTGGAAAGCAGATGATGAGAAAACAGTAATCCCTTTTTTTGTGTATACTATGACCGGTAATGGAATTGAGATGTGTATTGGGTGATCTTCGGTTGCATTTAAAGTTGCAATATGCATCCCATAAGCATCTTTAACGTGGTGTAAAATCATCTCTTTTGGATCAAATTTTTTACCACTATCATGCCTTTCGTTAGCATCTTTAGCAAAACCGATAAAACCAAAAGACAAAAATAAAATTGTTATTAACTTACTTTTTAGGTTGATTAATTTCATTATTTACAGCTTTGTAATACCCAGTTTTTTATACGCTGCAAATTTACACACATTATATGAATTGACAAACATAATTTTGTGGTTAATTTTGAAAGTTTTTGGAAAAAAACTCATCCTTGAAGCAGGTTTAAAAATAAAACTATTCTGGATTTTGAAGCAGCTTTGTTAAGCTAAAAATTTCAAAGAAAAGAAAAAAGAAATAGGGTACAAAAAAGTTAAAAATATCGGCTCTTTTTGCTTCAAAATCAGACAAAAACAAGGGGAGTAAAAATAAAATCGACAAAATCATTTTAAGCAAAGTCATTCCCATGAATAAATTGAAAATTGCTTTTTGACCAAAAGAATACTTGTAGTTTATTATGCCATATAGAGCTGTGGTTACAAAAACATGAAAGGCGTAAACCTGCCAAATCGGAAAAAACAGCGCATTTGAGTTTGAAAAATAATGGTGTAAATATGAGTGAGTCACAAGCAATACTAATGTGATAACAATCAATTGTAATAAAAACGAAACTTGTCTTTTCTTGAACACTTCCATTCGTGTTTATTCTATGATCTGTGGGCGTTTAAGAATCTTTCTAACAACACATACCGTGGCTAAAATAACGCCAAACAATACGAATCCTAAAGTATAGTAATTAGTGGTTGAATTTGAATAAAATGCATCTAGCTTTTGTCCCAGAAAGGTGCAGACTCCAATGATAGATACCATCTGGAAACCTAGACTTGAAAGCTCCGCAAAATTTTTAAGCTGTTTGTTCTGATTTAGCACCAGTTTCTAATGTTGGATTTAGATTTGTTTTGAGCGCTTTAACAGCATCTTTCATTTGGCAATTCGCATTAAATGTGGCACCTGGCTCTACTGCAAGTTTCCCGGTTTGAACATCTCCATCTACATGCGCAGATGCACGCAAACTTAGGGTCTCTGAAATAAACAGCTTACCTTTAACTTGGCCTTCAATATCAGCATTGTCACAATTTAAGCTGCCTTCAATAGTTCCTGTACTGCCTATAACAACCTTTCCTTTTGTAAAAAGTGTCCCCTTAATCACACCCTCAATCCTGAAGTCCCCTTCACTTTTTAAATCACCCTCAAAAATAGTCCCATGAGCAATCATATTTTGTTGGGATAATCCACTTTGTTGAGACTTGGGTCTTTTTGAATCTGTAAACATAGTTTTTAAAAATTAATTTTTTATTAGTTCTAAATAAGCTCCCAAATTTTTATGAATTTGAAGCGTTTTGTAATTAGATGATGAAATAGCAAAATATGATTTATCAACAATTTCGGGAATTTCAATATTCAAAATTTCCGTAAAGCCCATAGCGCCATCAATACTTTTTAATCCGTGAACAACAACAAAGGTAGTGTTTATATCATAAATGTCTTCTGATAAGCTTAGCTGAAAAATATCTTCTTTTTTAATTGCAATATTAAGTTTCGATTTAAATTCATTTATAACTTCAAGGTCTGAGGAAGGAAATTGAAAAATTGTTTTAAAATTACCTCCTAGTGAATCTTTTTCAAATGCTTCATTTTCCATAGATTTCAAATCATTATCAATAAGTTTTTGTGCTTTTTTTCCTTCACTATTGTTCGGGAAATTTAAAGCGATATAACTTAAGCCCTCCTTGTAAGCCTCAAAACCATACAGGCGTCCTTTTGCACTTGTTTTTAAAAGCTCGAGTTTAGGGACAATGTCATCACCCTCAAAGCGAAGAATATCTAATTCACATTCTTTTATTACTTTTTGATAATCCTCAAGTTCAAAAGCATCATAAAGAACCTTATAACGAGCCTGTGGGCTTTGATTGTTGTGTTCCAAAATAGCTAATGGGTTCATAAGAATTTGGGCATATCTTGATTGTGGGTAATTATTGATAATATTTTTCTTTAACGTTTCTGCGAGGGCTGTTTCTTCCAATAAAACATAGACTTTATAAAGATTATAATTAGCTGGAAGAATAAGTCGTTGCTCGGGGTCCCGCTTTAGAAGGGTTTCTAACTTAAGTCTAGAACGGCTATAATCTTTAAATTTATTTTTATAAATTAATCCTAGCTTAAAATAAGCAAAATTTCTCCTGCGTGAAATACTATCTATAATAGTAGAGTCTTTGGGCAGTCGGTTTATCAGTACAATAGGAGTGAGAGAATCTGTGAATTTGGTCTCCTTATTTATATCATAATATTTATCATTTGAATTTCCTGTAACTTTTTTTGAAGACCAGCGCCAATTGTCTTCTAAAGGGCGCTCACCCCAAAAAGTCTTAAACTCCCCCTTACCGTAAGCAACTGTAGTATTCTGATAAAAGTAAAAGCTGCCAGCTTTAATGTTCTTTTTATCCCCCGCACTATTGATAGTCATGCGCCTCGATTTTGTTCGCTTGTTTTTGGTTTTCTCGCTTTTATCTTTTAAGGCCGTTATGTAACTCTCAAAGTAACTTATTAATTCATTCTCTGGTAAAGAAACAAGTTCTAAAATACTGTCATTGACTTTTACAATCGATTCATATAAGATAACATCCTTTAAATTATCTAATCTTTTTTTGACAGCCCTGTAAGGCTTAGTTCTCTTCTTGTAGTTTGCCAATGTACTATCGTAGTATACTCCAGCTGAAGTATAATTGGAATTCTCATAATAATAATCTGCAATAGTATGGTAGTTAAGCGCATTTAAATACAAGTCTTGAGATTTTGTTTGAAGGGATTTGTTAAAATAAGAAATAGCGATGGAGTCCTTATTTGTCTTCAAATAATGTTTAGCTGTAGTGTAGTAAATACGATCTAAATAGGGGCGGTTTTCTCTATTTGATGCAATATCATCTAGGAAATCTTCCAAAGAATCTAACTTCTTTGAAGAATAGTTAAAGTTTTTTACTTGCTCTAGAAATGCATTAATTCTGTATGATCTTGGAACCTTCCGCTTTAAATTAATCACTTTCTGAAAAGCAAGGTCTGCGCTGTCTTTTTTACCTTCAATGTTGTACAACTGGCCCTGAATAAAACGTAGACGCCCTTTAAACATTTTATCCTTTGTTGTATTAGCGGCATTTTCTAAAGAATTAAGTGCATTTTTTAAAGAACCTGTATTAATATATAATTGTGCAAGTGATGCATGGGCTTGTATTTGATTTATCTCTGACAAATCCTCATTTTGAAGCAATTCCTTTAAATCATTTAAAGCAATAAATTCATTTTCTAAACGTAAATTTGCCTTGGCCCTCCAAAGTTTTGCGGTATTAATGTTATTGCTTGCTGGATGCTTGAAAAGTATATAGTTAAATGCCTCAATCGCGGGTATGAACCGACCGCTGTAGTAACGGTTTATTCCAAGCATAATATAAGCTTCATCAATTTGGTTATTTTTCTCTTTACCCTTAATTTTCATTCCATGGGTATGAACTGCTTTAATTGCTTTTTCTTCTGAGCGTTCAAAATTTGGATTTAAATTTTGGTCCTCAAAATCTAAAGTTTCTTCAAGAGTCAATCGCTCTACCGGAAGTGTGCCCCAGTAGTTGTCTTTATACAAAGCATCAAGTTCATTTATTCCTTCTTCTAAAGCAAGCCCTCCATTATATAAGACATTGTACTTAGTGTTTAAAGCATGCCAATGACGGTTTAAAAAACGATCTTTTTTTCTAGAACAGCTAGAGGCTAAAATAAAAAGACACGTAAAAACAGTAATATATTTAAAAGCGGTTTTCAACTGTGATTTAGTTTGTACTTTATAACTTAAAAAGTTTATGTATGTTATGCAAAGTTTGTAAAAATACTCATCTTTTTGAATAAATCTAATTTTTTGGCTCATTTTACCCCAATCTAAAAATCTTGATTAACCTGATCGCACATAAAATTTAGCGGTACATTAACAAACCTTTTAATTGCTCTTTGTTAATTTTACACAAATTTTAGTTATGGCATTAAAACAGTTATTGGCAATTAAAGAAATCGTTAGGGAAACTTCTATGTCTGTGAGTTTGAGTTTTGCACTGCCTGATAGCCTTAAGGAGGATTATAAATTTATTGCTGGGCAATATCTAACCCTAGAAACAATGATTAATGGAGATTTAACTAATAGAGATTACTCCATAAGCTCAAGTCCTAACAGCGGTGAATTAAACGTAACAATAAAAGAAATTAAAAATGGTTTATTTTCATCATATGCGAATAAATCTTTGAAAAAAGGAGATTTTTTAAAAGTAGCCACCCCTAAAGGTAGATTTATTTTTGAGCCGAGTAAAGAATCTTCAAATACAATCGTGGCTTTTGCTGCCGGAAGCGGTATAACTCCAATTATGAGCATCATAAAAACCGTTTTGACAGAAACTACAAATCAAAAATGTATCCTATTTTACGGAAATCAAACAAAGAATACAACTATTTTTCACAAAACTCTAACTGAACTTGAATCGCACTACAGAGACCGCTTAAAAATTCATTTTATTTATAGTCGCGAAAAATCACCTGGACATCTAAACGGCCGCATTGATTCCAAAAATACAATTCATGCATTAAAAAACATTATACCAAAAAAAGAATCTTGTATTTATTATTTATGTGGCCCAGAGGGAATGATTCATAATGTTAAAAACACTTTAAACGATTACAACATTCCTGAGAATAAAATTTTCTTTGAACTTTTTACCACCACCCAATCGAGCGAAGAAAAGATTATTAAAAAAAATATTACATCTACTGTAGCAACTATTTTATTTGACGATGAAACAGAAAGCATAACAATCTTACCGGAGCAAACAATTCTTGAGGCGGCATTGGAAAAAGATTTAGATGTTCCTTACTCGTGTAAAGGAGGGGTTTGTAGTAGTTGTATTTGTAGAATCACAGAAGGTACTGCAGAAATGCGTCAAAATAGTATTTTATCAGAAAGCGAAGTTGAAGAAGGCTTAGTTTTAAGCTGCCAAGCAGTGCCAACGTCATCCAAAATAAATATAGACTTTGATGATGTTTAAAAACTTCTTTTTACTGCTTGTAAAATAGAATCTTCTGAAATTGTTGAAATTGCACCTTCATATTCCTTGGGGTATTTATTGCCATATACAGAAGTTGGAACTTTAGGGAATTTTTTTCTGTCAGCCAACAAGCAATTTTTAAAAGGTTGATTAAACGGTTTGAATCCAGCATATGGGTGTGTTACCCCCCATAACGTAATTACGCTCACTCCCATCATTGCCGCCATATGGGCATTGCCAGAATCCATTGCAATCATCCCTTTCAAGTTAGATATAAGTTTTAGTTCGTCTTCCAGCGTGTATTTCCCAGCTGCAGAATATGTCCCAGGAGTACAGCTTACAATGTTATTAATAGTTTTGATTTCGTAATCTCCAGCACCAAATAATATTATAAAATAATTCTTGGAAAGGGAGGATATCACTCGCTTCATTTGTTGTAATGGATACATCTTAGATTTAAATGCTGCAAAAGGAGCTATGCCTATCATTGGTTTGTCAAAGTAAGCTATTTGATTCTGAATTTCCTTACTAAGGGCTAACGGCTTTTTAATATAGTGCTCACTTAATGATAATTTAAAATCAAGATTTCTAATTACATCCGCATAACGTTCAAAAGTTGATTTTAGTGGAGTAAAAATTTTACCTTTTGTAAGCCTGCGCTTTTCATCCCTGCCTTTATCAAGAGAACTGAAATTTAGGCTAGGAAGTAAGAGTTTTAATAATTTTGTTCTTAAAACGTTGTGTAAGTCCGCAATGGAGTCAACTTCTAGCGTTTTAATTTTTTTAGCAAGGCTAAAAAGACTAATAAACCCTCTTATCCCCTTTTCGAAGCTAACATGAATCACCTCTACACCTGTCAAGTGGCTAAATAGTGGAGCGTATTGCTCCTTGGTAAGAATGGAAATTTTAACTTCTGGATGAGATCTTAAAAAAATAGCTATGACAGGAACTATCATAGCCACATCACCTAAAGAAGAAAATCTTATAAGTAATATGTGCTTTACAGGATCAGCCAAATGGTAGTTTTATTTATTTTTTCTCAAAACAGGGTTTAACTCAGAGTCATTATACATTTTCATTTGCTTATAAACCTTCATGTACTTGTCTCCATTAGAAATATCAATTAAAAGATTGTCAATAGCTAAAGATAAGTCTTGGCGTTGTTCGAAAAGTATATTCAACTTTATCTCACATGCATTCCTATGAGATTGAGTTGCGTCTTGTCTAACACTCTCTGCACGCATATGATAAATTTTTAATGCTAAAATAGATAGACGATCAATCGCCCAGGCTGGGCTTTCTGAATTTATAGTTGCGTCAACCCTAGGCTTAACATCCTTGTATTTCTCCAAAAAATAACTGTCAATATATTCAACTGTATCGGTTCTGTCCTGATTTGAGGCATCTATTTTACGTTTCAACTTTAATGCATCTAGGGGTTTAATACAGGGGTCTCTTATAATATCTTCATATGACCATTGAACAGCATCAATCCAACATTTTCTAAATAGCAAATGTGAGATTAAATCTTGATTTTTATCGTATTTGTTAACAAATGGTTCAACCAGGGAGCCAACCTCTTTAAATTGTATTATCGCATCAATAAAAATTTCATTTGCTTTTTTTGAAAACATAAACTCAGTTATTTAAAGGCAAATATAATGGAATTACTTTTTAAATTTCTAAAATAAATTTGATGTGATCATAACATCTTACAGCTACAAAAATAATTAATGTAAGTATAAACAATGTAGCGGTCCAAAGAGTTTTTTTCATTTGAGTAAAATTTGCTGCTATAACAGCCAGCGGAAAGGTTAAAAAAAGAAGGTTTTTGGGAGTTTTATCGTATGTTATTAAAAAAATTAAAACGCCTGTTAAAAACATTAAATATAATGTGATAAAAAGTGACCTGGTTTGAATATTTTTAAAAACTAATTGGTTAAGTGTGGTGAAAAAAGAACATATTGAAATTACCATAATAAGTGCCATACTAATTTTAAGTTGAAAAGTCAGTGAGGAATAAAAATCAATCTCTTGGGTAGGAAGCTCAAGCACTAAATCAGGTAAATCTGTATTAAGTATAATGTTTGAAATAAGTGTAATAACAAATACTGATAGAGCCCCAAAAATAATCACAAATAAATGTTTAACCTGGTCTGTTTTCCACAAAAAGATTGTTGCTAGTAAAGGAATAAAATAAAGAATTGCCCAAACATAAAACACAGTGGCAAGAGATAGCCAAAGCCCTGCATCAAAGTATTTTTTTTTTAAATTTATTTTAGTTTGAACGCTGAATATTCTTCTAAAGGCGAGCAATACAAACATGTTTGAAAAAATAACTTTTGGCTCTGCTATTGACTCAGGAACCAACAATATAAATAACGAAAAATAAAGAGCTGCAAAACTATTATTTTGTGTTAAGTTATTTTTGGTTATTATAAATATCATCAAAAATATTGAAACCAAAAAAGATGAAAATATAGCTAGCTCTAACAAAAAGTTTAAATGCTGAGCAGTATATAGATAATTCCCGCGCTGTAAAAAATACACTAAAATTAATGCCCCAAAAAAAAGGACATAGTGAAATGGCTTAGATATTCTAAAAAACCTTGTAATCATCTCAAGAGTTGATTATATTTGCTGTATAAATATAAGCCTATTCTTTAAAACTGTAGTTTGCTTACAAAATTTTTAACCTTTTGCTATGAAAGAATTTTTTACTGCTATTCAAGAGCTTTTTGAAACTGTTTTATTTGTACCATTTAATATGTTAAGGGAGATCGAATTAGATAACTGGTGGTTTGCAAATATTGTAACTTGGGTTTTCTTAGCTATTCTTGTTGTTAGTGTCACATATTGGATGTTCCAACTTAAAGCTTTCAGTGACAATAATGAAGAGGATAAAACTATAAGTTCTCACTCATTCTTATAAATCAAAACCTAAGTCTTTCCTATAGTTCATTCCCTTAAAATTAATTTTTGACACAGCTTGGTAAGTGGTTGCTAGTGCTGATTTATAATCTTCTCCAAGGGCTGTTACAGCGATTACACGGCCCCCAGAAGTAACAACTTTACCATTAATGTTTTCTGCGCCGGCATGAAAAATAATTGCATCGCTTACAGCTTCAAGACCTGAAATTTCCATTCCTTTAGCATATGCTTCAGGATAGCCTCCAGAAACAAGAACCACAGTGGTGGCTGATTTTGAGTTAATATTTAAGTATATTTTGTTTAATGTTTGATCCCTAATTGCAACGAATAGCTCCACTAAGTCAGTATTTAAGCGTGGTAAAACGGCCTCTGTTTCAGGATCTCCCATCCTAACATTATATTCAATAACCATTGGCTGATTATCAACAACTATTAATCCAATAAAAATAAAACCCCTATAAGGTAATTTGTCTTTTTTTAATCCATTAATGGTGGGTTTTACAATTTGTTCTTCAATTTTATCTAATAATATGTTATTGACAAAGGGAACTGGTGATATGGCACCCATGCCTCCAGTGTTTAGTCCTGTATCTCCCTCCCCTATACGTTTATAATCTTTTGCTGTTGGTAATATTTTATAATTTTCACCATCGGTTAGCACAAAACAACTAAGTTCAATACCATCAAGAAACTCTTCAATAACTACCTTCGCGCTAGCATCTCCAAATTTAGAATCAACTAACATTTTCTTTAACTCTGTTTTAGCCTCATCAATTTCGTCAATAATAAGAACACCTTTCCCTGCAGCCAGGCCATCAGCCTTCAGAACATAAGGAGGGGATAGTGATTCTAAAAAATCATACCCTTTTTTGAGTTCATTAACTTTAAAACTTTGGTAGCCTGCTGTAGGTATATCATGTCGAAATAAAAATTCTTTAGCAAATTCCTTACTCCCTTCCAATTGAGCTGCTGCCTTTTGAGGTCCAATCACAGTAACTTTTTTTAAAGAATTATCATTTAAAAAATAATCATGAATCCCATTAACCAGTGGATCTTCAGGCCCAACAATTACCATATCTATTTTGTGCTTGAGAACTGCAGCTTTTATGCCCTCAAAATCATTAACCTCGACTTGGAGATTAATAGCAAGTTCGGCTGTGCCAGAATTACCAGGTGCTACAAATAAATGGCTACATAACGGGCTTTTCTTGATTTTCCAAGCAAATGTGTGTTCTCTACCTCCTGAGCCTAATACTAAAATATTCATTGATTAATACGCTTTTTCATCCCCTTTGATGGCTTTTATTATTGTTTTAATTATAATTTTCAAATCTAAAAATAAAGACCAGTTCTCTATGTAATAAATATCAAACTTTACCCGTCCAATTATGTCTTTATCTGTTTCTATTTCACCTCTAAATCCACTTACTTGGGCAAGGCCGGTAATACCAGGCTTGACAAAGTGACGAACCATAAATTTATCAACTTTTCTAGCATACATTTCAGTGTGGCTTAACATGTGTGGCCGTGGACCAACAACAGACATGTCTCCCAAAAGTACATTAAGAAACTGAGGTAGTTCATCCATGCTTGTTTGACGCATTATCTTTCCTATTTTAGTTATGCGTTCATCAGCTTTAGAAACTTGTATAATATCTGCCTTGTCATTTAAAATCATTGATCTAAACTTAATGCAGTTAAAAGACTGATAACTATATCCGTTTCGCTTTTGTGTAAAAAAAACGGGGCCTGAAGACTCTAACTTAATAAGGATGGCAAGCAATGGAGTGAGCCAAGACATTATAAAAAAAATGACAAAAACTGAAAAAATAATATCGAAAATACGCTTGAAAGCTAAATTATAAGAGTCATCTAAAGGAATAGATCTAAACTCTAAAACAGGTGCTAAGCCATAAAAATCACGTTTTAAATCTTTATTTAAAATTGTATTTTCTTGAGGTATAAATTTTACGATCTTTAAATTGTTATCTGCAAATTTGGTAATTGCTTTAACATCTCTTGGTGAAATTTCTGATAAAGAACAATAAATCTCATCAACTTTTTCTTTTTCAATATACTTAAAAAGCTCTTCTAAATTTATTGATTTTGTTTTTTGAACAGTAACTAGTTTTGTGTTTATAAATCCAGATTCTGGTGTATCCTCAAAAAATCTTGCTACATCTTTTGCTTGTTTATTCGTGCCTAGAATAATAGTTCTTCTAATATTTCCTTTGAAATACGCACGATACCTTTTCAATAGAAAGAAAATTGTGTATTTAAAAATGAAAATAAAAATGAAACAAGTTCCTAGGTACTCAAAGTTTTGTAAAGGATTTATCTCATAAACTGGATAAAATCCAGAATATGCAAATATAAATAAGGCGAAAAATAAACTCTGCCGAACTAAAAGTTGAAAAACTCTTACCACACTAGAATATCGGTAAACTTCATAGAATTTTGAGATCATAGCTGTAGCAATCCACCCAAAAGAGCCTATAAAAATAAATTTCAAAAATGAATTTTGAGGAAAAAGACAAAATAATGCAACGCTTTGAATTATAGTAAGATCTATGGCATAAGAAATTGGCTTAATCATCCATGAATATCTGCCTTGTCTAAAATTACTCACTTAACTTTTAATGTGTTTTGAAAAGTCTTTGTTTTCGACTTTTAATAGTTTGGCTTTTGGTAAAGCTTTGAAATATTCAAATGTCTTGAGGATACCTTTATCTCTTTTAATTATCGGTTGCCAATTTAAGACTTTTTTTGCTAAACTGATATCTGGTTGGCGCTCTAATGGGTCCTCTTCAGGCAAAGGCTTATATTGAATACTTAAGTCTAAATTTGTCAAGGATATAATCTCATTTGCAAAATCTAAAATATTGATTTCATCTGGATTTCCAAGGTTTACGGGTAAGACATAGTCACTAAATAAAAGTTTATAAATACCTTCTATTAGATCGTCTACATAGCAAAAGGATCGGGTTTGACTTCCGTCGCCAAAGACAGAAAGAGCTTCGTGCCTTAAAGCTTGACCCATAAAAGTAGGAATTACTCGGCCATCATTCAAACGCATCCGAGGTCCATAGGTGTTAAATATTCTTGCTATACGGGTCTCTACGCCATGAAAACGGTGATAGGCCATGGTTAGAGCCTCTTGAAACCGTTTAGCCTCGTCGTAAACCCCACGTGGACCTATAGTGTTAACGTTGCCAAAATAATTTTCCTTCTGTGGGTGCTCAAGAGGATTGCCATAAATCTCTGAGGTAGACGCAATCAAAACTCTAGCATTTTTAGACTTAGCTAATCCTAGTAAATTATGACATCCTATGGAGCTTACTTTTAAAGTGTGGATTGGGATTTTTAGATAATCAATTGGACTAGCTGGAGAGGCAAAATGTAACACATAATCTATTTTTTCTGAAATTGAAATATAATTAGTAACATCATGTTCAATAAATTTAAACTTTGGTCTGGAAAGAAGGTGACGAATATTATCTGGATCACCTGTGATGTAATTATCCATTCCAATTACATTAAAGCCCTCTCCAATAAAACGATCACAAAGGTGAGAACCTAGGAAGCCTGCAGCTCCAGTAATTAAAATAGTTTTGGGCATAAAAATAATTTCTTTGCCCAAATATAATTAGTTTGTTTGGTTTAGATCGAGTGTGGCGAAAGAAATTAAATTAGCTTTAAAAATTTCTCTCTCAATACCAACAAAATAAACTTGCAGTTCCCTATTAAATAGCGCCTCCACATCCGCTTGGGCTCTTGATAAAGACGATAAAGCCATTCCAAGCCTATGGTCTGTAGCCACAAAGGTGCTCTCTTTACTTTACCAGCAATGACATCAAAACTGCCTCCAACACCCATAATAAAATTAACTTCACTGAGCAATTTTCTATGCGTGTAGAGGAAGTTTTCTTTAGTAGGTGAGCTAATAGCTACAAATAAAATATTTGCGCCGCTTGAAGCAATTTGTTTGGCAATATGTTTTTCCTCTTCTTTTTTAAA
>TARA_B100001175_G_scaffold317858_1_pt1 | contig 12602 bp, 11 predicted proteins | sample TARA_B100001175 | Tara Oceans TARA_B100001175
TAATTAAAAAAAAAATTTCAAATAATGGGAAAAATGTATTTATTTCGAATATTCATTTTGCAAATATTTTATCTATTGTTTTTTTAAGAAACATCCCCAATCTTAAAATAGTACTTTTCGAAAGAACTTCTCTCGAGGAACTCAATATATCTTCATTTAAAAAATCTTTTAAAAATATGGTAATAAAGTTTTTAATTTGTAAACTATATAATTCGTCAGACTTGGTTCTAACCAATTCCAAAAATACCTCAAAAGAACTTAAAAAACTTAATATAAATTCAAAAATAGTTTATTCTGGACTTATTCCAAAGATTTTACCCAATAAAAAAAATAGCAAAAGATCTATTTATAATCTTATTGCAGTAGGAAGATTAGAATTGCAAAAAGATTATATTACACTTTTAAAGGCAATTAATAATTTAAAAAAAAACAATTTTAAATTATTTATATATGGAGAAGGAAATCAAAAGACAGAAATTTATAATTTTATAAACTCAAATAATTTAAATCATAAAGTTGTAATGCAGGGTCATGAGCAAAATAAAAAAAAGATTTATTCCAAAGCAGATTTGTTAATTGTCCCTTCAATTTTTGAAGGACTCCCAAATTGTATAGTTGAAGCTTTAAATTATAATGTTCCAGTCATCGCATCAAACATTGGTGGAAATAAAGAAATTTTGAGTAACACTAAATATGGAGATGTTTTCCAATTAAAAAATGATAAAGAATTAGCATCTAAAATTAATAGATTTTTAGAAAATCCAATGAATTTATATAAAAAAGTTAATAAAAATAAAAATTTTATAAAAAAATTTTTAATTAAAAATTCAGCAAAAAATTTAGAGAAAAAAATTTTTAATTTGTTTTAATAATCTATCTTTCCTAAGTTTTGTTTATACCAAAAAACTAATTTTTTTAAGGCTTTTTCTAAATTAGTATAATTTTTAAAATTTAATAATTTATTTATTTTAATATTTGAGCCGTGTGTTTTTATTAAATCAGCTTTTTGTTTAGCTATTTTAACTATTTTTGGTTTTTTTAATGTAAACTTATTTATTAAATTTAGTACTTTAGTTATTTTTACTGGGTTATTTGAACACATGTTGAACACTTCATGTTTTTTAAAAGTTTTATTAATTAATTTACTTAGTATTTTATTTATATCTTCTATGTAAGTTAAATCTCTATAATGATTTCCTTTATTATAAAGATAAAATTTTTCTTTTTTATCAAAGCTAGCTTTTATATATTTCATTACCATCATATCTGGACGTCCCCATTCTCCAAATACAGTAAAAAATCTTAGTCCAACCAAATTTAAATTATAGTAATCTGAAAAAAGTTTAGCTAATTCCTCATTATTTTTTTTTGTTAAACTATAAATATTATTTGGTTTTAAATAAAAATTTTCTTTCGAAGGATATTTATAATTTCCCCCATATACAGAGCTAGAAGAGGCATAAATAATTTTTTTTATATTATTATTTTTACAGCAATTTAAAATGTTAAAGAAACCAACCGTATTATATTTTATATATTTATCGGGATTAGAAATAGAATATCTAACACCAGCTTGTGCAGCTAAGTGAATTATTAAATCAAATTTATTTTTTCTAAAAATTTTATTTATTGATTTTTCATCAGAAATATCAATTTTTTTGAATACAAATTTTTTATTTTTCTTTAATATATTTAATCTCTGATTTTTTAGTTTTGGAGAATAGTAGTTATTTAAGTTATCCAATCCCAAAATTTTAACGTTTTTATTATTTTTTAGTAGATAATTTGCAAAGCTGAATCCAATAAATCCGCAGACGCCAGTAATTAATAGTTTTTTCATGATTTAAAATTAGAAAACATTTATGATTTTTTATATATTAAACATATATATAAAACCTATAATGTCAAAATTCAAAAAAATCGAATTAAAAAAATATAATTTTGAATATATCGGTGGAATAAAAGCAAAAAATAAAAAAAAAATAAAAAATCCATTAATATCTATAATTACAGTAGTTAAGAATGATGAAAAAAAGATATTAAGAACAATAAATAGTGTTTTCAAGCAAAGCCCAAAGAATTTTGAATATATTGTTGTTGATGGTTTATCAAACGATAGAACAATGAATATATTAAAAAAAAATGAAAAAAAAATTCATTATTTATTAAGTGGTAAAGATAAAAATCTATGGGATGCAATGAATAAAGGAATTTCAATTAGCTCAGGAAAAATAATTGGGATTATAAACTCAGGAGATACTTTTTATAAAAATACTTTAAATATTGTTGAAAATTATTTTAAAAAAAAAAAAATTGATTATTTGTTTGGTCCTGTAAAAAAAGATCGAGTTTTATTTAGATATGAGCCAGAAAAGATTGATTATAGATTTAATATTTATCCTTCACATTCTACAGGATTTTTTATTACTAAAAAAGCACAGGAAAAAATTGGATCGTATAACATAAATTTAAATTTTGGCTCTGATTATGATTTTTTTTATAAATTGATTAAAAATCAGAAATTGAAAGGTCAAATTGCAAAAAAAAATGAAGTGTTTGGTAAGTTTAATTTAGAAGGCTTTACATCAAATATTCCTTTTTATATTTCTTATTATTATGAAATGAAAATAAGATTTAAAAATGGTCAAAATATTTTATATTTATTTTTTTTATATTGGATTAAATTTTTTAACAAAATATACAGACTAATAAAAAATATATAATTAATGAAAAGACCCTTAGTATCCGTAATAATTCCATTTTATAAAAATAATCAGTTATTAATGAATGCAATACATAGTGTAATCAATCAAAAATTTAAGAACTTTGAGATAATTATAATAAATGACAATAATATAGAAAAAAATATTAATTTTTTAAAAAAAATAAAAAAAATATCTGAAAAAATAAAAATTATTTATAATAAGAAAAATCTAGGCGCCGGTTTATCAAGAAACAAAGGTATTAAATTATCAAAAGGAAAATACATTGCTTTTTTAGACAGCGATGATGAGTGGATGAAAAACAAACTTTCAGAACAAATAAATATAATGAAAAAAAAAAAATATTTAGCAACTCACACATCATATAATATTGTTAATCTACAAAAAAAAATTCTTTCAAAAAGAATTGCAAAAAAATTAAATTACTCTAATCTTTTAAAATCATGTGACATTGGGTTGTCCACGGTTATATTATCAAAAAAGATTCTCAAATTTAAAAATCCTTTCCCTTCTCTTAAAACAAAAGAAGACTATGTACTTTGGTTAAAAATAACAAAGAAAGGTATTATATTTCATAAAGTAGATAAACTACTTGCAAAATGGACCGATACTCCTAATTCTTTATCACAATCAATTTATCAAAAATTGAAAGATGCATTAAAAGTTTACATGGAATATGAAAAAATGAATTTTTTAAAAGCATTATATTTTACATTTATTTTATCTATTAATTTTTTAGCAAAAAAATGATTTTTAATTATACAGAAATAATTTCAATAATATTGCTATCATACATATTATTTTTGTTCTTAAATAAATTAAAAATTTTTAATCATTTAAAGAAAGACAAACACCAATTATTTGCTGATGAAAATTTTGTGATACCAATTGGTGGTTACTACATAATATTATCTATTTTAATTTTAAATTTTCACTTTATAAAGTTTGAATTTTTATATATTTTTTTGATATTTTTAATAGGTGTATTATCAGATTTAAAAAAATTTAATTCACCTAAATATAGATTGTTAACACAAGCAGTATTAATTTTATTTTTTGTTTATCAGTTTGAAATTCAGATATTATCAACAAGATTGGATTTTCTTGATACTTTACTTAATAATTATTTTTTCAATATTTTTTTTGTAAGTTTTTGTATACTTATAGTAATTAATGGAACAAATTTTATTGATGGCCTGAATGGTTTAGTTCTATTATATTTTTCTTCTATACTATTAATTCTTATAATTTCTGACCTAAATATTTATTTTTTTAATAATGAATTTTTCTTAATTCAACTAATAATTATTTTCTTTTTTATTCTTATACTTAATCTACTTAATAAAATTTATTTAGGTGATAGTGGATCGTACGTTATTGGCTTTGTTTTTGGTTTTCAACTAATTCAGGTTTATTTAAATAATCAATATATATCACCTTTTTTTATAGTTCTTCTTTTGTGGTATCCATGTTTTGAAAACTTATTTTCAATATTAAGAAAGAACAGATTTAAAAAATCACCTATTAATCCTGATACCAAACATTTACATCAGTTATTATTTTATTTTTTAAATAAAAAATTTAATTTTAAAAAAAAAATAATATCAAATGGTTTAACTTCCTTTGTAATTAATATTTATAATTTTTTAATTTTTTTAATAGGTTTAAACTTTATTACAAAAACAAACATTCAAATTATTTTAATATTAGTAAATTTGATTATTTATCTAATTTTATATTATCAGCTATTTAAATTTAGATTTAAAAGATAAAATAAATTTTATTTTTTTGAATTTATCATAAATGAAAAACTAAACCAAAAAAATACCGCAGTATAAGTGGTAAACAAACTTCCAGATGGTATTAATGGTATTAAATTTACAAAAATAAATAACAATCCTGAGAGTTGGTATAGGTTTCTATTTTTTATAAATAGCCTTAATCCATGAACTATAGAGTATATAAAAAAACTAATAAAAATTAAATAACCAATTAACCCAAGTTCAGATAGTAGTTCCAGGTGCTTCTCATGTGGATGAGTGGAAGTATTTTTGCCATACTCACCTGAGCTGACTTCTATTCGGTAATTTTTTAATCCAATTCCAAAAATTTTGTTTTTTTTAAATACATTATATGCAGCCATATAATGTTCACCATAATTAGAGTTATTTAAATAATTTATTGGATTAGTTAGTACAGGTTTTAAAAACATACCCCAAAATCTATATTTATATTGATTATTTTCTTCCAAGGATAATAAAGAAATTATAGTAATGGTTAAAAAAGATAAAATTAGATAAGACTTAAGTTTAAAATTATTGTTTTCAAATAAAAATAAAAAAATAAAAAAAGTTATAAATAATTTAATAAAATTTGCGCGCTCTCCAATAGCTAATGATATAAATAAAATTGTAAAAAAAATAATATAAAAAATAAATTTACTTAACTTCGTGTTTTTTAATTTTATATATAAGTATGATAATATTATTATTCCAAGAAACGAGTAAATATATCCAATTTTGAGTTCTTGATTAAAAAAACCAGATAATCTTCCTGGCATATAAGTTTTAAAACCTAAAATATTTTCACCAACAATTAATTCAAAAATTAAATCTAATGATATTATTAAAAATGAAATACTCCAAATTGAGAATATATATTTTTTATAATCTTCGTTCTCATCAAAAATATAATATTTTAAGGCAAAAACTAAAATAATAAATCTACAAAAACCAAATGATCTTGAGAAACTATTTTCTAAATCTATGCTAAAAAAAAGATTAATTAATAAATAAAACCAAATTAAACAAAATAAATAAAAAAATTTATTATTTAAGTAGCTTAACTTTTTATTTTTAAAAATTTCATACAAAAAAATTAAATCTATTAATATTATTTGTATATTTATTATTCCAGAACCAAAAAAAACGGATAAAGGAAATAATGAAATTAAACTAATTGCTAAAAGATGATTTTTTTTTGTTTTATTTAATATATTAAATAACATTATTTTTTAAAAAATAATTTTATCATATAAACTAAAATCAAAAATCCATCTTTAAAAGCGTTTACTTTTTTTTTTCCAGCTATTCTTTCTCTTTCATACGAGTTTATAGATGAGATTTTCATATTATTCCTAACCGCTTTTATTGGCATTTCAACACATAGAGAAAAATCTTTTTGTGTTAAATTTAAACTATTTGCAGATTTAGTTTTTCCTAAGACATAAGTATATAATATGTCAGAAATATTTAATTTAAAAAAAATTTTTCCAATTGACGTAAAAAAATAATTGCCAATTAAAGTTACAATAGTGTCATCCTCACTACCAGAATTTTTTTGATATCTCGATCCAAAAACAAAATCTAATTCTTCTTTTTCTAATTTTTTTACCATCTCTTCAAGCTCAGACGGTTTGAAAGATCCATCTGCATTAAAAATACAAAAATATTTCGTTTCACAGTTTTTTATTCCATAAATTAATGCATCTCCATATCCAAAATTTTCCTGATATTTTATTTTAACATTTAGATTTTCGATTGATTTAATAGTATTTGTATCTGTTGGGTGTAAAATTACATTAATACTATAATTGTATTTTTTTACCTCTTCTATGACTTTTGGTAATGATTCAGCTTCATTTTTAGCCGGTATAATTAAAGTTAAATTATTCATTTCATAATATTTATAATTAAAAAGGACCCTGTATATAAATAAAAAATAAATATACTTCTATAGTTAAATAATTTTTTTTCATTAATTTTAAATTCAAACATCAACAAAAATAGTATCAACAGCAGAGGATCAAAATATTTATGATAAATTGTGTACTGTGGATTACTTATTATAAGTAAAAACAAAATTAAAAAGTTTATTTTTTGATGTTTGCAAATGAAAAAAATTACATAAAAAGAGAAAATACAAACTAAGAAAAAAAAATAATTGTTTTTGAAAAAATAATATGAAAATTGAAAAAAAATTCCTCCACCAGTTAAATTAAAATTATAGTTAAATTTTGTTGATAAAAAAAATACCAATAAAACTGAAAAAAAAATTATTTTTAAATTAAAAGATTTAATTTTAATACTATTAACAAAAAAGAATGGCAAAAGATAAAAAAAAATTATTGAACTAATAATTAAAAGTTTATTACTATAATTTAAATAATCAATTTCTCCTATTGCACCAGGACTCGCCGGATTAAATAAAAAGTTATTTTCTAGGAGTAGCAAGTATAAAAATGCAGGTAAAGAAAAAATAATATTTATTAGTATGATTAAAAATATTTTTTTTGTAAAACGAAATTCTAAATAAAAAAAGTAAAAATAAAAAATTGAAAAAACTGCGAAATTTGGACTTAAATAAGATGAAATTGTATAGGCGATTATACATTTTAATACATCAATAAAATTTTTTTCATTTCTAAAATTTAAAAAATAATAAATACTCAAGCAGAAAAATATTAATCCAAATAACCTGCTATCAGGCCAAATGCTTAAAGACCAGAATGTAGGGGATATTAAAATAATTCCACTAAGTAGAATTAAAATTTCTTTATCTACTTTTGGATATTTTTTCAAAAGGCATTTATAAAAAATAAAAGGAAGAAATAGGCATAGGTGAATACTAAAAATTCTAATTAATTGGTCAGGAATATTTAACTTATAAAAAAAAGATATAATAATATATAGAACTGGACTGTGTCTGGTATTGTATGAATCATAGTTGAATAAAGTATCAATTAAATTGTTTTCAAAATCATTAATAACTCTTATATGGTTTTGATAATCTCCAAATGCGCCACTATTAGGATCAGCATTTAAAAAAAAGCCTAAAATAAAAAATGAGTATAAAATAAAGATTAAATTTATTGATCTTTTCATTTAATTGAATTTTATATTTTAAATAAATAAAAAATATACTTTAATTTGTAAAAATGCATATAAATATAATATGTATAACAATTTTATTTTATTTCTTTCCTCATATTTTCTTATTTTATTTTCAATAATTGGTTATGGGACAATTTTTTTAAGATTATTTAATAATAAAATAGAACACAATTTTGGTTATATAGGATTATGTGGGATTTTTTTTTTAATTTTTTATTCTTACACAAGTAATATATTTTTTCCTCATTCTGAATTTCACAATCTAATCTTTTTAAGTGTAGGTTTAATTTTTTTTATTATTTTCTTTAAAAAAAATTTTCTGAAATTAAGAAAAGAATTTATTTTAACATCAGCTATTTTCTCATTGTTGTTTACTTCTTCTTTAATTTTTAAAAATCATGATGATTTTTCTTATTACCATTTTCCATATACATTTTATTTAACTCAACAAAGCTTTAATTTTGGAGTAGGTCAATTTAATCATGGTTTTAGAACCCCATCATCAATATTTTATTTAAATTCTTTATTTTATTTGCCTGTAGTTAAATACTATCTGTTTAATTTTTCAGCTTTATATATTCTTGGATTTTCAAATATTATTTTGTTAAAAAAAATTCATATTTTTTTTAACTCACTCAATTTAAATAATAAAGTTATATTTAAGTATAATTATTTGAATTTTTTAAGCTTATTTGTATTTACATTTATTAATATATTTTTTTATAGAATCGGAGAACATGGAACCGATAGATCTGCACAAATTCTTATATTTATTTTGATCATTATAATATTAGAATATTTCTTAATTAGTAAATTAAATAAAATTAACTTAATATTTATTTATATTTTACTCGGCCTGATTATTTCCCTTAAAGCTTTTTATATTTTATATATATTAGTTCTTTTACCTTTATTTCTATTTATATACGAAAAAAAAAATAATCTAATTTTAACTTTAAATTATTTTATCAATAATAAAATTTTTTTATTTTTATTTATTTTAATTTTTTTAATTTTTGGTTCTTATTTTGTAAATACTGGATGCTTCATATACCCTGTAAGTTTTACTTGTGTGGAAAATTTAAGCTGGTCACTACCAATTAATGAAGTAAATAGAATGAACAACTGGTATGAACTATGGTCCAAAGCAGGCGCTAATCCAAATTTTCGAGTTGATAACCCTGATCAATATATTGTTAAACTAAATTGGTTAAGTAATTGGATAAATAATTATTTTTTCAACAAAATGTCAGATTTTATTTTGGGTGTATTATTTATTATATTAATTTTCTTTTTATACTGTTTTAAAAATAAACATTCAAAAATAAAAAATAAAACTAAGCTAAATAAACATTCAATTTTGTTATTCTCAATACTTGTAATTTTAACTTTTGAATGGTTTTATAATCATCCAGCTTTGAGATACGGAGGATATTGTTTATTAACTTTATTATTGTTTATTCCATCATCTCTTATTTTAAGCAGATTTAATATTGATATGAAAAAATTTACAAATTTTGTTTTTGTTATTACATTAATTACTACATTTATATTTCTAGGTAGGAATTTTTATAGGATTAATAAAGAAATTAATTTTTATAATTATATGCCTTTAAAAGTAACTTTTTATGAAATTGACAAACATAATTTTAGGATTCAAAATCAAATGGATAAATTTGAAAAAAACAGAATTAAAATAATTTATGGAAAAAAAGTTTTTACTTTAAATAAATGATAAAAAAAATAGTTCTTTCTTTTATTAACTTTTTAGATTTTTTTCATAAAAGGAAAATTTTACTTTTTTTAAAAAAAAAAAAATTTGACCATTTTACTACGTTATTTGATATTGGTGCTCATAAAGGGGAGTCCATAAATTTTTTTCTATCTAATTTTAAAGTTGATAAAATAGTTTCATTTGAAGCTAGTTCTTTTAATTTTAAATTTTTAAAAGATAATAAAGAAAAGTTTGTTAAAAAATATAAGGATACAAATATTATTATTGAAAATACCGGGATAGGTTCAACTAACAAAGAGGTAATTCTTAATCAATTAAATGAAAGCTCATCTTCTACAATAAACGAAATTGATACTAAATCTTCATACTATAAAAAAAAATTTAAAATTTTAAATTTATTTCGTAACGATCAAGTTTCTAAACCAATAAAAACTAATTTAATTACTCTAGAAAATTATATGAAAATTAAAAACATTGAAATAGTTGATTTACTTAAAATTGATACAGAAGGATATGAATATGAAGTTTTGTTGGGCCTAAAAGACAAAATATCAAATATTAAAATAATAATTTTTGAACATCACTATGACAATATGATAAAAAAAAATTATACTTATGCAGATATAAATAAGCTGCTAATAGAAAATAATTTTGAAAAGATATTTAAAGCTAAAATGCCCCTTAGAAAGACATTTGAATATATTTTTATAAATAAAGGAAGTTGAATTGGATAAAGAACCCAAAGTATCAATACTTATTGTAAATTATAATAACCAAAAATATATTGATGAATGTATAAAATCATTGAATTGTCAAAGTTATAAAAATTTTGAAATTATTTTTCACGACGATTCATCCAAAGATAATTCAGTAAAAGTAGTGCAAAAATATAGAGAAGTAAAAATTATAAAAAATAAATCGAGAACTAAATATGGATCGTTTAATCAAATGAAGGCTTATGAGAGAGCTTTCAAAAAATCTAAAGGTAAAATAATTTTTTTATTAGATAGTGATGATTATTTTCATAAAACAAAACTAAAAGAAATAGTTAATATCTTTAAAAGGAAAAGCAAAGTAAAAGCTGTTTATGATTTACCTATTTATAAGTTTGGTAAAAATTATTTAATAAAAAAAAATAAAAAAAAATTAGTAAAAAATTTGTGGCCGTATATACCACCACAAAGCTGCATCTCAATACGTAGAAATTCATTCTCAAAAATTTTAAAAAAAGTAAATTTTAAAAAATTTCCAGATATATGGATGGATTTTAGATTTGCTATTTATCTTATCTATTTATCAAAAAATTTCTTTATATATGAAAAAAATTTAACTTATTACAGACAATCTTTAAACACAGAGTCATCTAAATTTAAATATTTATCAATACCTTGGTGGAAAAGAAGAATGCAAGCTCATGAATATATAAAGTACTTTTTCACAAATAATAAAGTAAAATATAAAAAAAATATTGATTTTTATCTAACTAAGATTATTAACAATTTTTTTTGATGCAAAAAAAAGTACTAATTATAGGAAAAAAAAGTTTTATCGGGTCAAATCTTTACAATTTTTTTAAAAAAAAAAATATTAGTTCAAAAATAATTAGTTTTGAAACTTTTTTAACAAATAATATAAATATAAAAGAATTTAATTATATTATTAATTGTACTACAAATAAGAATCTAATAAAAAAAAAATACAATAAAAAATTTGATCACGACTTAATTATCGCAAAAAAAATTAAAAATTATAATTGTAATTTAATATTTTTTAGTACAAGAAAAATATACAAACCAAAGTTTAATATAAAAGAAAATAGTTTTAAAAATCCACAATGTAATTATTCAAAAAATAAATTAATAACTGAAAAATCTTTAAAAAAAACGTTAAAAAATAAAATTTTAATTTTAAGAGTTTCTAATATTATAGGTAAACCAAAAGTTCATAAAAGAAAACTTCATAAAACTTTTATTGATCAATTTTTTAAATTCGTAAAAAAGGGTTATATCTTTGAAAATGATAGAATTTATAAAGATTTTGTTTCGATGGAAAAATTTTGTGAAATTTTATTTGTAATAATTAATCAAAATATTGTTGGTACATATAATCTTTCACTTGGAAAGAAAGTTTACTTAAATGAATTAGTTAAATGGTTAAATACATCTAATAATAAAAAAATAACTAAATTAAACTTAAAAAAAGGTTTTAATAATGACAGTTTTACACTAAATAATAAAAAGCTAATGAAAAAATTAAAAATCAAAAACTCCTTAGCTGAACTAAAAAAAGATTGTATAAGAATAAGTAACAAAATATTTAAAAACTAATGAAAAATAAGAAAGCTTTAATATTTGGTATTACTGGCCAAGATGGTTCATATTTATCAGAATTGTTATTAAAAAAAAAATATATTGTTCATGGAGTAAAAAGAAGATCTTCCTCTTTCAACACTGGAAGAGTAGACCATCTATACCAAGATCCTCATGAAAAAATTAGAAAGTTTATTTTACATTATGGAGATGTGACTGATGCAATATCAGTTTCATCGTTAATAAAAAAAATTCAACCAGATGAAGTTTATAATTTGGCAGCCCAATCACATGTTGCTGTATCGTTTGAAGTTCCAGAATATACAGCCAATGCAGATGCATTAGGTGCGCTAAGAATACTAGAGGCTATTAGATTTCATAAATTGCAAAAAAAAACTAAATTCTATCAAGCCGGTACTTCAGAAATGTTCGGAAAGGTACAACAAATACCACAAAATGAAAAAACACCATTTTATCCAAGAAGTCCATATGGCGTTGCAAAAGTCTACGCGCATTGGATAACTGTAAACTATAGAGAAGCTTATAATATTTTTGCTTGTAATGGTATTTTGTTTAATCATGAAAGTTCTGTAAGAGGTGAGACTTTTGTAACAAAAAAAATAGTCGCAGCATTGTGTAAAATAAAATTAAAAAAACAAAAAAAATTATTTTTGGGAAATTTAAGTGCTAAAAGAGATTGGGGTCACGCAAGAGATTATGTTGAAGCAATGTGGAAAATGTTACAAAGAAAAAACCCAGAGGACTATGTTATATCTACAGGCAAACAATATTCAGTAAAAGAATTTGTTAATTTAGTTTTAAGAGAATTAAATATAAAATATTCTTGGAAGGGGAAAGGAATTAAAACAAAATGTTACGACTCAGCTGGAAATTGCATTGTAGAATGTGATAAAGCTTATTATAGACCATTAGAAGTAGATAC
>TARA_B100001175_G_scaffold153241_1_pt1 | contig 12574 bp, 11 predicted proteins | sample TARA_B100001175 | Tara Oceans TARA_B100001175
GAACCTGAGCCAGTTGTTGAGCCTGAACCTGAGCCAGTTGTTGAGCCCGATCCAGAACCTGTTGTTGAGCCTGAACCAATTAAACTTGAAGTATCATTACCAAAACCAAGTTCTCCAACACCTTCACCTATAAAACCACTACCTCCACCGCCACCGCCTACTCCTAGAATGAGAATGAAAATGAGATTTTAATATAATTATATCTTAAATATTAAAATATAACTATAATCTAATATAAATGTCGTCAACGGTTACTGTCTCTAGAAATATGCCTCAAAAATTTAGTGTTGCTGATGGAGGTAATAGTTTTATTTTAGGAAGAAGAGCATTTTTTAATAATAATTTTCAATCACATCAAGTTCAAAATTTAGGTAATAATAATAGTTCAACTAATAGTAAAAAAGTTGATCGTCTTAAAACTGAATCCGGAAATAATCCTCGTCCTCTACCAAATAAAGGTTCTGATTTAAGAACACAAAGATTACGTCTTTCTGCTGTTGGTGCTGGTTCATCAAAATTAAAAGATGCAAATGATAAAGTTTCATATAAACCAAAAGACCATAAAAATGTTATAAATAATGCAAGAACAAGAGTTAGAGGAGGTGGAGCTGCTTTTGTTCCTAAACCTGATTCAATACCAAAATCTTCTATGTAATTTATTTAATTATCTATATTAAAATATTAATATACATTAATATAGTTAAATAATGACCCATTTTAATAGAATAGTAGCAGTTGGCGATGGCGATATCAATCATATCGCATATTCAGATAATAGTGGTGTATCTTGGTCTGGTTTAGGTCTAACTTTTGGAGGTGGAGGCAACAGTTTTGCATATGATATTGCATATAATTCTGTTCAAGATAAATATATTACTGTAGGAAAGGGTAATAAGTGGGCACATACTTCTAATGATGGAATAAATTGGACTACAATGGGACAAAATAAATTAATTGAAGGACGTGGTATAGCAACTAATGGTAATCGATGGGTTGTTGTAGGTAAAGGCAATAACTCTAAAGATAGATCCATTCTATATTCTGACGATGGTTCTAATTGGATAAGTATTACTAATTCTAAAACTGGTATGTTCAATAATTTTGGTACTGCCGTATCAGTTTATGGAAATAATTGGGTCGCGATTGGAAAGGGTTCTCAACATAATATAGCATATTCTACTGATAATGCAGAAACATGGACGCATTCATTAATGGTTGATGGTAGTAATACATCGGTATTATGTGATGGTAAGGCAATGGATGTAGCAACAAATGGTGATCGCTGGATTGTTGTTGCTAATTCAGAAACACCATTAGTATATTCAGATAACAGCGGACAAACCTGGAATATAGTTAATGATTCTGTAATTGATTCATTTAAAGGTACTAGTGAAATAAGAGGTTGTCATTGGGATGGTAATAAATTTTGGGTAGGAGGAACGGGTTTATATAGACTAGCATATTCAAGTAATGGAATTAATTGGATCGCGGCAACTAACCCATTAGCAATAAATGCAACATCTTTTATAACATATGATAATGTTATAATTTTAGGAGGCGATAATGCCGGTCAATATACTTTAGCTATTTCTATTGATAACGGTAATTCATGGAATGGTTTAATACATGAAACCGAAGTTTTTACAGGTACCGGTATTATTATAAATGGATTGGCTCGTAAATATAAATATACACCGCCACCAGTTCCATACTTTACTACAGGAGTTTCTATGCCAAAAAAAATTGGTGTAGCTGAACCAGGATTATCTTTTTCTCTTGGAAGAAAAGCATTCTTAAAAAAAATAAATGAAACTCATAGGCCAGAAAATTCTGGAAAAAATATAGATTATACTTCAGTTCAAGGATTACAAAGTAGCAATGTTTTTGGAAAACCTATAAATAATAATGGCGCCGGTTTAAGAACACAAAGACTAAGATTAAGTGCAACTGGTATAGCATCATTAAAAGTAAATGCTGAAAATGAACAAGTTATTTTAGGTAAAGCAGATGTTAATTATGTGAATAGTGTTCGTAGTCGTTTACGTGGTTCAGGTGGGGGTGGTCCAAAAAGATAATATTTAATAAATTCTTTTTTATATTGGATATCTTCTATAATAACAATTTTTGTTAAATAATAATATATAAGTATTTCATTATAAATATTGTATAATGTAATGAATAATATATGGTAGAATGAAATAAATTTTTTAATTATATAAATTTCTTTAATTAATGGTTTATTATATCTTATAAAAAATCCAAAACTATTTAATTCTTGTGTTTTGGTTAATATATTATTTTGTAAACATAAATTCTGAATTTGTATTTTTAAATTTTGATTATATACTTCATAATTTTCTATTTCTGTTATTAAATCTTCAATAGCATCTTGATAATCTAAAGTATTACCACTATTAGCTCTTTGAATCATCTCTCTATGAGCGAATAAACTTAAATAATATTCAGCATTTTTTTCTATTTTTTTTTCTTTACTTTTACTTTTTCTTTTTTTAAAAAAATTTAACATATATATTTATAATATATAAAAATTATAATTTTAACCATATAACATATTATTTATTTAAAATATATTTAAAAGCATAAATATATTTTAATATAGATGTCTCTTATTGAAAATTATTTCGAAGAAACTAAGAAATATAAAAAATCTCATGGAGAGAAAACCATAATTCTTATTCAAGTTGGCTCTTTTTTTGAATGTTATGCTATAGTTGAAACTGATGGTTCTTTAAAAGGTTCAAGTATTGAAGAATTTTCTCGTATATGCGACATGTCAATTGCTCGTAAAAATACTTGTGTTGGTAATAAAAAAGTTGTAATGGCTGGATTTGGTTTAACACAATTAGAAAAATATGTAAAACGATTATTAGAAAACGGTTATACTGTTCCTGTTATTACTCAAAACGTTCAAGCTAAAGGAGCACAGAGAGATATTGCTTGTATCTATTCGCCTGGTATGTATTTTAATGATGATAGTGATAATTTAAGTAATAATACTATTTGTATTTGGTTAAATATTTCCAAACCTAATAATGTTATTAAAGAATCATTATTAACTGTTGGTTTATCAATAATTGATATTTTAACAGGTAAATTAATAAATTTTGAATATACTATCCCTTATGTTAATAATCCTATTGTATATGATAATTTAGAAAAATATATTTCTGTACATAATCCATCTGAAGCAATTATTATTACTAATAATCTCGAGAGAGAATATATAGATAATGTTATAAATTACATTAATTTAAAATCAAGTAAAATACATAAAATTGTATTAGAAAAAGATAAAGAAAAAACAGATGAGTTAATAAAAATAGGATTTAATTGTGAGAAACAGAAGTTCCAAGAATCTTTAATTGATAAATTATATAATATTGGTTCGTTTAGAGAGAGACCCGAATTTTATCAATATCCAATTGCAAATCAATCTCTCTGTTTTTTACTAGATTTTGTTGAAAAACATAATCCCAATTTAATTAAAGATATCTCTCTTCCTGATTTTGAAAATCATAGTGAAAAATTGGTATTGGCAAATCATTCTCTCCAGCAATTAAATATTATAAATGATAATAATTATAGTGGAAAGTTATCTTCAATATCATCTATGTTAAATAATTGCGTTACTTCAATTGGTAAAAGGAAATTTAATTATGAATTATTGCATCCAACAAGTAATATTCACGAATTAAATAAATCCTATGATATAACAGAACATTTATTAGAAACAAAATTTTATAATGTAATTAGGGATGAATTAAATACAATTAGAGATATAGAGAGAATTGAAAGGAAATTAATTATGAATAAATTAGAACCACGTGATTTTTATATATTATACTATAATCTCTCGAAAATCAAAATTTTATTTCAAAAAATTTCAAAAAGTTCTGATAATTTAGAATTATACGAATATATATCATCTTTTATAACTTGTAAAATTGATGATATTTGTGATGAACTTCGTATTTTTATAGATAATAAATTTAATGTGGAGAGAATAAACAATATTGTAATGGATAAACTTGGTAATTATAATATTGAAGATTTGGATTTTATAAATAAAAATTATGATAAAGACCTCCATAAACAATTGAGAGAATCTATGGATTCTAAAGAAGTTTTTCATGCAATTTGTTCGTATCTCTCTAATGTTATTAAAAAATATGAAAAAAAAAAGGATGCTGAATATGTAAAAATACACGAAACAAGTAAGTCAGATTCTTTTTTATTAGCAACTAAAAGAAGAGCAGTTATATTACAAGATTGTTTAAAAAAGGAAGAAAGTATAGTGAATATTAAATATCTCTCAAAATTTACACGAAGAGAAGAAATTTATAAATTAGATATATCAAAACTTGAATATTTAGAACACGGCTCTAATAAAACTAATATGGTTATTACATCTCCTGAAATAAAAAAAATGGCATCGGGAATTCAAAATGATAAAGAAAAATTAATTAATAAAATTAATATTGTTTATAGCAATATCATTAAAGAATTTATTGAATTTAATGATAAATCCAAATTATCAACAATCTCTCGTTTTATTGGAATTTTAGATACAGCTCATAATAGAGCTTACAATGCTAATAAATTTAATTATACAAAACCTATAATAGATGACCTTAATGATGGTAAATCATATTTTAAAGCAAAACAAATTAGACATTTATTAATAGAACAAATTAATCAAAATGAACTATATGTAAGTAATGATATTGAATTGGGTGGTGATTTTAATTGTTCTCTCATATACGGGACTAACGCCGTTGGAAAATCAAGTTTAATTAAATCAATTGGAATTAATATTATACTAGCACAAAGTGGAAATTATGTTGCTTCTACAAGTTTTAAATATTTTCCATATAATACATTATTTACTCGTATTCTTAATACTGATAATATTTTTAAAGGTCTCTCAACATTTGCATTAGAAATGTCAGAATTAAGAAATATTTTAAAGTATTCCGATAAAAACTCCATCGTTCTTGGAGATGAGCTTTGCAATTCGACCGAGTCTATATCAGGATTAAGTATTTTTACTGCTAGTTTAGAGAGATTACATAATAATGAAGTAAGTTCAATATTTGCAACCCATTATCACGAATTATTAAAATATGATGAAATAAAAAATTTAAACAAATTGAAAATTTATCATATGAGTGTGATTTTTGATAAAAAATCTAATAAATTAATTTATGATAGAAAACTTAAGGAAGGTTCAGGAGAGATGATGTATGGAATTCAAGTAGCAGAAAGTTTAGATTTAGATGATGAGTTTATTAAAAGGTGTTATTCAATTAGAAATAAATATAATGAAAATGATAATACTATAATGGATTCTAAAGGGTCTAGTTATAACGCTAAAAAAATCAAAGAAAAAATTTGTGAAATGTGTGGAGAGAACCCTAGTGTAGATATACATCATCTTCAATTTCAAGAAAATGCGAACGAAAAAGGATTTATAAATAATCAATTTAATAAAAATCATAAAGCAAATTTGATTAGCATATGTGAAAAATGTCATTTAAAAATTCATAAAGAAAATAAACAAATGAAGAAAGTGAAAACAAGCAACGGCTATCAACTTATTGATTTATAACTTTTTAAAAGTGGGGACAAACAATATATTTAAAATGTGCAGAATACAAAATATTCTGGGAAGAAATAGAAAAGCAAATTAAAAGAATAGAAAATGAAGAAAATGAAGAATTAGTAGAGAGAATTTATTTATATTTTGATAATTATAAATAAAAATATTAACAGATATATAAAAAATATTAATTTATTATATATGTTAAATCCTAATTTACCAGCACCATTTCCAATATTAACTATAGAACAAAGAGAAGCTAATCGCCCAAGAACTGTTCCTCATCATGTAGATAGAGGTGATGGATCAGAACCATATAGTAAAGGTTGGACTGAAGGAGCTACTCCTCCTGCTTATTGGAAAAATTTAGAGGAAAATATCAAAAATTTTAAAATACAAGAATATAATAGTAATCTAAACAAAACAGCAGATGGAAAAAAAATAAAAAATATTCGAAGACTACTTAAAAAATTTACACAAAAATTAAAAAAGAATAAAAGAAATAAAGAACTAAACAATCACTACAGAAGAAAAGTTTCTGGTAGAAAAAGAAAAACAAGAAGCAAAAGAAGATAAATTAATTTAATCTTCTGGGGTAATTTTAGTTTTTTTATTTCGAGGCAATTTTACACCTGTTAATTTTTCAATTTTAGCAATTTCAGCATTGTTAGGAATAGTTTTTCCCGTTTCCCACCGAGTTAATAGTTGGGTGGATATTACCAATTGCTGTGCAAAATTTTTTTGATTAAGATTTTTAGCATTTCGTGCTTGTGCAATTAATTTACCTAAATTTTTATCAGGCTCTATTTTAATAGTTTCAGGATTAGTTGTTTTATTACTATGGATTTTTTTTGCCGCTTCTTTATTTTTTGTTTGAGAAACAGTATTAAAAGTAATAGAATTCCAATCTTGATGTTCCATTCTATTAATTATAATATAATTTAATAATATTAAATCAATTTTTTGATTAATATACAAAAAAAAATTGATTTGATTTGATTAGTAAATTTATATAATAACTTACAATCCGCGTTTATATAACAAACCATGTTTTCCTTAGAGAATACATATTTTTCAAAACTTCCACTGGAGTTAATTGATTATATATGGGAGTTTAATCATTATGGTGCTGCTTGCATAATAAATTATCATGCACGAAAATTTATTACGAAAAGTGTGGATAATTTAAAAGTAATGGTAGATTTTGCAAATTTTAATGCTCATTTAGGTGTAGGAATGAATAAATATAGTCTATTTTACAGAAATAGAATTATGAATAAAGAAGATGTATTTTTGCGAATGAAGGCTTGTCAGTGTTGCAAAAGACATCAAATAAATAAACCAAAAAAATTAGAACCTTGGAATGAAACAGTATTTCATGGAACTCAATTTACTCATTGTAGTTGCATTTGTAGACATTATTCGAGATTTTTATGTAGATTTATAGAATAAATATAAATAATATAAATAATATAAAGTTTAATAAAAATTAAATATTTTTATAGTTTATAAATTATGTTTTCAAAATTTAGGGCAATATTTCCTACAATTATATTTATATTAGTATGTGTATTAGTAAGTATGGTAGTTTTAAATTTTTTTCAAGTTGATATGAATGATAATGATGGATTTAAGGTATTAAATCGTATGTTAACAGTTGAAGGAATGGAAAATGAAAAAAAAAATTCTGGAAGTAGTGGAATTATTAAAGAAGGATTATGCGGAGGCAAACATAATAAAGAAGGAATGTGTAATAGTGGAAACCATATAGAAGGTATGTGTGGAGGAATGGGTTGTGAAGGTATGGAAAATAAAGAAGAAGAAAAAAATGAACTCGGAACATTTGCATCTAATTTAATGAATTAATCTATAAAGTATATAATTTATATTTTTTATAAAATTGATATTAAAAAATATAAATAAATATATTATAAATATGATTATTCCAGTAAAATGTTTTACTTGTGGTAAAGTTTTAGCAAATAAATATAGATTTTATCAATGCGAAGTAAAAAAACGTAAAATAAATAAAAAAATAGATGTAGAAAAAGTTATATATTTAACAGTAGATACAATTGATAAAACACCCGAAGGAGAAGTTTTAGATTTATTAAAATTAAATAAATATTGTTGTAGACGTCATATGTTAACTCATGTTGATATTGAATAAAATTATAATCTTTATATATATATATAAGATGGGTAATAAACGTTTATATTCACCAATGAGTTTAGAAAAGAAATATCATCCTATATATGGTTTAAATAGTCCGCCTAAATCAACAAAATCTCCAAGAAAATCTCCAAGAAAATCACGAAGACTAGTTAAAAGATATAAAGTACAAGGTAAAGGAACTAGAAAACATAAAAAATTTAGAAGTAAAAAAACTAAAAGAAGTAGAAATTTAGGAAAACAAAGAAGTTTTAAAAGAATTCAATATGGATGTAAATCAAATAAATTAAAAAATATGAAAGGAGGAGGTCCTATTTTTCAACCATTTACAGATACAGCAAGAGTTTTTGAAGCAAATTCAAAAGATACGTATAATACATATATGGGAAATGATCCAAATACAAATGAAACAATAATAAGAGATCCAGCGAGTGTTGATAGTAATTATAATTTTAATAATCAATAAAAATTTTTTTATATTAGAATATTATAAATGGCAAATTATTTTGATAAATATGTGAAAGATTTAAAAAATCTCTGCACACCCGCATTTTTTTATTTAGCGGTTTCAGTTATAATTTTTGTAGTTATAGCTTTACAAAATTTTGGTAACACTAATAAATATTGTGTTGGTCAATATGAATGTTTTATTCCAAATACATTTATAATGTTTGTATTTAAAGCTATGTATATATTATTTTGGACCTTCATATTAAATTCTTTATGTAAAGCTGGATATAAAGAAGTATCATGGTTTTTAGTATTATTACCTATAATATTATTATTTATAATATTAGCATTAGTTATAGTTTCTTACTCTGGAATGGCATTATGATAAAATATAATTAATATTTCTTATAAATTAATAGTTAATAAGAAATATAAGAATATTTTACTATTAATATAATATAATAATAATGAGTAATCATGATAATATAGCATGGGCAATAATAGATAAATATTTTGAAGATAATCCTAATATACTAATAAGACATCATTTAGATTCTTTTAATGATTTTTTTAATAATAAAATTTTTAATATAATTAATGAAAAAAATCCAGTTCAAATATTTAAAGAACAAGATCCAGATACTAAAGAATTTAATTTACAAACAGACATATATTTTGGAGGATTAGAAGGAGATAAATTATATTTTGGTAAACCAATTATTTTTGATGATAATAGGAAACATTATATGTTTCCAAACGAAGCTAGATTAAGAAATATGAGTTATTCAACAACATTACATATGGATATTACTGTTATATATAGAATAAAAAAAGATGGAGAAATGCAAACTATAGAATCAACTTTAGAAAAAATATATTTTGGTAAATTTCCAATTATGTTAAATTCGGATTTATGTATATTAAATAAATTAGACAAAGATGTTAAATTTAATATGGGTGAATGTAAAAATGATAAAGGAGGTTATTTTATAATTGATGGAAAAGAAAAGGTATTAATAAGTCAAGAAAAATTTGCAGATAATATGTTTTATATTAGAGAAGATTATAATGAAATTTATTCACATTCAGCTGAAATTAGAAGTGTTAGTGAAGATGCTTCTAAACCTATTAGAACTTTATCAATCAGAATAGTTAGACCTTCACCAAAATATAAAAATGGTAATATTTTAGTTAATATTCCAAATGTTAGAAAACCAGTTCCATTATTTATTTTAATGAGAGCACTAGGTATTACTTCTGATAAAGAAATTATAGAATATTGTTTATTAGATATTGAAAAATATGAAAATTATGTTGATATTTTTATACCATCTATACATGATGCTGGTAATATTTTTAATCAAGAAGTTGCTATTAAATATATCGCTACATTAACTAAAGGTAAAACTATTGCTCATGTTTTAGAAATTTTAATGGATTATTTATTACCTCATATAGGTGAAGACAATTTTATAGATAAAGCATATTTTTTAGGATATATGGTTAATGAATTATTAAAAGTATATAAAAAAGATAAAAAAGCAACTGATAGAGATAGTTTTAAATTTAAAAGAGTTGAATTAACTGGTTCACTAATTTATGATTTATTTAAAGAATATTATAGTTTACAACAAAAACATATTTACACTAAGATAGACAAAGAATATTATTATAAACAAGGTATTTATCAAAATGATTTTACATCATTAATAGAAAATAATTATCAAGAATATTTTAAAGAAAGAATTTTAGAAAATGGTTTTAAAAAAGCATTTAAAGGTAATTGGGGTTCTGAAGAACATACTAAAAGACCTGAAGTTATACAAGATTTAAATAGATTATCATATAATTCATTCATCTCACATTTAAGAAAATTAAATTTACCATTAGATTCCAGTGCTAAAATAGTTGGACCACGTTTATTACATTCATCGCAATGGGGAATTATTGACCCTGTGGATACACCCGATGGAGGTAATGTTGGATTACATAAACATTTAAGTTTAGGTGCTCATATTACTAATGGTTATTCATCAAAACCTATTATACAATTATTAAGACAATTAGTATTTATGGAATTACTTAATGAATGTACAACTGAATATATTTCAAAATGTATCAAAATATTTGTTAATGGAGCATGGGTAGGTGTTATTACTAATCCTGTCGAAGTTTTAGATATACTTATTAAATATAGAAGATTAGGATTAATACCTATTTATACCAGTATTAGTTGGTCTATTATAGATGAAATAATTTATATCTATACCGATGCTGGAAGAATATGCAGACCATTGTTTTATATTAATGATAACAAAACCAGTTATCAAAAAGATAAAATTTTAAATAACATATTAGATAATAAATTCTCATTTAATGATTTACTTATTGGATTTAATAAATTTAAAAATGCCGATGAATTTAATAACAAAGAAATATTTATTAAATATTCATTAGTTTTTAGTAATATTCATGATTTATATAGTGTTAGACTTAAAGAAGATGAATCTATTGAAAGTAAAGAAAAAATATTAGATAAATTATTAGAAGAATCTGGAATTATTGATTATTTAGATTCTGCTGAAAGTGAAACTTCATTAATTTCTACTAATGAAGAAAATATTAATAAATTTACAACACATGTTGAAATTCATCCTTCATTATTGTTAGGTGTTATGGGTAATCAAATTGTTTTCCCCGAAAATAATCAACTCCCCAGAGATTTATTTTCTTGTGGACAAAGTAAACAAGGTGTCAGTTTATATAATTCTAATTATCAAAATAGAATAGATAAAATGGGCGTTGTATTAAATAATGGACAAATACCACTTGTTAAAAGTAGATATTTAAAACATATTTATAACGAAGAACATCCATATGGTATTAATGCTATTGTTGCTATAGGATGCTATGGAAGTTATAACGTTGAAGACTCTATTTTATTTAATGAAGGTTCAATTAAACGAGGAATGTTTAATACTACATATTTTAATATGTATGAAGCACGTGAAGAAAGTTCTAAAGTTGCTAATACTACTATGGATTCCAAATTTTCAAATATAGAAAATGAAAATGTTATTGGAAAAAAACCTGGTTATGATTATTCTGAATTAGATAATTATGGTTTAATTAAAGAAAATACTTTACTAGATGATAAAAAAGTTATAATAGGAAAAGTTAAAACTAATTTAAATAACCCTGATAATTTTATTGACTCATCTATTACACCTAAAAAAGGTCAATTGGGTTTTGTCGATAAATCATTTATTACTGAAGGTGAAGAAGGTTTTAGAATTGCTAAAGTTCGTATTAGAGAAGAAAGAATTCCTGCTATGGGAGATAAATTTTGTAGTAGATGTGGTCAAAAAGGAACTATCGGTTTAATTATTCCTGAAAATAGTATGCCATTCACTTCTGAAGGTATCAGACCCGATTTAATTATTAATCCCCATGCATTACCCAGTAGAATGACTATCGGTCAATTATTAGAAACTTTAATGGGTAAAACATGTGCTATGTATGGTGGTTTTGGTGATTGTACTGCATTTATGAATAAAGGTTCTAAACATGAAATATTTGGTTCATTATTAGAAAATATTGGTTATAATTCTACTGGTAATGAAATCTTATATAGTGGTGAAACCGGTCAACAATTACAAGCCGAAATTTTTATTGGTCCTTGTTATTATATGAGATTAAAACACATGGTTAAAGATAAAATTAATTATCGGGCACAAGGTCCGAGAACTGTTTTAACACGACAAACTGTACAAGGTAGAGCTAATGATGGTGGTCTTCGTGTTGGAGAAATGGAACGTGATTGTATTATTGCGCATGGCGCTACTAAATTTTTAACTGAATCTATGTTAAAACGTGGAGACGAATACTTTATTGCTGTCTGTAATAATACCGGAACTGTTGCAATATATAATGAAACTAAAAATATTTTTATTAGTCCTATGGCAGATGGTCCATTAAAATTTAATACTAATATGGAAGATGAACAAAATATTGAAGTTATTACTAAATTTGGTAGAGATTTTAGTATACTTAGAGTTCCATATTCATTTAAATTATTAATGCAAGAACTACAAGTTATGAATATTCAAATGAGAATAATTACAGAAGATAATATTGACCAATTAACCAGTATGAGTTATAAAAATACTTTAGAAATTATGAAAGAAAATGTTCTTAATGACAAAGAAAAAGAACAATTTAATAAAATTTATAAATCAGAATTACAAGATACTGAAGAAACATTTGCAGAAAAGAAAAATTCAAAAAAAGAAAAAGAAGAAGAAGAAGAAGAAGAAGAAGAAGAAGAAGAA
>TARA_B100001175_G_scaffold315060_1_pt1 | contig 12411 bp, 15 predicted proteins | sample TARA_B100001175 | Tara Oceans TARA_B100001175
AAATTAATCTCCACATATAACATCATGAATACAGCTGAAAAGTGGCACGGTACTACCATTGTCTTGCTAAGAAAAAATAATGAAACAGTCGTTGCAGGGGACGGGCAGGTTAGTCTTGGAAACACTGTTTTAAAAAGTAAAGCAAAAAAAGTTAGAAAGATAGAAAGCAGGGGTGTAATAGCGGGTTTCGCAGGATCTACGGCTGATGCTTTAACTCTATTCGAGCGTCTTGAGGCAAAGCTTGAGAAACATGCAGGAAATCTTCAAAGAGCTGCTGTTGAATTAGCTAAAGATTGGAGAAGTGATAAATTCTTAAGAAGATTAGAAGCATTGATGGCTGTAGCAGATAAAAAACATAGTTTTATAATTTCAGGAACCGGAGATGTTTTAGAGCCAGAAGATGGTATAATAGGTATTGGATCAGGTGGAAATTATGCTTTAGCGGCAGCAAAAGTTTTAATTGAGACTGATTTGAAAGCAGAAGAAATTGCTAGAAAAGCAATTAAAGTTGCTTCAGATATTTGCGTGTTTACAAATAATAACGTTACCATTGAGAAAGTTTAGTATGGTTAATTCAAAAAATATTACAAATTTAAATATCGTAAAAAATAAAAAGAAAGATAATTCTAAAGTCAGTGCTCTGTCTCCTAGGGAGATAGTTTCTGAATTAGATAGATATGTAATAGGACAAAAAGAAGCCAAGAAAGCAGTGGCCGTAGCGTTAAGAAATAGATGGAGAAGACAAGCTCTTTCTGAAGAAATGAGAGATGAAGTTTTACCTAAAAATATTCTTATGATTGGACCTACTGGTGTTGGTAAAACTGAGATCTCAAGAAGATTATCTAAATTAGCAGAGGCCCCATTTATTAAAGTTGAAGCCACTAGATTTACTGAAGTAGGTTATGTGGGAAGAGACGTAGAACAAATAGTTAGAGATTTAATCGAAATAGCTATTGCTATGGAAAGAGTTAAAAAAAGAAAAGAAGTAAAAGCAAAAGCTGAACTTAAAGCTGAAGAAAAGGTTTTGGATGCTTTGGTAGGTAGCAAAGCAAGTGTAGCTACAAGAGAAAGCTTTAGAAAAAGATTAAGAAATGGTGATCTTGACAACAATGAAATAGAAATTGAGGTTCAAGACAAATCTTCTGGATTGCAAAGTTTTGAGATTCCAGGCATGCCGGGTGGCAATGTAGGAATGGTAAATCTTGGAGACATTCTTGGAAAATCTATGGGAGCAAAAAAAGGTAGAAAGAAAAAAATGCTTGTAAAAGAATCACATGATATTTTAGTTGCTCAAGAGTCAGATAAAATGATCGAAGAAGACAAGATTATTAAAGAGGCAAAAAAATCTACAGAAGACAATGGAATAGTATTTTTGGATGAGATAGACAAAGTCTCTGCAAGAAGTGATAGGGTTGGTGGTGATGTATCTAGAGAGGGTGTTCAAAGAGACTTATTGCCTCTAATTGAAGGTACTACTGTAAGTACTAAACACGGACCAATTAAAACAGATCATATTCTCTTTATTGCCTCCGGTGCATTTCAACTAGCTAAGCCCTCGGATCTTCTTCCTGAATTGCAGGGTAGGCTTCCAATAAGAGTAGAATTAAATGCTCTCAATGAAGAAGACTTTAAAAGAATATTAAAGGAGCCAGATAATAGTTTAATTAAACAGTACAAAGAGTTATTAAAAACAGAAAACGTGAATCTTATTTTTACTGACGATGGAATAGATATGTTAGCAAAAATATCGGCGGAAGTTAATTCTTCAGTTGAAAATATTGGCGCAAGACGTCTTCATACAATTATAGAGAAAGTTCTAGATGATATAAGCTTTAATGCTACAGATAAAGCTGGCGAGACTGTTACGGTAGATAAAAAGTTCGTTAATGATAATTTAGGAAATTTGGTTAAAGATACAGATTTATCGAAATTTATTCTTTAAACTTTTTAGTTTAATTATAATAGCTCCATCTCCTCCATCTCTTTTATCCGCAACTGAAATAGATTTAATATACTTTGACAAATTTGGATCTGAATTGAGATATTCCGGTACTGAGTATCTTAATTTGCTTAAATCTTCTGAGACATAAACATCTTTATCAGTATTAGAATGGATGCCTTTGCCTGTAATTAATAAAATTTCTTTATAATTTTTCTCTACACAAGACAAAACGATATCTTTTATCTTCTTGTTTGCTTCAACTAAACTAAAACCATGTAGATCATATTTATATCTTGCATGATTTAAGCGATGGTTATTTTGAACGTTAACATCTTTATCTTCAATGTCTTTGGGATTTTTTATGTAATTTTTCCAGGTATCAATATCTTCTTGTGAAATATCTTTTTTTTTTATCACTTACTGACAATTTCAGACAAATACCAATTCGGGCCTTTTTTTAAAATGTTTCTAGTGAATTTCCAATAATCAATCACCTGTTTAATCTTATCTGGATTGCCTTCGATGATCTTGCCATCTTTATCTTTTTTTACAGAAATTACCTCTGAAACAAATTTTACTGAAGCAAATAATTCGTTTTTAATTCTTTCATATTTCTCGACACTGGATTGTTTTACTCCAATAAAAGTGAATTCTGACTTTATATTATCTTTATTCCTTAATCTGATGGCATGTTCAAAGTTTGATGCCATATCAGGAGTTAACAAATCTTTTAATTTTTTATTATCACCGCTTGCAAAAGATGTAAGGATACTTTCATAAGCAATCTCGGCACCTTTTAAAAATTCTTTTTTTTCTTGACCTTCTAAAACTTCATAGTTTGTCTTAGTAGCCTTAATATTATTATTGGGTACATTAAATTTTTTTTCAGCAAAGTTAGGGTAAATTTTTGGTTCATGTCCTGTTTTTCTACCTAAAATATTCCTTAATCTTAGGATAATAAATCCAGCTATCATGCCCAATAAAATTATGTCAATATATCCAAAATTGTTACTCATTATTTGATAAATATACATTAATATTATAATTTTGTATCAGACAAATGAACTCATTTTTTCTTATATTTATCGGTTTACCGGCACTTGAAGTTTTTCTAATGATTAAAATTGGAGGAAAAATAGGTGCATTAAATACTGTATTTCTAATTCTTTTGACAGCAATTATCGGCATTTACTTCGCAAAATTCGAAGGGGTAAAAACTTTGAGGTCTGGAGTTATGAATTTATATCAAAATAAATTACCTGTTTATGAATTAATCTCAGGTGCTTCGATAGCGATAGCAGCATTGCTTCTAATCATTCCAGGTTTTTTTACTGACACAATAGGTTTTCTTCTCTTAATACCTTTCACGAGAAAATTCTTAATCAAATTTTTTGTTAAAAAAGGAGGTATATCAAATAAAAATAATGAAACTTTAGATGGAGAAATTATAGAAAAAAAAAAAGATGAGCTATAAAATAATTGGTAAATATATTAAAAATATAGATTTTAGCATACCTAATGCCAAAAATTTTTTTTTACTACCTAATAATATTGCGAATTATAAAATTAATATTGATATTAAAAGTAATCAAATAAAAGAAAAAATTATTGAAATAGAAACTAGTTTAAGTCTTTTGCCTAATAAAGACAATGTAGAGAAAATTAATGCAAAGATTATATATTCTACAATTATTGAGCTTGAAAATGAAACAACTAGCAAAACTGAAATAGAAAAAATAATATTAATTAACGTTCCATCAAAAATTTATCCTGATCTAAGAAAAATATTTATTTTTATTTTTGAAAAGTCAGGATTTAAAGAGGTCAACATTAGTGAAAAAGTTGATTTTCAACAGCTTTATAATCAGAAAAAAATTCAGTAAAAATTCTTTTTTAATTCAGATTTTAAAAACTGATTATGTTTTTTAAACTCTTCTTCTGTTATTTTTATTATTGTTTTGCTGTAAACTTTTTCTTTATATGAAGATTTTAACTCATCATTATTCTTTGACGAGAGATTAAACTTAGGCTCCTTTGCATCTAAAAGATTTATATATACTTCTCTAAGCAATTCACAATCAAGTAACGCATTGTGCTTTGTCCTCTTAGATAAATCAATATGAAATTTTTTACATAAAGCATCTAAAGAATTCGAACTACCAGGAAATTTGTTTCTAGCTATCTCAAGGGAGTCAACAACATTTAACTCATTAATTTTTTTTTGACCAATTTTACCTAGTTCACCATTTAAAAAACCTAAGTCAAATTTAGCATTATGAATTATAATCTTTTTACCACTTATAAAATTCAAAAATTCTTCAGAGATATGTTCAAAAGTTTCTTTGTCGCTTAGATGTTCTTGGGAAAAGCCATGAATTTTAAACGCTTCCAGTGGAACATCTCTTTGGGGATTAATTAATTTGTGAAAAATTTTATTAGTTGGGATTAAATCATGTGTTTCAACACACGCTATCTCAACAATTCTATGTCCGTCATTGAACGATAAGCCCGTGGTTTCAGTGTCTAAAAATATTTCATTCATAAAATTTGATTATATTTAAAAGATTTCTTTTTAAAACATTTAATGAACTATTATTAACAACTATATAATCACAATATTTTGTTTTTTTATTTACTTTAACTTGCTGACGGTCCAAAAAATTAAATAATTTAGAATTTCCTCCCTTAGATATATACCTTTTTAATCTCAAGCTTTTCTTTGATTTTATAAATATAATAACATCAAAATATTTAATAAGTTTGCTCTCAACTAATAAAGGTATTTCAAAAAATGCAAATTTTTTACTTTTATTTATCTTGGAAAAATTGTGCATACTTTTTCTAACTAATGGGTGAATAATTTTCTCTAATTTTTTTAAAGTTCCTTTTTTTTCTAAAATTATATTTTTAATCTTTTTAATAAAATGAATGTCTATTTTAAGATTAAATTTCTTAGCTACAAGTTTTCTGAATTTTTTCTGAGAGTATAATTTTTTGACAACAAGATCTGCACTAAATAAAGGCCCTCTGCCATTAGAAATGATCTTGCTAGCAGTTGTTTTTCCTGATGCCAATGAACCTGTAATGCCTATTCTAATCATTTTAATTTAGAAATTAACAAATTTATTAAATTATCGTCAATTTCAGGGTTTATTTTATTCCATAGATAAAAAGACTTTTGACCTTGATAAATGAACATTTCTAAACCATTAAAGGTTTTAATTTTATTTCTTTTTAAAAACTTTAAAGTCTTTGTTTCTAAGGGATTATAAATAGTATCTATATAAACCGCGTCATGCTTCAAGTTCTTAAAGTCAAATTCAAAGTCCTTTTCATTTTTGAGCCCTAAACTGGTTGCGTTAATTAAAACATCAAATTCTACAATTTTTTTTTGTAAAGAGCCCCACTCAAGAATGTTCAAAAAATTAAACTTTTTTTTTAGAAAAAGAGATTTTTCATAAGTGCGGTTAATCACTGATATTTTCTTAACTTTAGATTTTACTAAAGAAAAAATTACTGAAGGCGAAACACCTCCCGCTCCTATTACTAAAGCTTTTTTACTTTCTGCGTTGTTGATTTCCTTTAAGAAAGCTGCTTGTAATCCAAATACGTCGGTATTTTCCCCAACGACAGTATTAGTATCATCTAAAAAAATTGTATTTACCGAATTTGTATGCTGGGCATCATTAATTAATTTATCTACAAAAGGAATTACTTTCTGCTTAAAGGGTAAAGTTACATTAATTCCATTCAATTCTCTATTTCTAATCTTTTTAATTATATCTTTTAAGTTTTCTTCTTTTGCACTTAAAAGAGAGTATTCCCCATTAATTTTATATTTTTTGAACCAAAAATTATGTAAAATTGGTGAAAGAGAATGTGTTATTGGATCTCCAATAATTGCAAATTTTTTTTTGTTCATATGTTATATTGTTTAATATAATTCATAATTTGTTTTATAGGCAAACCCATGATTGAGTCATGATCACCTTTAATATACTCGAAAAGTTCCAAACCTTGGGCTTCAACTTGATATACACCGTATGCTAACAAAGTCTTAGTCTTTATCTTGTCTAAATATTTAATTAATTCCTCATCTTTAAATTTTTTCATCTTTAATTCAGACTGATCAGAATAATGCCAAACCATTGAGCCGTTTTTTGAGATACATACTGAGCTTATAAGAAAATGTTTTGAATTATTTAGTCTCTTAAGAATTTTAAATGCTTCTTCTCTTGATTTGGGTTTATTAATTAATTGATTGTTTAAAGAAATCACGCTGTCTGCGCCTAGCACAAGACAATCCGGATGTTGGTTGCTTACCTTAATAGATTTAAGCTCTGCCAGATTTTTTGAAATGTTTAATGGTGTAGCTCCCTCTGCTAATAAAGAGTCTTTTGCTTGTTCCTCGTCTATTCCGGAAACAATTACATCTGCGGAGATATTATTTTTTTGTAAAATTTCTTTTCTTACACCGCTTTTAGAAGCTAAAATTATTTTCATTTTTTTTTTTGAATATCGAAAATTTTAAGAATTGAAGCGGCTGTTTCTTCTACTGATTTACGAGTTACATCAATGATTGGCCAATTATATTTTCTAAAAAGCTGTTTAGACTGATTTACCTCATCTTTTATAGAGTCGAGGCTTGTGTATTCTTTTATTCTGTTTTCCTTCATTATTGCAACTCTATTTCTTCTTATATCAGCTAATCTTTCAGGGTCTGCAATTAAACCTATGACGCAAGATTTATTATTTTTAGACTTAAGGTCTTCGGGTATTTTTTGATCCATTACTAGTGGAATATTAATGGTTTTATATCCTCTGTTAGCCAAATATATTGATGTTGGTGTTTTACTAGTTCTACTTACTCCAAGTAAGACAATATCAGATTTAGAAACGTCATCTCGTTTTTTTCCATCATCGTGTGCCATTGTAAATTGAATTGCTTCTATTCTTTTGTAATAATCTTCATCTAGAACATGTTGCGCACTAGGTTTGTGTATTGCTTTTTGATTTAAAAGCTTAGAAAAATTCAAAATAAGGTTTCCTAATATTCCAAAGCAAGGTACCTTATTTTTTTCACTAGCATTAGATATGTATTTAGCTAGTCTCGTTTCAACAATGGTATATAAAATTATTGAGTTTTGAAGACCAATACATTCTTTGATTATTTTATCAATTTGTTGTTCTGTTCTAACAAATGCAAACTCTTTCTTGTCATACTCAAAGTTGGCAAACTGAGATTTTAAAGACAGAAAAATCCTATCTAGGGTTTCGCCGGTTGAATCCGACACTAGATATACATTGTATTTTTCGTTCATAAGTGTGTTAATAATTGATTAATAAAGTAATTTTTTTCATTATTATTAAATTTTATAAAAAGTAATTAACAATAATTAACATTATTCTAACATTTTGTTAGGTGTTAATATTACAACTCTATTGTTGTTTATAATTTTATAAAGATATTGAATTTATGGCATTAAATAAGGAATTTATTAAAATTGGATTGTATAAAATATGTATAAATAGTTATATTAATAACAAACAGGACCTACTAGATAACCTAAAATTATAAATCTTAATTTTATATTATGAGCACTATTAGAAAAGTTTTAATTAATAAAGATAATTCTTGTAAAGCAGTATGGTTTATGAGACAAGCAGGTCGTTATCTTCCTGAATTTCAAAAAATTAGATCTCAAAATCCAGATTTTATAAAACTTTGCTTAAATAGTGAATTAAGTTCAAAAATTACAATACAACCAATAAAAAGATTTAATTTAGATGCTGCAATAATATTCTCGGACATTTTAATTACGCCATATGCATTGGGGCAACAAATAAAATTTACTAAAAATCTCGGACCGCAACTTAGTGAATTCAACAAAGAAAGATTTTTAGACACAAACGAAAAAGAATTTATTAATAAGCTTACCCCAATTTATAAAGCTATTGAAATTACAAGAAAAAATTTAGATAAAGATAAATCTTTAATAGGGTTCATAGGAGCTCCATGGACATTATTGTTTTATATGTTTAATTATAAGAAAAATAATATAGACATAAAGTTAAACAAAATAGAAAAATATATTAACACAAACTTAATTCTAAATAAATTAATTGATTTTCTATCTATTCATATAAAAAATCAAGTAGAAGCCGGTGCTGATGTTATACAAATATTTGACTCTTGGGCGGGGTTAATACCGAAAGACGATATTAAAAAATTTTGTTACATTCCTAATGCAAAGATAGTTGAGTTTTGTAAGGAAAGAAATATTTTAAATATATGCTTTCCCAAAGGGATAAGCAGAAATTATGAGAAATTTAATCAAGTAGTAAAATCAGACGGAATTAATATAGATTTCGAGATCGACCCTATGTGGGCAAAAAAAAAATTAAAAAATGTGGTAATTCAAGGCGGAATGGATCCTAAAGCTTTACTTACAAATGAAAAAAAAATGTTAGAAACAGCGACGAAGTACATTAAAATATTCAATGATATTCCTTATATTTTTAATCTTGGCCATGGTTTACTTCCTGAAACAGATCCTGATAATGTGGAAAAATTAATTAAACTTTATAGGAATTTTTAATGAACAGAGATCATCCTGTAGTAAAATTTGGAAAAACAGGTGTATTGTTAATTAATTTAGGAACGCCAGACTCAACGGATTGGTGGGATATAAGAAAATATCTTAAGGAATTTTTATCAGATAGAAGGGTGATAGAAGTAAACCCAATCTTGTGGAAAGTGATTCTAAATTTATTTATCTTAACTTTCAGACCCTCCAAGACAGCTCATGCTTATAAAAAAATTTGGAGAAAAGAAAGCAATGAGTCCCCATTACTATATTTTACTAGAAATCAAGCAAACAAACTTAAGAATAAAATAGGAAACGAAAAAATAATTATTGATTACGCCATGAGATATGGAAACCCAAGTATCGGATCACGCTTGAATAAGTTAAAAGAAGATGGGTGTGAAAACATTATCGTTCTCCCTTTATATCCCCAGTATGCTGCAGCAACCACTGCAACAGTGTGTGACGAAGTCTATAGGTCTTTAATGAAAATGAGATGGCAACCAAGTCTTCAAATCATATCTCATTATGAAAGCGAACCCCTATATGTTGAAGCTTTAATAAATAGCATTAAGAAGAAAGTTTCAGGGATAGATTGGAAACCAGATCTAATTATTTCTTCGTATCATGGTATTCCCAAATCTTACTTTGACAAAGGTGATCCTTATCACTGTTATTGTCAAAAAACGACAAGGCTAATGAAAGAAAAGTTTAATGAAATTGAAATTCAGACGACATTTCAGTCAAGATTTGGACCTCAAGAATGGCTAACTCCGTATACAGATAAAACCTTAGAAGATTTGCCAAAAAAAGGAATAAAAAATTTATTAGTTATATGTCCCGGCTTTGCGTCTGATTGTGTTGAAACTTTAGAGGAAATAAATATTCAAGGCAGAGAAAGCTTTTTGGAAAATGGAGGAAAAAAATTTGATTTAATTCCTTGCTTAAATGACAGCCCTGACCATATTGAGCTATTTGAAAAATTGGTCAAAAAATATATTTAATGAATTTATATTTATTATTTAAATCTCTACACTTAATTGCTGTTATTTCTTGGATGGCAGGACTTCTTTATCTGCCAAGAATATTTGTATATCATTCGGAAACCGACGATATATCTCAAAAAGCAGTTTTTAAAACCATGGAAAAAAAACTTTATAATTACATAATGATGCCTGCCATGGTGCTTTCATGGATTTTTGGAATACTACTAATACACAGTCTTGGCTTTTCGGTTTTCTATGAGTTATGGATGCAGATAAAATTTATAGCAGTTATACTTTTGACTTACTACCACTTTACTTTGGGTAAATATCTCAATGATTTTGCTATAGATAGCAATCAAAAAACCTCTAAATTCTTTAGAATATATAACGAAATACCCACACTTATTCTTGTTGTAGTTATATTTGTTGTTATATTTAAACCTTTATAATTAGGGGTTGAATTTTATCTAAAAATCTCTATATTTTAAGCACTTTCCTAAATCAACAACAATCACATGAATTTACAAGAACTTAAGCAAAAAAACCCTGCAGAGCTTATTAATGAAGCCGAAAATCTTGGTATTGAGAATCCTAGTACATTAAGAAAACAAGAAATACTTTTTGCAATATTAAAAAAACTTGCAGAAAAAAATGAACAAATCACTGGAACAGGCGTACTTGAAGTATTGCAGGATGGGTTTGGTTTTTTAAGAGCTATAGAGTCTAACTATCTACCTGGTCCAGATGACATATACGTAAGCCCTAGTCAGATACGTAAATTTGGTTTAAGGACTGGTGACTCAGTAGAGGGAGAAATAAGAGGCCCAAAAGATGCTGAACGATATTTTGCTTTATTAAAAGTAAATAAGATTAATTTTGATAATCCTGAAAAAGGCAAAAATAAAATTGCTTTTGACAATTTGACACCGCTCTATCCTAATGAAAGAATTAAGCTTGAAGTTGAGTCTACTAAAATTGAAAAAAAGCCAGACAATACCGCAAGACTAATTGACCTAGTAAGCCCCATTGGGAAAGGACAAAGATCATTGATTGTCTCTCCCCCAAGAGCTGGTAAGACAATTATACTTCAAAATATAGCTCAATCCATAACAGCAAATCATCCAGAATGTTACTTGATGGTTCTATTGATCGACGAAAGACCCGAAGAAGTAACTGATATGCAGCGCTCTGTTAAAGGTGAAGTTGTTGCCTCAACTTTTGATGAACCAGCATCAAGACACGTAGCAGTCGCAGAGATGGTTATTGAAAAAGCAAAGAGACTAGTAGAGCATAAAAAAGATGTTGTGATTTTATTAGACTCCATCACTAGGCTAGGAAGGGCTTATAACGCGGTAATACCGAGCTCAGGCAAAGTCCTAACTGGAGGTGTTGATGCTAATGCACTACAAAGACCCAAAAGATTTTTTGGAGCAGCTAGAAACGTTGAAGAAGGTGGATCATTAACAATAATATCTACAGCTTTAATAGATACCGGTAGCAGAATGGACGAGGTTATTTTTGAAGAGTTTAAAGGAACAGGAAATTCTGAGCTAATACTTGATAGAAAGGTTGCCGATAAAAGAATTTATCCAGCACTAGATATAACTAGATCTGGAACTAGAAGAGAAGAATTACTTTTTGAAAAAGATGATTTATCTAAAATGAATGTGCTTAGACGAATTATAAGTCCAATGGGAACCATGGACGGGATAGAGTTTTTAATTTCAAAGCTTAAAAATACAAAAAATAATTCTGATTTTTTTGACTCAATGAATAAATCAGGTAGTTAGAAATTATTGAATAGTTTGGTTATTAAAATCCGTTTCGTAAAGATAAAAATTCATTATATCTTGCAAATTTTTTACTTTTTCCTCAAGAGAAATTGACTCTAGAAGCTTTTGTTTTTCTTCATTTGTTATTGGAGCAATCATAGCCAAAGTGTTAATTTTTTGTATCTTATTTAATTTTTCAAATTCTTTCCAATTTAATAAAATCCCATTTTTTTTAAAGAAAATTTTAACAATTTCCATTAATTTTTCTATACTTATGTTATCTGGAAATGGCTCCAGGTCTAAGTTAAACTTTTTATAATTAACTTTAAACTCTCGGTACAACTTCGAACTTTTAATTTCTTCTAATACTTCAAATCTAATTAAACCAGTTAAGTTTATCAAAATGTGTCCATCTTTACCTCTTTTAAAGTCACTAATTTTTCCCAGACACCCCACCTTATATACTGTTTCATTATGTTTATTAGATTGTATCATTCCCATCAACTTATCTTTTTGCATAGTATCATTTACAAGATCTAAATATCTTTGTTCAAATATATTTAAAGGTAAATTCGTATTAGGAAAATAAATTACCCCGGAAAGTGGGAAGACGGGTATTTGATTTGGAAACTTTATTTTCATGGTATGATCCTATCAAAATTTCATTCTAATCTGAATAAATAAAATCCTTAAATTTTTCTTTATTTTTATAGATATAATTTGGAAATGAGGAGTCAATATTTATAACCTCAAATTTATGATTACGATCAAATAGATCCTCTTTTTTTTCTATCTTTCTTTTTATAATGTCCATATTTTTAAATCTATCATTGTTCCATTGTTGCTCAGCATAAGAGTCAAGTTTCTTGTAAATGCCTTCTGCATTTTTTACCGAACTGAAATGCCATCCACCATCATTAATAAATTTATCAAATTTAGGTTTAAAAAACTTATAAAAGGGTCTATTTTTAGCCTTAATATCCCTTAGCCACTGCGGAGATACCAAATCTTTTTTTCTACACATACGTGTGCCAAACCACTTCGGTTCAGATTTATTATATAAATTAAGTTTTAAAGAAAAATTTTTTTGCACAAAGCACGCATACTTATTACTTTTACTAAAT
>TARA_B100001175_G_scaffold93611_1_pt1 | contig 12376 bp, 12 predicted proteins | sample TARA_B100001175 | Tara Oceans TARA_B100001175
ATTGCAGTTACATTCATAAACAAGGTTGTCCCTGCCGCTAAAGTCGTATGTAAAGCTGCTTCTCCAGTTGCATCAGCTACTGTAATTGAAGCTACTACACTTTCAACTGGGAAGTAGACACAGTACCAGTCTTTGCTAGTTTGTGCTGCTGTTGTAAAGATTTCAGTACCTCCGTTTTTACCTAATTGCTCTGTTAAGAGTTGTTGTACATTTTCTATTGCCATTTTTTTTTATTTATTGTCCGTAATATATATAATTTGTTCCACTAGGCTCTTGCCTTTGTGTGTATTGTACTTGTGCCGTTCCTGCCTTGTCTGCTACATACATCTTACCTTTGGTTACTAACCCTTGCACTATACCTTTAGTTGCAGCAGGAGGGCTTAAAACATCATTCTCGGTTGCAGGTGCATTTCCTAAAGATATTGTTACAGCACCTACCCAACTTACTTCATAAGCCTCATACTTCCAATATCCTGATGGAGATAAGTCTACTGAGCCTGCATATAAATCAGCAGTTGCCGCAGCATCATAATCTACTTCAAATTTAGTGTATCTGTTTTTAATAACTTCTGCCGTTCCATATACATAATGAATTGACTTATCCATGTCATTAGTAAACTTTAGCAAATGCCTTATATGACTTGAAGAAACTGAAGTGTTGATCCTATTATCTTCCGTTTGAATATAAAAAGTAAAGTCAGTTTCTGTAATTGCTTGTATCATACACTATATAATAGAAAAAGTCATTATTTATTTGGTATATAAAAGAAAAGAGTAGTATTAAACTACTCTCCTCTCAGAAATATATATGAAAACTACTAATTAAGATGTTACAATAGTACCCATTGTGAATCCTGCATTATCAAATGGCTCTGTTGTATAATCCGCAACCATTGGGAAAGGTAAAGCCTCCATACCATCAAAGGTAAGTGTATATCCATTTCTATCCCCCCAAGCAGCACCACTATCCATAGTACCTGCATTAAGTTCCATTCCGTTAGTTGTTCCTAATCCAACGATCACATCATGTCCGTTTGTTAGTTGTTGATTTAATTGAGCAAATACAATGGTCTTTGTAGCACCTAATAATTTTATTTGATTTTGATCTTCTTTTGTGAGTTTGTTTAAGATAATATTACAACTTGGAGTGTAATAAATCGTACCATTCTCACGAGAACCAACGATTGTATCTGTAAGACTCGCAACACCTAAAGGCATTGTGTACCTATATAATACATTTGATCCCATTTCTATATCAGTAATTTCTCCTGATGTTTGAGGTATGGAGGTTACTTGATCATATACAGCAAAATAAATAAATTTAATTCCACCACTAATCCTATTACAATCTAACCCCCTACCTTTAGTTAATATTCCACAAGCCATGTTTTTATTGTTTTAAAAGTTAAAAAGAGGGGGTTTTTACGCCCCCTACTTTGTGTTATTACGATTGTCTTACGATGTCAGCTCCAGTTCCTGACTGAACACCTGCTGAATAACGAGCAACCAATCTCATGTTGTCTGATCCATCTAAAGCAGCCATGTCCATCAAAGTAATTCTAGTCGCATCTGATAACAAGTCAGTTCCAAAGAACAAGTTTGACTTCTGAGCTATTACAATTTCATTTGTAGTCATTCCGTTACAAACAGCTATTTTGTAGCCTTCAAACATTGGCTTATAATCTCCATTCATATTGTAAGCATTAACATATCCTAAAGTAGATACTGCTGAAATATATGCTTGGTAAGTTGTTTGGTTCATGTATATATGTAAATCTTCTTTACCTAATACATTAGCTGGTATAGCTTGAACTGCTCCTTGTAAGTTAGCAATAATGTTTCCTGGTACATAAGCACCTGTTGCTGCATCTTGAACAACTGTTGCATCAACTGCTGGTAATAATAAACCAGTTACAGCGCCATTAAATCCATTGAATTTCCCTGCAACAGCAGTTCCATCCCAGATTGAATTTTCAGTTGCTTCTGCAATAATTTCCCCCATGTAAGATATTACATAGTCATCAAAAGAAGCTGGTGGAGGTGCGCCTGCACCTGCTCTCATTTGTAACGCTTCCCAAGAATCTAGTAAAGTTGACTTACAAAGGTCTAGGTTAATTTGTAGATTTTTAGGTTCTAATACTTTCTCTGTTAAAGCAAGAGTACCTGCTGAAGTAAAATCACAAGTTGCATCTGCTACTGCTGAAACTGTGTTATTCATAGCCTGTATGTTACTTTTGTATTTGATATTCTCTATCATTGTTAGATAATCTAACGAGTTTGAAGCTTTTAGTGCAGCACTGATGTAAAAACCAGCGGCTTTCCCTGCAAAGTTTGATGTTGTAGTAAACGCCATTTTTTTTTATTTATTTGTTATTATTATTTATTTAAATTGTATAAGAACTTCTCCTGACTTGTCATTCTTCTAAAATCCTGTGCAGTAGGAGTTGGTCTTTCTGAGCTAAATTTATTTGTGTTAATCGGTGCATCAGCAGGACTTTCTGCCAATTCCGTTTTAAGTTTTTCGTTCTCAGCTTTTAGTTTTTCTAATTCATCTTCTGCTGAAAATTCAACTACTTCTTTAGTAGTTATAGTTTTAGGATTTTTAGATGGCTCAGTTACTTCTTCAGCCATTTCTTCTACATCTCCTGTTTCTCCTATTTGTTTTTTAAGATCACTAACCGCATCTTCTAAGTTCTTGATTCTTTTCTCCATTCCTTCCCAATCATCAACTGATGCTTCATCATCATCTTCTCCTCTATCTTCTCCCATTTCTTCAACTTCTTCAGATGCTTCAACCTCTTCTTCTGTTTCTGACTCCATAACTTCAGATACCACACCTTCTTCTTCAACTCTGAAAGAAACTCCCTCAGCAGTCTTGTAAGTGCCAATAGGTAAAGGTATTGTTGTACCATCTTCAGTAAGGACTGATATGTCCACGCCTGATTCTAATTCTTCAGCAGTAGAAACAAAGATTGTGCCATCTTCTGACTTTGCTTGCCAAGCTAATTTAATTTCATCTTCGGCTTTGTTTAAGCCAAGTGCTACTAATATTTGTTCTTTAATGTCCATAGGTTCTTTTTTAATATAATAGAATAGTTATTTATTTATTTGATTTTTAGGTTATTTTACTTTCATTTTACTATATATTGCTTTCATCATTGATAAATCTTTTTCAGATATTTCTAAAAGACTTTGTGTTGTATCTTCTTGCAATTTTTTAGGCAAATCTATACCTAATTCTTTTGCTTGTTTTTGTATGTCACGCAACATAGGTGCTGCCTTACTTAATATTTTAACTGATTTTTCTGCATCTGTAATAGCAATAGATAAAAAACCTTTAGAAGCGTCCATTGAATCAACATATTTTACATAAGCATTACCACCCTGTTCTCTTAACTTTTTGTAATCATCAACTAAACCTAACTCAACCTTTTCTGCTTTTAGTTCAGTTTTCTGATTTTCTTTTACAAGCTTATTTAAAGCACTTAGTATTTGTTGTGGTGTTGGTTTCATATTATTTATTATAATTGTGAAATAATTTTTTGAATTTGTTTTGCTATATTTGAAGCATCTTTTGCACCCATTTCTGCTTCATTTAGTCTTGTTTTAAATAAATTTTGTATATCAGAAGATACACCTAATTCCTTAACTCTTTTTACTCCTTCTGCTGCAACTCTTGCAGCTTTCTCATAATTACCTACTGCTGCAACAGCAGTTTCTTCTGCTTTAAATAATCCAACCTCTATATTGCCAAAATCACTCATAGCTTTATCAAGAGGCTTGTTTATATCATCAATTAAAGCCAACTCAACTTTCTGAACACTTAACAATTCTTTTAGTGCAGTTCTTATTTCTTCTGTTGTAAATTCTTTCTTATTCATTTGTTCAAATTTATTAGCAAAATACCCCTCAATTGAAAGCCCCTTCAAAGTTCCATCTTTTATCTTATTCCATAAGTCATCATTCTCAATCTTCATTTTAACGAACCAAGTTCCGTTAGGCAAGTCGTAGCCATACATTTTAGACTTATCATTATCTCCTTCTTTAATCCAAGATTCTACTGTTAAAACTCCTGACACTCTATCTTGGTGTTCGTAAGTTGCTTTATGATGATTGTTATGTTTTAAATATAATTCTGCTGCACGAGCTACTGTCGCTTTTGAAAAGAAAACATAATACTCACTATCTGTGTTAGGATCATATCTAAAGATTTGCTTGTTAGGTATTAAAGCAGGACTAACTAGCATACGTTTTTCTTCATCTACCTTAGCGAAAGTCAAGTTGTTTTTCTCTTTACCAAAGAAAACAAAATCTTGCTCTATTGCAGGTGAATTTACTAGCGATATTGCATCAATAGCTAGTTCTTCGCTATCATCTGCTATTACTAATTCTACTATTTTAGTTTCTTTCATATTATCTAATTGCAGGGTATTTTAACATATTTATTTCTCTTGACAAATCTTTATTAGATTCTTCTAAAACTGCAACACCTTTTATGTCATTTACTTTTACTCCTAATTCTTTTGCAGCAGTTGTAGCATCTTTAACTCTATTGTTATTAAAAGATATTTGCTTTTCTATTTCATCAGTTTCAGTTCTTGTTTTTTCCCATAAATCATTATAAGATTTGAAAGCTTTTTCTATTTTTTCAACTAATTTTTTAGATTTTTTAACAAGCCCCTCACTTTTCTTAGCTGCTTTGTCTAAATCTTGCGCTAAACCAAAATCAAATCTTTTAGTTGCACTTAAATTATATTCTTTTAATTCTTTTTCGTATTCTTCATACGTTTTACCTAAAGGTGTTGGATATTGTTTCATTTCACTATATTTTTTTGGATTAGCTTTTTCACAAGATTCTTTGGAGTCGTATTTACACTCTCCTGTATTACCCCACTTGTATTTTCCATCTTTACATTGTTTACACGGCATATTATATAATAGATTTAATTAATATTTATTTGATTTTTAAATTGTAGCCCTTCTTCTAATATTTGCTAATTGATTTTGACTATTAGTCATTTCATCTGTTACTACATAAGCTCTCATAGCTTCAGGTGCTTGACCTCCGCTTAATTGGAATGCTCCTGACATCATTTGAGGTGCAGGAGGTTGAGCAATAGCACCTGCTCCAGCTGATCCACCGCTACTACCTGACACTGGTGTCTCATATATTTTTTTTAGATTAGCTAATCCTGCTGCAATTATAGCTGCACCTGAAACAAAACCTGCAATACCCCCCTGAGCAAAAGCCTTGTTAGCACCTGCATAAGTGTCAATTAATGCTCCTGCTGCTGCTAATTCTTTATTCTCCCCTGCTAACCCACTTAACGCTCCTGCTAGACTTGAAAATGCCTCTAATTGAGCATCTGCATTTTCTTGTGCGACTGCTTGTTGTTCTTTTTGTAAAGCTATGTTGTTTGTTAACTGTTCTGATTCAAACCCTGTTATTTGGGCTAACACTCCTTTCTTTTCATTTAACGCTTCTTGTAACTTAATTTGATTTTCTAAGTTGTTATTCTTATTTACATCTGCCTGAGCTGAAGCAATTTGAATATCTACCAGCTTGAGCATTTCTTTTTCTTGTTCTTTAAGAACTTCCCCTAGCTTATTATTTGCTGCTATTCTTTCTTCAAAAGTCTTACTCTCATCATCTCTTACCTGTCTTAGTTTTTCAGCTTGTCTATCATAATCTTCAATTAATCCTTGAACCTGAACTGCTGCTAATTCGCTTTGGTTCCTTAATTCCACTATTGCCTTTGCTCCTTTTAGTGTTTCTGTTGTATAGTCTTTAATTGCTCCTGCTGCTTTTGTTACAGTAGTGGTAATTTTATCTACACTATTATCTACACCTGTTAATACATCTATACTTTCTTTTCCTGCTTCTTTTACGCTATTCCAAGCCTCTTCAAATTCACCTTTAAATAAATGTTTTAATGATTTGCCTAAAAGACCAAAGGTGTCCATTAAACTTTCAAACCTTTCTATAAGATTTTCTTTAATAGCAGTTCCAAAATCTATTAGACTTTGTTTAGGATCTTCAAATATTGACTTAAAATAGTTTACAACAGTTCCTATATTAGCATCTAAAAAATTAAACAAATCATTAAATGCCATACTTAAAGCTTCCATTCCTGTGTTAAAGAAATCTAATACTTTTTGATTCTTACTAAACACCTCCATAAGTTTAGCAAATAAAGCTACTACAAGTCCTATCCCTGCTGCTTTAAGAGCTGTACCCATACCTTTAATAGCAGTTCCCATGCCTTTAAATCCTCCTGATGCTTTGTCGGTTGCTTTGTCTAATTTTTCTACATCTTTAGTAACCTCTCCTGTGTTACTTTTAATTTCCATTTCTAAAACTTCTTTTGCCATATCTTTTTATGTTAAGTCTACACTTGTTCTTATTTCGGTTATTCTAATAGTTGAAACCCATTCTATTATCATATCTGCTGCCCCTGTTATTTGTTGCTTAAAGTCTGATCCTGACACTTGACTTTCAAGATCCCAACCTGTTGTAGTTCCACTTGCACTTATGGTTGTTATGCTTCTATCTATACTTAAAGAAGTCCTTGCATTTTTAACAACACCTCTTTCAACCCAAGATACATAATCCCCTTTATTCCCTGCTGCTACTCCTCCTGTTCTCATTGCCACTGTTTCACTTTGAAAGAAGAAGATACAATTGTTAGTTCCTGCTGGGGGTTGAAAATAACTATCTGTTACATTGTTTAAGTAAGCAAAAGCAGCTTCATCACCATCAGTTTGTCCTCCATATATAAAAGTAATATATTGTCTTTCTCCTAAGATAGATGTACTGTTATTACCTCCTAATACTATTGAGTTATTAGTTATTGAGTTTCCTAAGTTTCCATAGACAAAAGTGTTGTTAACTCCATTAGATATTTCATTATTACTTCCTATTATAATGTTATTTCTTGAAAGACCTTTAACAGTATTACTTTCGCCCATTATATAGGTGTTATTAGTACCTGTTTCAGTTGTATTACCTACACCTTGAATGTTGTTGTTTTCATTTAATAAATTTCTTTCTAAATTTGTGCTATATGTAAAAGCTGTACAAGTGCCTGATGCTTCATCATAAGTATATCCATACGCTTCACATTGTTGTTGGTTAGGTGTAACATTATTAGTGCCATCAGTAAATGTTACCAGTCCTAAAGCATTAACTGAAGCAGGTTTTATTGAATATCCGTTTAAATAAGGTATTGCCATTATGGTATAAGTATAAATTCTACTGTTGCTAAATCGTTTGGCTTGTAATCTATCTTGTTAACTCTAAACTCTCTATTTTTAATAAATACAGTATCAAAGAATTTAAAGGTATTAATATCTCCTGCCGTTAGATTAACTTTTAAAGTCATTGTTCTTGTATCAGGATTGTATAACTCATTAAGATAAGGCAGCCAGTATGTATTAAATAAATTATTAACTGTTGGGTCGCCTATTGGTTGAATGAGCTGACAAATACCAAAATGAAAGTCATTAGTATCTGTTAAGGCAGGCGGTACTGTTGTTATTGTTGGTATATCTGTCAAATGACTAAATTGTAAAAACTCATCTTCTGCTGCATCTCCTAAAGCACCATTTTGAGGGGGAACATAATAAGTACAACTGGTTAATGTTTGTACTCCAGTTGAACCATGATAGTTTCTATACATTATTCTAGGGCTGTTGTCAAACCCTTCAGAAGTTCCATCATCTGCATTGTGAGAGTAAATACTAGGAACTATAAAGTCAGGAAATTGCGTATCTAAAGGTTTAGGCACAGTTGCAGCAAATGGCTCTGCTATTATTTCTTCTTCTCCTGTTAAAATTGTTGGCAAGTTATTAGAGCTTGTACTAGCATCAAAGATGTTACTTCCGTATAAATGATTCTCAACTTCAGATTTGTAAAAAGTAAAAGCCCAGTCATCATCATCTTCTACAAATTTAAAGATGGTTTTTTTATTTAATTCTGTTAGTGGTGTTAGCTTAATTTCTTCAATGTCTATTTTGTCAGTCCAGTCTAATTTAGTTGAATCTGAGTTTTCTAAAAATATATCTTTATAAGGCTCTATGATAATATTATTAGGGTTGTCTTTATCAGGTACAGATACTAAGTTAAACATTGTCATTATTCCTTTTAAAAATTCCCATTGTCCTAGTTCGCTTCTTAAAGTTTGCAATAAAATATTAGAAGTAATCGCAACAGTATTAACATTAAAAATAACTGATGATGTTGGTGTAGCTCCACTTTCATACATCCTAACAGTGTTTGCACTAAGAGGATTGGATCTTTTAAATTGAGCTTGTAAAGTATCTCCTGTTAAAAGTGTTTGTGTAATGTTAAAGTTAAAGTCCTGATAACTTGTTGGAGATATTGTTAATGTTTGTGTAAATACAACTGAAGTGTTTTTAATCCATTGACATTCAACAGTTTGAGTTGCACTTGCTGATGTGTTTTCTATTCTATAAGAACCTGAAATATTATATTGCTCTCCATTTGTAGTAGCGGTAATTATGTCAGTAGATAAACTATAATTAGGAGGTACTGAATTAGAGCCTATATTTTCTAACACTAAATCTGTAAATGAAGTGCCTGCATATACAGAAGCAGTTGAACTACCTATCTGAAAAGCCCATTGACCCCAGAAGTTGTTTATATTTGAAACAGTTGGCGATTGTGCATTTCCCCAATTAAAGTCCATAAATAACCTTTCAAAATCAGCAGTATCAAAGAATGTGCTAGTAAAAGAAAATGGTGTTGCAGCAAATATGTTTTGTATAATGTACTTAATAGATATAAAAGGTCTAAAAGCACTTTCTAAATTAGGCAATACAGGAAAGCCTGTACTTGGATCATAAGAAAAAGAATGATTCCAGTCTACAAACGGGTATCTTAAAACTTCAGTTGTAGAAGCACCTGCTGTTCCTGCAAAAGTGCCTGTTGGTAATGGATTTGTTAATGCTAATGCACCTTGCCAACTATTTCTAATTTCAGTATATGTATATTGATGTGTCAGCTCTGAAAAATCTAAATCTGAAAAAGTCCTGTTTTCTAATAAGTCAGCTAAGGCAATAGCTTCAGAATACAGATTAACATTGTAACTTGTTTCTCCCTGTTTTTCTTGTATGTCTATTAGTCTTAGATAGCCCTGAAATAATATAAAACCATCTTGCTTTAATTCACATTGTGTTCTTACATAAGGATTAAACGCCAGTCCGCTTGTATCTCTTGTTACTTCAAATATATTATCAAAGATTTGATTGTTCCTTTTTGTTGCAGGTAAGTTAAATGCCTTAGAGTATGATTGTACTTGTTCTGCTACATTTTTAAAATCATCTACACTTAAAGTCAGAGGTATATCTTCATCTTCATAAAGGTCACAAATCACTTGTCCTGTGCCTAGATTATTTATAGCACCACTTGGGTTCTGAGATGCTTGTCTTATTGAAACGGATGACAAAGCACTTACAACAGAAGAATAAATAACTATTGTATTTGTAGTTGATGTGGCAGTAAATTGAAAACTATTAGTTCCTACAATTGAAACAGGAGTAGAACTTTGTTGAACAGTTCCTGAATACACATAGAAGGTTAAAGTGGAAAAGGAAACAGTTTCTATTACTACATCATAAGTTTGTCCTACAACCAAATTAGATAACTTTTGCAATATCCCCTGTGATATAACAAACGAAACATCTCCACTTGTTTCAGTAGGGGGAGTTATACTAGGACCAAACCTATACCAAGTGTTTACAATCATAGTAGCATTTAAAGCATTAATTGCTGATTGATAAGTTGGTGCAGCTAAAGATAAAGATGTGCTTGAAGTGTTTAAAGTGTTAAAATTAATTCCATCAACTACATGCTCTGTGCCTAATCCTGATAAGGAGTTTAAGCCATCATAACTCTGAGGATATAATATAAGTTGTACACTCATTAGATAGATTGTGTTCTTAGTGTTTTACTTTTCTCTATTTCAAAAGTGTACTGCATAAGTCTATCATTAGCAACTGTCTTTCTTGTAAAGCTAGAGGTTGTAAGTCTTACTGGTGTAACATAATTATTTAAAGAAGAAAATGAGGTGTCAGTTTGATAACCATCTAATTGATAAACTTCAGGACTATTAATTAATTCTTCAAACATAACATTGTCATCTTCAGAAACAAAGTCAGTATTCATTGTGATCTTTTCAGTAGCATTCATTCTAAATGATTTCTTGCCACCTTTGTAACTATCAGGTCTATAAAAACTTTCATTCCAAGTACCTTCTAGTTGCTGATAAGTTGTGCCTTGTGTTGATATGCTTCTTGCTGACTTCTTTGTGAAAGTGTAATAATCCCAAGCACCGAATTGATTAAGCCAACATAGTCTTATACTTTCAAAGTTTTTAGTATCAGGGCAATTAATATTAATTCTAAAAGGCTCTATTGTTGCATTTGATCCACTATCAACAGCACTAATTAAAATATGACCACCCTCTAATAAAGCAGCAGATGGTATGTTTGATGCTGCATAATTCTGTAAATTAGCAGGAAAGCATCCTAAAAATAAAATCATCTTGCCAGATTTTACACTCCAGTTATTATAAGCTCCTGTTACACTTTGTTTTGGAATGGTTACAGTGTTAATTATTACCCCATTTGAACCATAGTAATTAATAATAAAACTATGCACCAGAGTTGATGTAGCATAACTAGGTTGTAAAAAAGCCACTGTTCCGTAATCATTATAATTTGCATATTGCACCATTGGAGCATTAGTTAAAAATCTTCTTGAACTATTAGCAGGAGTAACACCTAAAGTAGCAAATCCAAAATCATTTTGAAACTCACTTATTATGTCTGTATATTTTACATAACCATTGAAAATAGTATATTCTACTGAATTTACATCCGTTCCATCTTGCCTAGCCACTACATTAGGGTCAGACACTCCATTGTGAGTAGCACCTAGATATTCTACATAAAATTTAAGCACCATAAATTTAACACAATTTGTAGATCTTGAAAATTTATCTACTAGATGAATAGGATAGGTATTCTCGTTTACATAAGTGCTTTTGTATTGAGGCCCTGTAATTCCTGTATTGTCTGTGCTTGTTCTATTGTCTGCTTTAACATAATTTTCAATTACATTTCTTAAATCAAACATACCGACTCCTGCGTTGTTTGGTGTAGTTTTAAATGTGCCTTTTAAATGAGTGTTAGTGGCAGGATTAGGCATTGTAGTACCTATATGAACCTCAACACAAAACTTAACCTTAGTTTCATTTGCTACTGCTAATTGGTTAGATGCTACAAATATTATATCCTGCCCTACTGGCAAAATAGTGTATAATGGTTTTTGCTCTATTACTGTTACTGCTGCCATATTATTTTGTTTTTGTAAATGTTGTTATATATAACTGCACATCTTTTTTAAATTCTTTTAAAATGTTTTTGCCAAGATCTTTATAAGCGTTTCCAAAAGGTGTTTGAAAGAAGCTAAGACTTGGGATTCCTTTTATTTTTATTTTTCTACTTATTAAATATGCTAAGTTTGAAACAAATCTGCCAGTGTTTTTATCTCTTCCTCTGCCTAGCCCTTTTGGCTTTATACCTTTTTTCTTTATCCATTTAGATAGTATATCAATAGGAGGACCTTTAGTTGTGTAACTATAAGGGCTTGATTCATTTTTGCCTTTGTAGTTTAAAAAACTTCTTTTCTTTTTGTTTCCTGATACACCTTTGTCTAAAAAAGTACCATAGTCTGCCATGTAAAATTTAACACTATAACCATTGGCATCCGTACTGACCACTGCTCTTATAGAATCACCTAAAGCCGTATTACCTTTATCTGATTTTAATATGCCTTTAGATTCTTTTACAACTTGCGCTGCAAAACTGTTTAAATAATTTTCTAAACTACGAGTATTCATTAAACAAGCCCTACAAATAATTCTACCTGAGCATCTGCTGCCTTAGGGCTTACTTGTAAAGATGCTAAGTCCTCTAAAGTTCCAAATGCTGGAGATGTATCTGTTTCTCCAATAGCCACTTCTTCTCCTATGCTAAGGATGTGAGAGTTCCCCCCAGTTAATGTTACTTGATAGTTTGTTGCGGTTGTTACTATTGCTAACTCTATACTGTTAGTAGTGTCTAAGTTTGTAACTCTAACATATCTTACATTCTCAACATCTATTGCACCTGCTGATGTGTGAGGAGTTGTTGCAAAGGTTGCTATTGTAGTTACATTACCATTAATACAAGTTACTATTCTTTCCATTACATTATTGATACCCGTAGTGGTTACTGAGTTACTTGAACCTCTAACTGCTCCATTTAAAGTTACTGATTCACTTATTGTTGTTACTAAATCTGCCATGTTTAT
>TARA_B100001175_G_scaffold308018_1_pt1 | contig 12325 bp, 8 predicted proteins | sample TARA_B100001175 | Tara Oceans TARA_B100001175
AAAATTATGATGATTCACTTCCGTATTTATAGATATTCTAGAGTCATCTACCATTGTGTAATCTCTAAATTCTTTTCCGTCGCACAGAATTGTTATTGAGTTTGCGTCAGGAAGGTTAAAGACTTCTATAAAAGTCTTTTGATTCGTTTTAGTTTTATCTCCATCTCGGATACTAAAATGTAATTGGCCTTGTTGGTCGTCATGAAAGGCTTTTTCAACAAATAAAGCTGGAAAATCTATTCCTTGAATGCTCGGTGAATAGAATTTAGTTAGATTTGGTCTATTGAAAAGACTTTCCCATGCTCCAGGTTCACAAACCTCAGCGCACATTGCCAATGCAGAAAGTTGACCTCTAGGCCATTTCTCTCCAAGATTAAACCAAAATCCAAACTGACTATCATTAAGACCAAAGAATTGAGGTTCAAAATTTTCTTCTGCATATTTTCTTAATCTTTCATGAGTAACCTGATCGTCGAATTCCTTAGACATGGTTAATCCTAGGGCAAACATTCTTGGATCTGGTATGAATTCATTAGTTATTGGATTAGACGGATTATCCCATCCTAGAAAATTGATAGCTCCTCGATAAAGCAGTTCAGCGAACTGTGGATCTTGTGGTTTTGCGTAAAAGGCTACTGCAAGACCATGCGTGGGCAACGTTCTGTGATGATGGTCATTAATCTCATCAAAATACATAGTGACCCATTCTAAAGATCCATTCTTATTAAACCCGTAATATTTATCCTTGGTAAAAGATAACCAGTTTGAATATGAGCTATGAAAATTATTGTCAAAAATCTTATCGTACATCATTAGCCCAAGGCCTGCTGCAGACAAACAAAAAGGCCATGCCTTGGTATTTTCACAATGGGGTCCCATGGGAGTTTTAGACCATTGCTGATGTAAGTGGTCAGCTAACTGATGCTGGGTCCATTCAAATCTAGAATTATATGCCCCAGCTACATTAAAAGGTGTTGACCATTTATTATATCCACTCACATAAGTGTGCAAAGATTGAGTTAAATTTAACCAACCCTTAAAAAATAAGTTGCCATCCGCACCTATAGGATCAGCATGAAATCCCCAAGGAGCAATGCCATTAGCAGTCCATCCAGGAGCATCATAATTACCCCAAAATTCCTCAGGAATTAATGTTCCTTTCCATGCTTCAGGATAGTTGGGCCTGTCAGGATCATGGCCAAATTGAGATAGCCAGTCTATTGCTGCCCAATAGGTTATGGAGCGTTCTGCAATTTCATCTAGGATTTCTGAATATACTTCTCTCCAAGCCGGGGTCTTATCGGCCATTAAACCTATGGCATATGTGGACTCTTGTAGATCAAATCTTGGGAAAGAGCACATAGGAGCAGTCGAAGTTTGATCCCACCATTCGTTTGGCGATCCATCCTCAGACCAGTCATCAGGTGTGGTGGCTTTAAGATACAAAAAATTTAACCAACCCTGGGCTCGTTTGTTAAGTTCAGGATGGTTTTTTTGCATAGAATTATTAAATATCTGAGCTGGGTCTACTTAAAATTTGATTATGCCATCTATAAAGGTTATCCAAGCTTTCATCAGGTTTGAGATCAACCATGCTGGAGGCAAAATCAATAGCTGATAGGAGTGTAATATCAGCAACTGTATATCTATTTCCCGCAACATATTCTGAAGCAGAGAATTCATTATCTAATCTCTTATAATAAGATTTTACGTTCTTATCACTAGCTACTTTCGCATCTGGAATCTGTTGAAATAAACCCATAGATCCAACAATAGGGCCATTGACCCATGAAATACCAATCTGGGTCCAAAGCTCGAGCTCAATATGTCTATTTCTGCTTTCTATAAAAGCAATCTCAAAAGCATCTTCACCAAATAAGTTTGGTTCTGGTTCTAAACTCTCTAAATATCGACAGATGGGAATAGATTCGGCTATGCATCTGCCGTCCTCAAGCTCTAAAACAGGAATTTTTCCACTTGGGTTCTTCTTTAAAAATTCAGGGGACTTGTGTTCTCTTTTCGCCATATCGCAATTTATTAGCTCTAGAGATATTTTCTTTTCTTCAGCAAAAATCTTTACTCTCCTAGGATTAGGTGCTCCGGGGAAATCATAAAGCTTCATCATTCTTTAACTGATCGCAGGGACATCGGTCCCCAATAAATCATCCCTCAAATTTCTTTTTAATACCTTTCCGGTTGCATTTCTAGGCAAAGCGTCAATAAATTGAACTGAGCTAGGAACTTTAAATTTTGCTAAGTTATTTATACAGTGCTGAATAACATCTTTCTCTTCAAGAGGCATATCAGGCTTTAAGCTTATGAAAGCAACTCCCGTTTCTCCCCATCTTTCGTCTGGAGCGCCTATTATTGCTGCCTCTGCGATCTGAGGAAGTTGATAAAGAACATTTTCAACTTCAGCAGGATAAACATTTTCTCCTCCTGAAATATACATATCTTTCCAACGATCAACAATATATACAAACCCTTCATCATCAAATCTTGCTGCATCCCCAGTTTTGAGCCAGCCATCTTCAAAAGAATTTTTGGTTGCTTCGGGATTATTCCAATACCCCGGTGTAATATTTGGTCCTTTTATATAAAGCTCTCCAACCTCTCCCCATGGCAACTCTTGTCCTTCATCATCAACCACTTTTACCTCTGTATGCATAAGAGGTTTTCCTGCTGAACCGAGTTTTCTCTCAGCATCCTCTGCAGGTAGTCCTATTCCTCCGGGGCTGGTCTCGGTCATCCCCCATCCCTGGATCATAGCCACACCCCTATCGGCCCAAGTTTTTAAAATGGCCTCAGCACAAGGAGCGCCTCCAATTCCAGCAATTTTGAGATTCGATAAGTCTGTCTTATCAAACTCCGGGTGATTCATCATGAATTGGTATGGAGCGGGAACAGCAAAAAAATGACTTACGCCGTAATCTGAATTTCCTAAAATAGATAAAGCCAATCCAGGATCAAAGTCTCGAATAAGAATAATTTCACCTCCATTATGCAAAACAGGATTGGCATAACAGTTCATTCCACCTGTGTGGAAGAGAGGAAGAACAACTAACTGGACCGTATCAGGACCTACATATGCAGGTGATGCAAGGTTGATCACATTGTATAGCTGCATTTGATGATTAATCATTGCGCCTTTAGGGTGACCCGTTGTACCTGATGTATACATAATCATAATTAAATCTTCTTGATCGATTTCTGGTTTCTCATAAGTATGATTAGATTCTTTTAATGCTGATTCATATTGACTATCCATATTCTCTTTATCTATCTCAAGAAAAGCAGAAACATTACAATCTTTTGTTAATTCAGCAGAAATTTCTGAGAAAGAATGATCATAGATAAGCACTTTTGGAGAGCTGTCATTGAGAATGTATTCGAGTTCAGGTTTTGTTAATCTCCAATTCAATGGTAATTCTATTGCCCCTATTTTGGCGCAAGCAAATTCTAATTCAAAAAATTCTGCACAATTCTGCGAAAGAATTGCCACTCTATCTCCCTTACCTACTCCAGCCTTTTGGAGCCAATTTGCTAAAAGACAGGCTCGATCATCAAGCTCCTTATAAGTAAGCAACTGGTTTGAACTTAGATCTCTAATAGCAATTTTATTTGGCCTTACATATGCATGATATGCGGACCAGTCATAATGTTTTACAGACATGTTTGCTCCAATTAAAGGAAAACTACCATAAGTAGATAGAACACAATTACGGCGCCCCATATATTCAACAAAAACCCAATTCTTCTTCCTACTTGCTCTCCTTTTGAGTATTGCCAAAGAAAAAATAAAGCGCTTATAAAAAGTAAAGAAATAATTATCCCTATATGCATGCAGATAACTTTACTGACTAAGTAAAAAGCAAGCAACCTCATCTCAAGACAAAAATAACTTTAAAAGCGCTTATTCATTTAAAATGAACCAACAGGGTCTGTCCCAAAGAAATTTCTTTTGTAAATAGTTTGAAAAAATCATCTAAAAAAATCTCTCATCATTTGAGAGGGATTATAAAAAAATCTAATAAATCTAGAGGGTTTTATGTTGATGATCTTAAGTACGATTCTCAGTATAAGCTTGGTAAAAATGAACTATTTAAGGCGATGCCGGGTGATCTTGTACAATTTTCTTTAACCGAAAAGGGATGGGGGAAAATCCATAAAGTCTTAGAACAAAACACAAATGAATTCATAGGAAAAATTTTTCAAAGAGGTCAAAGGCTCTATACCAGTCCTCTAGGTTATGAAAGGGATTTAAGAATCTTAATTAAAGATCCTCATTCAAAAAAACCCAAGGATGGTGGAATCGGTAAATTCATAATGCATAAGCAGCCAACACCGGAATCCCTACCTGAAGCAAATATGATCTACTTATTTGATTTAGATAATGAATTTAACTTAGCTTATGAAATGGCTGTAACAAATCATCAATTAAAAAGGGAATGGCCAAAAGCAGTTATCAACGAATCTAAGAAGCTTAAAGAAAAACAATTTAACAATGATTCCGTTTTTGATCTTAGAGATAAGGTATTTGTCACTATAGATGGAAAAAGTGCCAAAGACTTTGATGATGCTGTTTTAGGAGAAAAAGATGAAGATGGTAATCTAATATTATATGTAGCTATTGCTGACGTTGGCCGCTTTATAGATAGAGGGAGCAACCTCGATAATGAAGCTTTCGAAAGAGGTACTTCTGTTTACTTCTCACAAAAAGTTATTCCTATGTTGCCTGAAGTTTTAAGTAATGATTTATGTTCTTTGAAGCCTAATGAGGATAGATTTTGTCTAGTCTGTAAGACTATTGTAGATAAAGAAGGCAACTTAACTGATGCTTCATTTTTTGAAGCGATAATTAATTCCAAGTCTAGATTAACTTATGGAACTGTGACGAAAGAAGTTGAAAAAAATCAATTCAAAAAACCTTATGACAAATCCTTAAGAATACTCTTGGAGATATATAAAAGGTTAAAATCTAATAGGAATGAAAGAGGTTCATTAGAGCTTGAAGTTCCAAATTTCATACCTAAAGTAGACAACCAAAAAATCTCAAAATTTGTAGATTCTCCAAGAGAGATTTCACACATGATGATAGAAGAGTTCATGCTTGCAGCAAATATTTCGGCTGCTAACTTGTGTTTAAAGAACTCAATCCCTTCGGTATATAGAGTTCATCCAAAACCAGATATTTTAAAAATAAAAATCTTGGAAAAATTTCTCAGGAGTAGAAAAATCAATGCGGACCTGAAAGATGGCAGCGATATTAAAAAGTTAACCGCCCTAGCGGATTTAGCTAAAGATAGAAAAGATAAAAGCATCATTCATTCACAAATCTTGTACTCCATGAGTCTTGCTACTTATGAAGCTGAGGTGGCTGGTCACTACGCCTTAAACTATGAGTCCTATTCTCATTTCACCTCACCCATAAGAAGATACCCTGATCTTCTCGTACATAGAGTCATCAAATCCTTAATACGCTCTAATAATGGAATAATAACTGCCACTGAAAAAAAACCCAACAACAACCCTGAATATACTTTTGATGAACTCATGGAATTGTCCAAAGAATGTTCTATTAAAGAAAGAGTTGCAGAAAAAGCTGAACGAGAGGCCTTAACACATCTGAAGTGTGCTTTTGCTTCAGAGCATGTAGGTGAAACTTTTGATGGTCAAATAGTAGGGGTTACAAATTTTGGTCTATTTATTCTTCTAAAAGGAATAAATATTGAAGGGCTTTGTCATATAAAGTACTTACCTCGTAATGAATATTATGTCTTTGATGAAGATAGTAAAATGCTTCAAAGTAACAGCTCTCGACATTCTTATTCGTTGGGTGATGAAGTAAAAGCAACCATAGATAAGGTTGAAGTATTTTCCCAAAAAATTGATCTTAGGCTCTTAAAATGAAACTTAATTTGGAAGAAGAATTTGTATGTGGTCTCAACGCCGTATCTCAAATTATCATGACAAGACCTAAATCTGTTAGAACACTCATCATAACTGATCCTCGGAATGAAAGAGTTAAATCTATAGTGCAAGATTCAAATATAAACAAGATTGAAGTTGTAAAAGAAAAAACTTCATTTTTTGAAAATAACTTTAAAGAAATAAATCATCAAAATATTGCAGTTATCTGCAATAAAAGGTCTGAAGAATCTGAAGACTTCCTTGAAAGTATTCTTAAAAATGAAAATATTAAAATCTTAATTCTAGAGGGTTTAACAGATCCTCATAATGTTGGAGCTTGTTTAAGGAGTGCAGCGGGTGCTGATATCGATGCGGTTATAGTTCCAAAAAATCGATCATGCCATCTCACCCCAACGGTCAGAAAAATTTCTTGTGGAGCTTCTGAACTTATTCCTTTTGTTGTTGTCACAAACATTGTGAGGGCTATTAATAAATTACAGGATTGTGGTGTCAGAGTTTACGGTAGTGACCTTCAGGCTAATGCCTCTCATGATGAAGTAAAATATTCAAAAAAGTTTGCTCTGGTGATTGGTTCGGAAGATAAAGGAATCAGAAGATTAACTCGAGAAAATTGTGATGAGTTGATCAAAATTAATATGTCTCAAAAAATGGATAGTCTCAACGCATCTGTCAGCACAGGAATACTGTTATTCGAAATTTCAAGACAAAATAAAATTAACTAAATCAAATATAGTAAAATAAAGATATGTTAGCTCAACGCACTCTTTCTAATTCTATAAAAGCCTTCGGCATAGGACTACATAGTGGCGAGCCTATAACGCTGAAGTTGTTGCCCGCAGCGCCGGACACTGGAATTATATTCAGGAGAGTAGATTTAGATCCTGTTGTAGAGATAAAGGCTAGAGCAGAAAATGTTGGTGACACCACAATGTCTACCTCTTTAACGTGGAAGAGTGTAAAGATTTCAACCGTTGAGCATCTATTATCTGCAATGGCGGGATTAGGAATTGATAATGCTTATGTTGAAGTGAACGCAGCAGAAATTCCTATCATGGATGGAAGCGCTGGGCCTTTTGTGTTTCTGATTCAATCAGCAGGGCTCCATGAACAAGAAGTACCGAAAAAATTCATTCGGATCAAAGAAACTGTTAGGGTTCCATTCGATGATGCCTGGGCGCAAGTGTCTCCTTTTGAAGGATTTAAGGTAGCATTTACAGGAGTTTGGGACCATCCGGTACACAAAGAACATGGAACAAAAGCATCCATCAATTTCAATAGCACGTCGTTTGTAAAAGAAGTTAGTAGAGCAAGAACTTTTGGTCCTATGAGTGATCTAGAAGCCTTGAAAGAAAATAATCTTGCCTTGGGAGCTAGCCAAAAAAATGCTATCGCTATAGGAGAAGAAAGCATACTTAATGAAGATGGTTTGAGACTAGAAAACGAGATGATGAAACATAAAATTCTTGATGCAATTGGCGACCTCTACTTACTCGGTCACAACTTAGTAGGGTCTTTTGAGGGTTATAAATCAGGTCATACCGTTAATAATGCGCTGCTTAGAGAGCTAATTGCTAATCCTGATACTTGGGAAGTAGTTACCTATGATGATGCTGATAACTCACCGATTACTTATTTAGATCCTATTATTGATCCAAGTTCAGGTTAATTTTATTCAGATAAATGGTTCTCACCTGATAGAATTGCCGCTATCAAACTTTTATGGGTCTATTAGATAAAATCTTTGGTTCAAAAAACCAAAAAATAATTAAAAAAGTACAACCTTTAGTGAATAAAATAAATTCACTTGAAGAAGAATTCTCTTTGCTTGACGAAATAGCTTTAAAAAGTAAAAGAAATGAATTTATCGATCGATTCAATAATGGTGAATCGCTAGACTCAATGCTTCCTGAAGCATTTGCAACTGTTAGAGAAGTTAGTAAAAGACAGCTTGGACTTCGCCACTATGATTGCCAGCTTATCGGTGGTATTGCTTTGCATAATTGCCAAATAGCAGAAATGGCAACAGGTGAAGGTAAGACCTTAGTTGCAACTTTACCTTCTTACCTAAATTCAATTACTCAAAGAAAAGTTGTGCTTGTAACAGTAAATGATTATTTGGCTAAAAGAGATGCAGAATGGATGAAGCCTATATATCAAAATCTTGATATGGAAGTTGCATTTATCATCCCAGGACAGCAGCTTGAAGAAAGGAAAAAAGCTTATGAAGCTGATGTGATCTATGCTACCAACAATGAACTTGGTTTCGATTTTCTTAGAAACAATATGGTTGTAAATACTGAGGATAGAATGATGAGCGATTATTACTTCGCCATAATAGATGAAGTTGATTCTATCCTTATAGATGAAGCTAGAACGCCTTTAGTGATATCAGGGCCAGCCGAAAATACTGCTGAAATTTATCAAAAAATAAGTAAATTTATTCCAAAGCTGGAGGAACAAATTGTTGATGAAGAAATTGAAGTAGAAGAAACTCAGCCGAATACTGGACATTTCATCATCGACGAAAAATCAAAGCAAGTAGAACTCACTGATGTAGGCCATGATTTTATAGAGAACCTCCTAAAAGGAGATAATTTACTCGAAGACGATCAAAGTCTTTACTCGTCTGGAAATTTGAGACTTCTTCATTATATTCAATCTTCTTTAAGAGCTCATTTTCTTTTTCACAAAGATATTGACTATATGGTTCAAGAAAGACAAGTAGTACTTATTGATGAAAATACTGGAAGAGCTATGCCTGGAAGAAGGCTAGCCGATGGTTTGCACCAAGCAATAGAGCAAAAAGAAAATGTTCCTATACAAATGGAAAGTCAAACTCTTGCCTCATGTACCTTTCAAAATTATTTTAGACAATATGAGAAGTTGTCAGGTATGACAGGTACGGCTTCAACAGAGGCGGAGGAATTTGCAGAGATTTATGGTCTCAATGTCCTTGAAGTCCCTACTAATGAACCAATGATTAGAGACGACAAAAATGATCTGGTCTATCTAACCCAATCAGAGAAATATAAAGCTGTGATTGAAGAAATAAAGGACTTCAAAGCTAAAGGAAATCCAATTTTAGTCGGTACAGCCTCATTGGAAAGTTCTGAGTTACTGTCAGGATTATTAAAAAAAGAAGGTCTTGAACATCAAGTCCTCAATGCTAAGAATCACGCAAAAGAGGCTGAGATTATCTCCCAAGCTGGTAAACCTGGTGTAGTGACAATTGCAACTAATATGGCCGGCAGAGGAACAGATATTGTGCTCGGAGGCAATTGGGAAGCTGAGAATGAAAAACTTAATACTGCTTCTGATAAGAATAAAAAAGAGGAACTTAAGAATAACTGGTTGGAACTAAATAAAAGTGTTCTTGATTCTGGAGGCCTTCATGTTATTGGTACAGAGCGAAATGAGTCAAGAAGGATGGATAATCAGCTCAGAGGTAGATCAGGTAGACAAGGTGATCCTGGCTCCTCAAGATTTTACATATCACTAGAAGATAATTTGATGAGAATATTTGCTTCTGATCAATTCAAAAACATTATGCAAAGGGTTGGTCTTGAAGATGGTGAATCAATTGAACATAGGATGTTGAGTGGAGCTATAGAAAGAGCTCAAAAAAGAGTTGAAGGAAGAAATTTTGATATCAGAAAAATGTTACTTGAATACGACGATATGGCCAATGAACAGAGGCAAATCATTTATTCTCAAAGAAATAGTATCTTGGAAGCCGATGTAATTACTGAACTTCTTGATTCTATGAGAGAAACAGTTGTCTCAGACGAAATAGATACAGTGACTCTTAATGAGCTTGAACCCCACGAATGGAATGTAGATATTTTGGAGAGTTCACTTTCTAATATTTTTGGACTTCAAATACCCATCAAAGAATGGGTTAAAAATGATCACACTATCACACGTGAAGGTGTAGAAAATAAGATCCTTATATTGGCTAAAGAGTCTTACAAACAGAAAAGTAATACTGTTGGCTCAGTCATGAGAGATTTTGAGAAGCAAATTCTTCTTCAAATAATTGATAGTGCTTGGAAAGACCATTTAGCGGAAGTTGATGCACTTCGACAAGGCATAGGCTTGAGAAGTTATGCAAGCAAAAATCCAAAGCTAGAATTTAGGAGAGAGTCCTTCGAATTATTTGAGAATCTTTTAAATAAAATAAGACTTGAAGGCATTAGATTTCTTTCAAGGGTAGAAATAGAACTTGAAGATTCAGGAGGTCTGAATTTACCTAAACAAAATCAAGAGCAATCTCTAGATCATCAAAGTCCTATGTCGGCTTTATCACCTACTCCACCTGAAGAATCTGCGTCACAGGGACAGGGACAAGGACAAGGACAAGGAAATAGAAGACTAAGAAGGGCTGAAGCTAAAATGGCCAAGAAGAATTCTAGAAAGAAATAATGGCAAAAAAGATCCACAACATTGAAGGTATAGAATTCGGCACTGCTTCAAGTAATACAAGATATGGCTCCAGAGATGACAGTCTGATAGTTAAGTTACCACCTAAATCAAAATTAAGCGGTAAATTCACTTCAAATAAACTGAGGGCCGCACCCGTGCAGCTTGCTATTCAGAATTTGTTAAATCTCTCTAAAGAAAATAAGATTCTTCTTATCAACGCAGGAAATGCAAATGCAGCTACGGGTCCAAATGGACTTAAAGATGTTAAGTCTTACTGCAGTCAGATAGCAAAAGATTCTCTAATAAAAAAAGAGAATATTATTCCTTTCTCTACAGGTGTTATAGGCGAGTCATTACCTGTTAAAAGCTATTTAAATGCATTCAGATCAGCAATGATTGCTACAGAAGAAAAAAATTGGAAAAAAGCGGCTAGTGCAATTTTGACAACAGATACAAAACCCAAAATAGTTTCCAAAGAACTAAAAATTGGTAAGACTGCTTATTATGTAACAGGCTTTGCAAAAGGGTCAGGCATGATAAGGCCAGACTTTGCTACTTTATTAAGTTTTGTATTCATTGATGCAGATATTAGCCAAAGCACATTGAATAAAATTCATCAAGACGCTTTAAGTGAAAGCTTTGAAACTATAACAGTTGATGGAGATACCTCACCTAATGATTCTTCTTTACTTGCTACAAATGGGAATTTAAACAAAAAAATATTAAAAGGCTCCTCTGCCGAAAGTAGACTTGCAAAAATAATTTCTGAAGTCTTCAAAGAATTATCAGAATTGTTAGTAGAGGATGCCGAAGGGGCAACAAAAAAAATCACAGTGGAAGTCAATCAGGCAAAAAATCTTGCGCAAGCTAAATCTGTAGCCTTTACAGTTGCTGAATCACCTTTAGTCAAAACAGCAATGTTTGGTAGTGATGCAAATTGGGGCAGAATCCTTTCAGCAGTTGGTCGAGATAAATCTGTTGCTGATATTGATAAAGTTGAAATAAAACTAAACAATCAACCTTTGGTGAGAAGAGGATTTATAGACTCTAGATATTCTGAAAAACTTGCCTCTAAAGAAATGAAGAAAAAAGACATAAATATCAATATCAGTTTAGGTCTAGGTAAGAAAAAATTTAAGGCGTTGACTTCAGATCTTTCTGAAGATTACGTACTAATAAATAGCGACTATCGAAGCTAATGCTTCGTTTCAAAATCTTCGTCTATATCTACAAGTTCTTCTCCAGCTATTTTATGAGATTCGCTAGCCCAAGCACCTAAATCAAGAAGCTGACATCTGCTAGAGCAAAAAGGCCTATACTCATTATTCTCTGAGTACTCCGTTTTTTCCCCACATTCTGGACATTTTACATACATCATGAAGAAAGAAATTTTTCGTGAAGAATTTTTACGGCAATTTCAAGATCTTCTAAAGTGCCGTCATTTACTATTACCTCATCCGCTAGATTCAATCTGTCATTGCGAGATATTTGTGAATTAATAATAGCCTGAACCTGTTCTTTAGATACACCATCTCGTTTTAATGTTCTTTCAACCTGGGTTTCTACAGGAACATCTACCACTAGAACTTTAGAACAGAAATCTTTTTGATTAGTCTCAAGAAGAAGAGGAGAAACTAGAATTGTGTAAGGACTTTTTGATGCATTTAATTCATCTTGGATCTGATTGGCTATAGCCGGATGAAGCAAAGATTCCAACCAATTCTTTTCTTCTTCTGATTTAAAAATTATTTCTCGTAGTTTAGCTCTATCTAGCTCAGCCTCTTTAGTAAGTATATCTTCCCCAAAGTGTTGAGCTATTTTAAGTAAGCAAGGTTTACCTTTTTGAACAACCACTCTTGAGGCAAGATCAGCATCAACAACATCTATTCCAAGAGCTTCAAAACTATCAGAAACGGCTGTTTTCCCACTACCTATACCGCCTGTTAACCCTATAATCATATAATTAAATATT
>TARA_B100001175_G_scaffold316532_1_pt1 | contig 12260 bp, 11 predicted proteins | sample TARA_B100001175 | Tara Oceans TARA_B100001175
ATTTGTCCACTTGAGAAGGGATTTAATCTACCTCCTTTGAATGAGGAGTTTTTGTCCTCAGAATATTTTTTTGCTAGATACTCAAAACTGGTTCCGTTTTTAATAGAATCAAAAATGTTTTTTATTCTATCAAAAGCATCAGCTTTGTTTTTGTAAGTCATAATGTGACCAACGGTTACCTCTCCCAAAGAATTTCTTTTATCGTTAACTTTTAAAATATGGAAACCAAATCTTGTGCTAAAAGGAATAGACACCTCACCTACTGGTGTATTATATGCCATATTTTCAAAATTATAAATCATTTTAAAAGCTGAAAAGTATCCTAAATTTTCTACAATCATCTGATTATCCTGATTGAATTTTTTGTTAAACTCATCAATGGATAGATTTAGAAAAGAGCCACTTAATGATTTTAGTTTTTCAACAATTTGAATTGTATCATTATTATTCTCGTCAATTCTTATTAGCACATGGGATACATTAACTTCATATTTGGTTCTTTCGTAACCTTCTTTTAGAAGTTTTTCTTCAGATTTTTTATCCGTTAAATAAGTATTCTGTAATTGTTTAGCATATTTATTTAATTCGCTTTTATATTTTGGTTGTTCGTGAAACCCTAATTCATATGCTTCAGCTAGTTTAACTTTGTAATTAACAAATAAGTCTAAATAAGTTTCAAAGTCCTTTTGGTTATTTTCATCTATCAAGTCAATGTTTTTATTATATACTCTATTAAATTCATCAATAAGAACAATACTGTCATTTACTTTAAATAACTCATCGTTTTTTAGCTGACTAAATGAAATATTATAACAAATAAAAAAAACTACTAAAATCTTCTTCATTTAAGAATAATTAGAGTAGCAAAAATAGAAATATATAGCAAATAATATCTAATTATCTTGAGTAATTTGGAGCTTCCTTAGTAATATTTACCCCATGAGGATGACTCTCAACTATTCCAGACGATGTAATTTGAACAAACTTTGCTGTTTTTTGTAATGTACTAATATCCTTAGCACCACAATATCCCATACTAGCTCTCAATCCACCTACAAACTGATGAATACTTTCAACCAAATCTCCTTTATATGGAACACGACCTACAATACCTTCAGGAACTAATTTTTTTATATCACTCTCTACATCTTGAAAATACCTATCCTTACTACCTTTTTTCATAGCTTCTAAAGAACCCATGCCTCTATAAGATTTAAACTTCCTGCCTTCATAAATAATTGTTTCTCCAGGCGATTCTTTTGTTCCAGCTAAAAGGGAGCCTAGCATAACACATGAAGCACCAGCTGCGATGGCTTTTGCAATATCACCTGTATATTTAATTCCACCATCTGCAATTACAGGTACTTTATCATCAACAGATTTGCAAACTTCTAAAATAGCGGAAAATTGAGGTACACCTACCCCGGCTACAATTCTAGTTGTACAAATTGAACCAGGACCAATACCAACCTTAATACCATCAGCACCAGCATCTATCAAAAACTTTGCAGCCTCCGGAGTCGCGATGTTACCAACTACAACATCAACATCTTCATTATTTTTTTTCAACTCTTTTAGCAATTTTACAACTCTTTCTGTGTGTCCATGAGCTGTATCAATAACAATAGCATCAACACCAGATTTTATCAATGCAGTTGATCTTTCGATTGAATTATCAGTAACTCCGATAGCTGCTGCCACTTTTAACCTACCATATTTATCTTTGTTGGCAATAGGTTTTAATTTTAGCTTTGTAATATCACTGAAGGTAATTAACCCAACAAGCTTATATTTTTTAGTAACGACAGGTAATTTTTCAATTTTATTTTGCTGTAATATAACCTCAGCATCTTTGAGCGATGTTCCTTCACCAACAGTTATAAGGTTATCTTTTGTCATGACCTCTGTAATTAATCTGTCATTTTTTTTCTCAAATCTTAAATCCCTATTTGTAACAATACCTTTTAAAAAACCAGAACCATCAACAATTGGAATACCCCCGATTTTATTTTCTTTCATACTTTTTTTAGCATCTGATACAAAAGAATTCAAAGGAAGAGTTACAGGATCCATTATCATTCCACTTTCCGCCCTTTTAACACGCCTTATTTTATCAGCTTGTAATTTTATTGACATATTTTTATGAATCACTCCAATACCACCCTCCTGAGCAATAGCTATAGCCATTCTACTTTCCGTTACCGTATCCATGGCAGCAGAAACTACTGGAATATTCAATGAAATATTTTTAGAAAATTTTGAACTTATATTTACTTCGCGAGGTAGGACATTAGAATATCCAGGGACAAGTAGGACATCATCATAAGTAAGTGCTTGTGAAATAATTTTTTTACGTGAGTTTTCCATGCAATTAATAACTAATTGCATGCAAATATACAACTTGAAACTTAAATTTTACTTTTTTTGATTGCTATTGATAAAATAAAATATAACATAAGTGTTTAAAAAACTAAATATTATCAATTATATGTCAAATTTAATGATAGTTAATAAATATATCAGTTGCGTAGTTGTAAGCTGCTTCAAATTTCAAAGGATTAATGTTAGTTTCTATACCCTTTTCTTGACAATATGAAATAATTTTTTCTGTAGGCATATTTCCGATCAATTTATCAGAAGCCATTGGGCAACCTCCAAAACCCTGAATAGCACCGTCAATTCGATTACACCCAGAATCAAAAGATGCATCAATTTTCTCCCTCCAAAACTTAGGATGAGTATGTAAATGTAAACCAAACTCAACATTAGGATATTTTAGAGAAAAATATCTGTAAACCTCCTCTATTATTAGGGGAGTTGCTGAACCAATAGTATCACTTAATGAAATAAGATTAAACCCATTATCAACAAGTTTAGAAATAGATTTATCAATTAAATCTAAACTCCATACCTCACCATAGGGGTTGCCAAAACACATTGATAAATAAACAACTAATTTCTTTTGGCTTTGTGAAACTATTTTGTTGATTTCAATAAGGTTTAAAAATGATTCATTAATACTTTTATTAGTATTTCTCATCTGAAAGTTTTCAGAAATTGAAAAAGGAAAACCTACATAAGAAATTTGGTTAAACTTTGATGAAATTTCTGCTCCCATCATGTTAGCAATTATCACCAGAAGCTCTGATTTTTTACCATATAAATCTAAAGCATCAATCACCTCTCCTGTATCTGATAACTGAGGAATAACCTTTTTTGACACGAAACTGCCGACATCAATTGTATCGAAACCAACTTCTAATAAACTTTGCACATATTTAATCTTTTTATCAGTTGGAATAAATTTCTTAATACTCTGCATAGCATCTCTTGGACTTTCTATGATCTTAAGTTTTCGCATCTACAAGATTAATTAGTTAAAGTTAGATTATTTTCTGTAAACAGAATTAGTACGGCTATGAACAATAAGACAAGAACATTAAAATATTTAGCAAAAATTTTAAACCTATTATTTGAAGAAAAATTTTTATGAATAAAGTTAGAAAATAGTATTATTAATCCAAATACTATAAATGTTATTGCAATAAAAATGAATCCTAAAGATAATATTTGAAGTTTAAACGAATATATTTCAGAGTAAATAAAATTTGGGAAGAATAATGTGAAAAATAAAAATACTTTTGGGTTTAATAAATTCATTAATGCTCCTCTTTTAAAGTATTTAAATAATTTATTATTATTATTTGTATAAATATTTAGTATTTCTGATTTGTAGTTATAATATGATAAAAATAAAAGGTAAAAGACTCCTGAATATTTTATTATTTCAAAAAAAAATCCGTGTCTAATCAACAATTCATTCAATCCAAATGCTAACAATGTTGTATGAACAAAACAGCCAGTTATTAATCCTGTCAGGAATGAAAGTCCAGCAATTTTTCCTGATTTTGAAGTAAGGGCTGTCAAGTAAATATTATCCGGACCAGGACTTACAGCTAAAAGAAAACATGAAATGATAAAAGAAAGTAACATCGAATAAATATGTATTAAAATTCACATTTTATTAATTCTCTGTTAATTTTCTTGATTATACTCGGGCCTTCATATATAATTCCGGTATATAATTGAATCAAATGAGCTCCTGCCTCGATTTTTTTGATTGCTTGTTCAGGATTTGTAATACCACCAACACCTATTATTGGAAGTTGACCTTGTGTTTTTTTGGAAATGAATGAGATAACTTCATTACTCTTATCAGATAATGGCTCACCACTTAATCCGCCTATTTCATCTGATAAATCAGACTTAAGTTTTGGAAAATTTGTTGTTGTGTTAGTAGCTACAATACCGTCTATGTTATTATCATCAATTACGTTAAGTATTTCAATTATTTTTTCTTTTTTTAAATCTGGAGAAATTTTTAATAAAATTGGTTTTTTAATATCTTCTTTTAATCTGAAATTATTTAGCTCAATAAAAAGATTATTTAAAAAATCTCTTGACTGTAATTCTCTTAGACCGGGTGTATTTGGTGAACTTACATTAATTACAAAATAATCAACATAATTATAAAGCTCTTTAAAGCAGGTTAAATAGTCGTTTATAGCTTCTGAGTTTGGAGTCAATTTATTCTTACCAATATTCCCCCCTATCAAAACTTTATAATTCTTCTTTAATCTCTCTTTAACCTTTGACACTCCTTCGTTATTAAAACCCATTCTGTTAATAATAGCAACATCCTCTTTTAATCTAAATAATCTCTTTTTAGGATTTCCATCTTGAGGCCTTGGTGTAACGGTACCAATCTCAATAAATCCAAAACCAAATTTTTCAAATTCAGCAATGTGAGTAGCGTTTTTATCGAACCCAGCAGCTATGCCTACAGGATTATCAAAAGTTAAACCAAATAATCTTCTCTTTAGCTTTGGATTTTCAATTTTATAAATATTCTCAATGAAAAAACCCACAAAGGGGATCTTGAACAATATTTTAATGAGTGAGAATGTAAAATAGTGAATTTTTTCAGGGTCAAATAAGAACAAAAAAGGAGAAATAAGATTCTTATACATTTAAAACTAACACTACCTATTTAATTCGTTTGAAGCATCCATAGAAATCATTGATTTATTAAATTTTAATTTACCAGCTGTTGTTTCTATTATACAAGTTCCTTCTTTTTTATTAATATGGTTTACTCTTCCATGCATACCACTTTTCATCACAACTCTATCCCCAGTTTTCAAATCGGTTAAGAATTTTCTCTCCTTTTTGGACTTTCTCATTTGGGGAGCGATCATAAAAAAATATATGACTGCAAACATTAATAAAAAAGGAGTAAACTGAGAAAAATTTTCCATTATTACTGAATAATAGGACCGGCTTTACTAGATTTATCACTATTGATAAAAGCAGTAATTCTTACGGTCTCAGTACCTGAGCGAGTATTAGCTTTTACTGTTACAGTTTTAGAAGTTTTATTAGCACCTTTTCCATTAAAATTAACAGTAAATTGAGATGATTCTCCGGGAAGCAATGGTGCTTTACTCCAATCTTGAGGGACTGTGCATCCACATGTTGACTTAATTTCAGAAATAACGAGTGGTGCATCACCAGTATTTGTATATGAAAAAATAGTTTCCTGGGGAGATCCATCTTCAATAGAACCAAAGTCATGAATTTTCTTATCAAAAGTCATTATAGGATATTTTGATGGAGCATTATCTCTTACTAATGCCTTTTCAACATTTTCGGTTTTTACTTTGCTAAAAGGGTCGTCCCCACAACTAGTAAGGATTGAAACCACGGTAAATAAAAATATTAATTTTCTCATTTTAAATAAATTTGTTATCAAAAATAAAAAAAAAAATGTTATTCTCTTAAACCTCTACCCTCTTTAATTATAGAATTATTAATAATTAGATCTTTAACGATTTTATCAAGAATTCCGTTTATAAAAAAACTACTCTTATTGGTAGAATAATCTTTTGAAATTTCGATATATTCATTTAGGGTTACCTTCACTGGAATATCTTTAAAATATTTTAGCTCAGTTATAGCTAAATTTATAATTACTAAATCAACATTTGCCAATCGCTCTAAATCCCAATTTGTTAAATATTTGTTTATTAATTTATTATTAGGTTCAAAGTTATTTAACGAATATGCAGCTAAATCATCAGCATATTTTTTATCTGATTTATTTGAAAACAACTTGAAGTAGAATGATTTTTCATAATTATATTTTGTAGAATTTTTCAAATACTTTAGCAACAAAGTATTAACTAATGGGAAATCGTCCATCCAGTAAATATTTTTCTCCTCAATGAAAGTTTGAAATTTTTCGTCAGTTATAACGATCTCTTTGAAAAAATCGTAAACAAACTTAACATCATCTTCGAAAGAATTTGTTTTATTTTTTATATATAAATCATAAATATCACTGTTAATTATATTATCATAGATCATGTTTACATATTTATAATCAATCTCCCAATCAATAAAAAGATTAGATTTTAATAATTCAAATATATTTAGGTTAGATGCAACATCGTTTAAAAATATATTTTCAGAAAACTTTTTGTTAGTATACTTATCACTAACCATACCTACAATCTGCTGAGAAATTTTATACTTATCTATAGCTTTTTTTAAAATTTCAACTAGGAATGAAATTTGTAAGAGGAACAAATAATGTATAGAATGAATACTGTTGTTAAGATTTTTATAATGTTCTTTTGTATCTTCGAAATCAGATATTTCAGCAGCATATAAATATTGCATTATTTTAAGCCTGATATGTCTTCGATTTAACATTTAAAAGAACAATTTAAAAATTACCGCAAGATAATATTAATTATCTAAAAAAATTTACATAATTGAGTGAATTAAAATATTTAAATAAATATCTAATCAAATATAAAACTAACCTGTTATTGGGTTTCTTTATTATAATTATTGCCAGAATTTTATTACTATTTACACCCGGATTAATTAGAAAATCTGTAAATGTAATTGACGAGTTTAGAAAAGGAAATATCATTTCTATTGAAATTGTTAAAACAGAACTTATTCAAAACATTTTCCTAATTCTGTTAGCTGCAATTGCTGCTGGTGTATTTACATTCTTAACAAGACAAACAATTATAAATGTTTCTAGATATGTTGAATTCGATCTAAAAAATGAGGTTTATATACAATACCAAAAGCTATCGTTAGATTTTTACAAAAAAAACCAAACTGGTGATTTGATGAATAGAATAAGTGAAGATGTATCAAGAGTAAGAATGTATTTTGGACCTGCATTGATGTATTCAATCAATACAATTACCCTTTTAATAATTACTTTTTTTTACATGTATAGACAATCTCCTGAGCTAACAATTTACACAATTAGCCCACTCCCAATTTTATCATATACTATATACAAGCTAAGTCGAATAATAAATATTAGAAGTAGAATTGTTCAGGAATCTTTATCTAAACTTTCTTCTTTTAGCCAAGAGGTTTTCACTGGAATTCAAATTGTCAAGTCATATGCAATTCAAAAAAATAAATCAATAGAATTTGATAATATTTCAGAAAAAAATAAAGACAATCAAATTAGTCTTGTAAAAATGCAGGCTTTATTTTTTCCTCTTATGATTTTACTAATTGGAATCAGTAATATCTTAGTTATATATATAGGTGGAAAACAGTATTTAAGTGGTGAAATTGAGAATATTGGGATTATTGCCGAGTTTATCATTTACGTCAACATGTTAACTTGGCCAGTAGCATCATTGGGATGGATCAGTTCAATTATTCAGCAAGCTGAAGCATCACAAAAAAGAATAAACGAATTTTTAAAAGAAAAGTCAGAGATCAATTATAAGCAGAACGGACTAAAAAAAATAAATGGTTCAATTGAATTTAAAGATGTTTCATTTACCTACACAGAGTCAAATATTAAAGCTATTGATAAAATTAGCTTTAAATTAAATAATAGAAAATCACTTGGAATTATTGGTGTAACGGGTTCTGGAAAAACAACCCTAATTAAATTACTAACTAAAATTTATAACATTGAAGCTGGAGAAATTTTATTTGATAATAATTCTGTTAATGAATTTGATTTAGAATGCCTTAGAAAACAAATTGGGGTTGTTTCACAAGATTCATTTCTATTTTCAGATTCAATAATCAATAATATCAGATTTGGAAAGGAAAAAGCAACACTGAAGGAAGTTAAAAAAGTATGTAAAATATCAGGAATTCATAATGAAATTATAAAATTTAGTAACGGATATGAAACGATTCTAGGAGAAAGAGGAATAAATTTAAGTGGAGGACAAAAACAAAGAATTTGTATTGCTAGAGCATTGATAAAAGAACCTAAGATTTTGATATTGGATGACTGTTTATCGGCTCTTGACAATGAAACAGAGGAGAAAATCATAATTTCATTAAAAAGTATACTCAAGAATACTACAACTATTATTTCAAGTCATAGATTATCATCAGTTCAAAACTTAAATGAAATAATTGTTTTGGATAAAGGTAAAATAATTCAAAAGGGTAATCATGAATTTTTGATAAATCAAAATGGATATTATAAGTATGTATATTCCAAACAGCTAACGAAAAAATATGATAAGATTTAGCTGATTTATTAAAAAAATTTTTTTACTTTATAAGAATAATCATAAAATTTATGAAGATGGAGAGAGAAGAAATTTTTTCAAAAGTATTAAGAGCTGGCAGAAGAACATATTTTTTCGATGTTAGATCTACCAAAGCTGGAGACTATTACTTGACACTTACGGAAAGTAAAAAATTCACAAATGAAGACGGTTCCTTCCACTACAAAAAACATAAAATCTATTTATATAAAGAAGATTTTAGAGAGTTTTCAAATATCCTTAATGAAATGACAGATTATGTGATATCAGAAAAAGGTGAAGAAGTGATTAGCGAAAGACACCAAAAAGATTTCAAAAAAGAAGATAGCTCAGAATCAACAAAAGAAACAAATGATGAAAATGAAAAAGAAGAGGGTAGCAATGAATCATCAAATGAATTTACTGATGTTAGTTTTGACGATATTTAATCAGATATTCCGCATGAGATTTTTTTATATTTTACTATTTGTTAGTATAGGAGTATATGGCCAAAATCCAAAATACGGTCTTGACTACTACTTTTCAGAATTTGAAACTCCAAATTCAAGTATTCCAACACCAAAAGAAATAATTGGGTATGAAGTTGGTGAATGGCATGTTACGCATGACAAATTGGTTCAATACATGTACGCATTGGCTGATGCATCAAATAGAATTACCATAGAAGATAGAGGTAGTACTTTCGAAGGAAGACCAATTTTACTTCTTACCATTACATCAAAAGATAATCAAAATAATATTAATCAAATTATTACAAACCATAAAAAAATTACTGAACATAATGAAGATATTTCAACAGAAAATCAACCGATAGTTATATACCAAGGTTTTTCAATTCATGGTAATGAAGCAAGTGGTTCAAATGCTAGTCTCTTATTGGCCTATTATTTAGCTGCATCTGAAAGTGATTTTGTAAAAGAACTACTTAAAAATTCGGTAATATTATTAGATCCTTCAATGAATCCTGATGGATTACAAAGATTTGCTTATTGGGCCAATATTAATAAAAACATAAATTTAACTTCAGATCCAAATGACAGAGAATATAATGAAGTTTGGCCTGGTGGTAGAACTAATCATTATTGGTTTGATTTAAATAGAGACTGGTTACCAGCACAACTACCAGAATCACAAGCAAGGATAAAATCTTTTAATAAATGGATTCCTAATATTTTAACAGATCATCATGAAATGGGAACTAATGCTACTTTCTTTTTTCAGCCTGGAATACCATCAAGAACTCACCCACTTACACCTCAGTTAAATCAAAAGTTAACCAAAGAAATTGCAAAATTTCATGTTGAAAGTTTAGATAAAATAGGTTCTCTTTATTATTCAGAAGAAAGTTTTGACGATTTCTATTACGGAAAAGGCTCTACTTTTCCAGACATAAATGGGTCTATTGGAATTTTGTTTGAACAAGCAAGTTCCAGAGGACATGTTCAAGAGTCCGATAATGGTCTATTAAGATTTCCTTTTACAATAAAAAATCAACTCACTACCGGCCTATCTACTTTGAAAGCAGCAGCAAGTCTTAGATTAGATATTTTGGATTATCAGAAAGGTTTTTACGAAGAAGCTGCAAAAGAAGCTAGTAAATTTAAAAATGAAGCGATAATATTTGGTAACAATAAAGACAGATACAGAACAAATAAACTTGCTGAAATTTTAGAAAGACATGAGATTGAGATTTATGGGTTAGATAGTGACGTTAAACACAAAAATAAAACATACAAAAAAGGATATGCATATATAGTTCCAAAAAACCAGAAAAAATATAGACTTATAAATGCTATGTTTGAAACTAGAACTGAATTCTTGGATAGCTTATTTTATGATGTCTCTTCCTGGACACTTCCCTTAGCATTTAACTTAGATTATGATTTAAATTTTAATGATAATTATTCAAAAAAAGTTGAACAATTAAAATTCAATAAAAATATAAGTATTGAAAAAAGCAATTATGCTTATTTAATGGAGTGGCACGAGTATTTATCACCAAATGCTCTAAACGAACTATTGGATAATGAGGTAATAGTTAAAGTTGCTACCAAAAAATTTAAATTGGAAGGTAAAGATTATGACTATGGGACTATTTTAATTCCTGTTCAGAACAACAATCATGTAAAATTAAATGAACTATTAAATGATATCTCAAGTAATTGTAATATTGAGATAAACCCCGTTAAAACTGGATATGCTGAAGGTCCTGATCTAGGTAGTAATAATTTCAGAAGGTTACATAAAAAAAATGTTGCAATGATAGTTGGAGATGGCATAACAGCATATGATGCAGGGGAAATATGGCATCTTTTGGATACCAGATTCGAATTAAGTTTAACAAAACTTGATATTAGAAATTTTAATAAAATTGATTTAAGTAAATACACAACGTTAATTGTTCCAAATAGTTCAATATCAAATAAGCTTATCACTGATAAAATAAGTGAATGGGTTAAATCTGGTGGTAATTTAATTGCCTATAAAAACTCAATTAATTGGCTTAAAAAAACAAAACTTATTGAAGTTAAAGAGTTAAAAAATGATATTTCGGCTAAAAATATTTCATTTGAAGAAAGAAGTGCGTTTTTTGGAGCTCAAAGAATTGGAGGTGCGATTTTTAATACTAAAATTGACAGATCACACCCAATAAATTTTGGCCAAACAAATACAACAATGCCAATATTTAGAAACTCTACAATTTTTATTGAAAAAGATAAGGAAAGCTATAACAATCCAATTTTATATACTGACAATCCTCTTTTGAGCGGATATATTTCAGAAGAAAATATAGATCTTTTGAAATCAACAAGTCCTATTAAAATTAACAAAATTGGCAAAGGTAAAGTCATATATCTTACAGACAATACAAATTTTAGAGCGTTTTGGTATGGGACAAATAAAATTTTAATGAATGCTATTTTCTTTAGTAATATTATGTAAATCAAGCAATCCTAAGACCATTGTCTGTCTTTGAATCTGGTTTTAGCAATATAACTGAATCGTCGTCAACAACACCCAAAACTAAGCATTCACTCATAAAATTTGCAATCTGTTTTTTTGGAAAATTTACAATAGCAATAACTTGAAATCCTAACAAATGCTCAAGTGTATAATTTTTTGTTATCTGTGCCGAAGATTTTAAAATCCCTAGTTCACCAAAATCAATTTTTAATTTATAAGAAGGTTTTATGGCTTCTTCAAAATGCTCAACATGAATAATAGTTCCAACTCTGATATCTAAATCTTTAAAGGATTTAAATAAATTATTCAAAATAATTAATTTTTAGATCTATTAGCAATAAAGCTCTTTATGAATACTACTAACGCCATCAATGTAGATAACATCATTAAGCCTACCCTTGTAATCCTTACAGCATTTCCACTTTCTATTGTACTCATTAAGGGTTTAAAAAGTCCTCCTAATATTAAAAATGTTAATAATACAACTATATGGGCAACAGTTTTATTTTCTTTTTTCAATCCAGAATTTAATGCTAAAATTATAACACCAAAAACAACTGGAATCAGAGCGGTTGGAGAATAATCTACATCAATATAACCCCATAATCCAAAAGAAATTAGTGTTACTGCGTTAACAAAGCTTATTTTGTGTGGTTTCATAAAATTATTTTTTGTAAA
>TARA_B100001175_G_scaffold68433_1_pt1 | contig 12214 bp, 13 predicted proteins | sample TARA_B100001175 | Tara Oceans TARA_B100001175
AATCAAAATAATGTTCTTGTTGTAGCTCCAACTGGCTCGGGCAAAACCCTAATAGCTGAAAAATCAGTCGAATATTATTTACAAAATAACAAAAGGATATTTTACACAACTCCCATTAAAGCGTTATCAAATCAAAAATATAATGATTTTAAAAAACAAAATATTGATGTTGGTTTACTTACAGGTGATAGGTCAATTAATTCTGAAGCAAATTTAATTATTGCTACAACAGAAATTTTGAGAAATATGATATTCACACAAGATCATAGATTAAAAAGTACCGGTCTAATTATTTTAGATGAAGTACATTATTTAGGGGATAAGGAGAGAGGTACAACATGGGAAGAAATATTTATACATGCACCAATAAATATTAAATTACTATGTCTTTCCGCAACTATAAAAAATAGAAATGAATTTCTTGACTGGATTGTCTCACTTAGGGGACCAACTTCTTTAATCATTTCTGAAAATAGACCAGTTCCACTTGATATTTCTTTAGTTGCTACAAACAAAATAACTAAACAATTTAGTGTTATAAAATCAACAAAAAATAAAAAAAATACACCAATTTTTAGATTTTCTAAACAGGTATCCAATTATACAAATCCTCAAAATCAACAACTTATTGATCACTTAAAGCAAACGAATTTACTACCTTCAATTCTATTTTATTTTTCAAGAGAAAAAGTAGAATCAAAAGCAAGACAATTAGCAAATGCATCTTCTGTCAGTGAATATAAAAATATAGTTAAAAAACAATTTGATCATATATTTAGCGATTTAGAAAATGAGGAATATTCACTCTTGAATTTGGATGAACATCTTTGGATGTGGTCAAGGGGAGTAGGCTTTCATCATGCTGGATTGGCACCAATAGTTAAAGAATTTGTAGAATACTTATTTTTAAATAAATACATTGATTACTTGTATGCAACAGAAACTTTAGCATTGGGTATAAATATGCCAGCTAAATCAATTATTTTGGAAAGGCTATATAAATATGATGGTGTAAAAACTAGATTAATTACACAATCAGAATTTTTACAACTTACTGGACGTGCGGGAAGAAGAGGTATTGATGATAAAGGCTATGCTTTTCTTTCATTTGATAAAAATATAAATAATGACTGGTATACAAATCTTTTTTCACTGGAATCAAGTAACCTGGATTCAGCTTATTCTGTTAATTATTTTTCTATTGTAAATTTACTTAAAATTCATAGTGTGGAAGACGCAGTAAAACTATTAAATAAAAGCTTTTTTTCTTTCCAGAAGAAATATAAAACAGAACTACTTGAAAAAGTTTTTTATTCAAAATATAAAATTCTTAAAGAACTTGATTTTTTTGATAATAGAAAATCGCTTGTGCTTTCTGATACACAAAGAGATAACTTAATTCCAGCTATATATTTATATGAACAAATGACTAAAAAATCTGAGGAGTTTTATATCATGTTTTTAGCATCGGGAATAACAAATGATGTAAGAAATTTATCTTTTAATGAAGCTCATGAAAAAGAGTACTCATCATTTGAATCATCATTAGAACTTTTAAATAAACTAGAAAATGTTAATAATCTAAAAAAGTATACAAATATAGATTTACAGTGGTTCAATATTATTAATGAATATAAAAGAAGCAACAATATTGAATATGTAGTTTCGAAGTTTAACTTAAATATTGGTGATTTTATAAAAGTAGCTAAGGAAATTTCTGAATTATCAAAAAAATTATACAAACTTTATGATGATGATGAGTTTTACAAGATACACAAAATGTTTGATAATAAATTAATACAAAAAACGATGTCATGAAAATCTATGTTGTTATTCATAATAAAAATTCACGAGGAAGAAACCTCAAAGAAGAATATATTGACAGTTTATTTTCATCATATAATTTGAAATACATTTATAAAGCAACTTATTCATATGAAGATTTAGATCAAACAATTAAATTATATAAGGATTCTTCTATCTATCAATATTGCACAATTGGAGGCGATGGTTCATTAAATTCATTAATTAATGCTCTTATGTTCAATAATATTTCAATGCCAGAAGTATCGGTACTACCTGCTGGTAGTGGTTCAGACTTTATCAGAACATTTGCAATTCCACAAAATATTGAAGACGCTGTAAGTCATCTTTCTACAAATAATTACTATGAAGTAGATGTTGGATATGTTAAAAACAAGACTGATGAAAAATATTTTGTAAATGTTTTAAATATTGGATTCTTAGCTGATAGTGTAGAAACTAGTGAAAAGCTTCCCAATCTTTTTAAAAGATTTAGATATCCATTAAGTTTTTGGTTGAAAATAATTAATGCAAAAGCTTCACAAACATATGTTGTGACAGATAGGGGAGAATTTAACAATAAAGCATTCAATATATCAGTATGTAATGCTCAGTATTTTGGAGGGGGGTGGAACATTTCCCCAAAATCTAGTCTCCAAGATGGACTACTAAATACACAAATATTTGCTGTTAGTAAATTAAAAGCAATGAAAATATTTTTTTTAGCAAAAAAAGGATTACACCTTAAAGAATCAGACGTTTTATTAAAAAAAACAAGCAATATAGAGCTAATCACAAAGCAAGGAATTGAAATTGATGGAGATTATTTTGGACATGGTCCAGCAGAGATATTTATTAAAAAACGTGCCATACGTTTTAAAATTTAGTAATATTTAAAAAGCATAAGGGAGTTTTATGGCTAAAAAAGAAACTGAAGAAATCGAAGAACCTACGCTTGAAGATCTTGAAGAAGACTCAGAAGAAGTTGAAACTCCTTCTGATGAAGAAGAAAAAGAGCAAGAGGTAGAAACAGAATCTTTAGAAGCTCGTGTTGAAACTGAAAAAAAAGCAGCTGATGATGGTGATGAGGCTGAAGGTTCATTTATGTCAGTAGATGCTGCTGAAAAGAGGAATGTTAAGAAATCCGATTTGAATTTAGACACTACAGCAGAAGATATAAAAGAGGATGAATTTACTTGTTCTGTTTGTTTTATGATTTTAGGCAATACTCAATTAGCAAAACCAAGAGCAAAAGTTTGCTTAGACTGTGTATAAACATTTTGATTTCAATAAAGAATTTTTATTAAAGCCTGTTGAAACCATCAATGAAGGGCTTCAAACACAATTTTTTCATGATCTTGACATAATTGATAAGGATATAGTTTATTACTATAAAACATTAAATTTAGAATACCCTTCTTTCTTTGAATTGATATGTGAAGAGATGCCAATAGGATATGTTAAAACTTTTATACAAAATCACTACAGAGTTTTAACTGAAATATATATAATCGAACATTTTCGACAATTAGGTTTAGGAACATTTATATTAAATTCAATTCGAACAGAAGTTAAAAAAAACAATTTACCTCTTAGGACAATTACATTACCAAGTGATAGGGTAGCTAAAAACTTTTACGAAGCTAGCGGGATAACTACCCGAGCACTTTTAATGGAGGAAAAACGTGATAAACCTCGCTTCAGATCTTGATGGAACTATCTATCTAGGTAGTAAATTAATAGATGGAGTAAAAGAAGCTTACAATACATTAATTCAAAATAATGTAAATATTATTTTTGTTACAAATAATAGTTCTCAATCTCCAGATGAATTAAAATTAAAATTAGAAAATCTTTTAAAATCCAATATAGATTTAGATAAAATTATTACCCCATTAAAACTGTTTAATTATTATGTCCATTATTCAAAATATAATTTGTATATCTATGGATCAGATAATTTAATAAAATTTTTAGGAAATTTAAATTATAGTGTTACTTCTTTATCAGAATCTGATGCAATTTTAATTGGAAGAAAAGATGAATATAATGAAAGTGAAATTAATAAAATTATTGAATCTGTTAAGAAGGGTAAATTAATATATTGCTTGAATAGAGATTTAACATTTCCTACAGAAGATAAAGAATTACCTGGTAATGGTGCAATAGTTAAGATAATAGAAGATAATTTAAATATTAAAATTAAATCATTTGGCAAACCAGATTATTTCTATACAAAATTTTTTATCGACTTACATCCTAAAATTGATTACGTAGTTGGTGATAGGGTTGATACAGATATACATTTTGGTAAAAAAATTGATGCTTATTCTATTTTAGTTAATTCAGGTGTAAAAAATTTTCTTCCAGAAGATGAAGCTGATTTGAGATTAAATTCTTTTTCAGACATTGTACCTTTTGTAATTTAGAAGTTTTAAGAATAAGTATCCTGTAATAAATCCACCAATATGTGCTTCCCATGAAATATTACTTGTAGTTACTGCTATAAAAATTTGTGAAATAAACCAAAAAATCATAAAATATTTGGCTTTTATTGTAGTTGGGAATAATATTCCAAATGGAACCAATACCAATAATTTAGCATTTGGAAATAAGTATACGTATGCTCCCATTAGTCCTGATACAACTCCAGATGCTCCAACAACAGTTATTAAACTATTTTGATTTAAGACAGTATGAAATAATATACTTGCTATTCCAATTATAAATAAAAATAATAAAAATCTAATTTTTCCTAACTTGTCTTCAACATTATTTCCAAATATCCAGAAACTCCATAAATTTCCAAGTATATGTATAAAATTTGCATGAAAAAAAGTTGAATAAATTACACCTAAGTAAACATTTTTTGAAGGGAATATTACATCGTTGCTGATTAAGTTACAGTTATTTTGGTAATACTGTTCGATAGAAATTGGATATCCAGTAATTATTTCACATGGAATTGCTGCAAATTCGTAAAAAAAATTAAATAATTCTATTTCTGATTTAGGTTGAATTAAAACATAAGCTAAAACAACTGAAAACATAAAAAATCTAGAAATAATGGGAGTATTTTTAGCAGGATTTATATCAGATATGGGTATCATTTTATCAACAGTATAAGTACGGTGTAATATAAATATATGAAAAAGATAGCAATAGTTTCTTCAAAGAAATATATTAGATCTAAACAATTTAAGAATCTTACTAAAACTTTAGATTCACAAAAAATAGAATATGAATATATAGACTTAGATAAAGATGAAGATCATAATAATTTAACACAAGATTCTGTAGTTCTCGGCTTGGGTGGAGATGGAACCGCTTTAAGAGCTATGAAACTTGGATGGATCCATCATATTCCTGTACTAAATATCGGTTCAGGAAGGATAGGATATCTCGTAAACTCTATAGAAGAAATTGACATCACAACACTTTCAACCAAAAGTAATAAAAAGTACTTAAAATCTAGAAGACCAATTATTCAAAATGGAAATGTAAACTCACCAGCATTCAATGAAATTGTTATAATAAAAAACTCACCAACTAGATTATTAGATCTAGAAATTGAAACTTATGACCAAAAAGTAAAACTTCGTGCTGATGGCATTATCATATCTACTTCTTTAGGATCTACTGCCTATAATTATTCTGCTGGTGGACCAATTGTTCAAACAAGTATAGATACATTGATAATTACTCCCATTTCCCCATTTACGAAATTCCCAAGATCAATAGTATTAGATAAGAAGAGTGCAATTAATGTCATGGTTGCAAAAAATCAAAACTACTCAATTCAATTCGATGGTATAGAAAATAATTCAAGCATATCAAATAAAGATGAATGTTATCAATATGTATTATCAGCAGATACTTTAGATGTATTTCACGAAAAAGATATTCCGAAATTAGATTTATTTTTAAATCAAATACTTAGATAACTCTTTAATTTAAAAATATTCCTGTTATTATTTTCACGTGACCAAATACATATTCGTCACTGGTGGTGTTGTCTCTGGTCTAGGCAAAGGGATTACTTCAGCATCCCTTGGTAACCTGCTCAAATCAAGAGGTCTTTCAGTAGTAAATCAAAAATTAGATCCGTATATCAATGTTGATCCAGATACTATGAATCCATTCCAACACGGGGAAGTATTTGTAACTGAGGACGGTGCTACAACTGATCTTGATTTAGGCCATTACGAAAGATTTACCGGCGTAAATTTAAGAAAAGATGCCAATGTAACTACAGGAAGTATTTATAGAAAAGTTATAGAGAGGGAAAGAAAGGGTGACTATTTAGGAGCAACAGTACAGGTTATTCCACACATTACTGATGAAATTAAAAGACGTATAAAAGGAATTTCAAATGATGTTGATATTCAAATTACTGAAATTGGTGGTACCGTTGGCGATATTGAGATTTTACCTTTCCTAGAGGCTGCAAGACAAATTAGGAAAGAGTTTGGTCAAGAAAATGTTATGTTCGTTCATGTAACCTTAATTCCTTTTATTGGACCAAGTACAGAGTTAAAAACAAAGCCTACACAACACTCTGTATCTATGTTAAGAAGTTACGGTATCAGTCCAGATATAATTGTCTTAAGATCTGACAGAGACTTAACTGATGAAATTAAAAATAAAGTTTCTTTATTTTGTGATGTAGATTTACAAAATGTTATTAATGCCCCAGATCTTTTAGACATATATGATGCACCTATCAAAATGCTTGATGAAGGTTTGGATTCTGCTGTAGATAAAAGATTAAATTTAAACACCCCTGAACCAGATCTTTCAAAATGGAAATCAATGATGTCTTTAAAAGAAGGTGTTACTAAAGATGTAAATATTGCAATACTTGGAAAATACTTTGGTTTACCGGATAGTTATATGTCAGTAGTCGAGGCATTAAAACACGCTTGTTTGCACAACAAGGTTAATTTAAATCTCCACTGGATTGATGCAGACAACTTTGATATAAATGAACTGTCCGTATTAAATGGAGTAGTAGTTCCTGGTGGTTTTGGCTATAGAGGTATAGAAGGCAAGATTTCAGCAATAGAATATATACGAAAAAATAATATTCCTTTCTTAGGTATTTGTCTCGGTCTGCAATGTGCTGTTATTGAGTTTGCAAGAAATGTATGTGGAATATCAGATGCAAATTCATCAGAGTTTTCACCGACTTCTAAAAATTCAATTATTGATCTTTTACCTAATCAAAATATAGAAAATGATGATATCGGAGCTTCTATGAGGTTGGGAACTTATCCATGTAAGATTCTTGATAATACTCATGCTCAAGAAATTTACAAAAATGAGATTGTTTATGAAAGGCATAGACATAGATATGAAGTAAATAATAAATATAGAAAAGAATTAGAAAAAAACGGATTAATTATTAGTGGTGTTTCTCCAGATGACGACTTGGTTGAAATGGTAGAGTTAAAAGAACATCCATTTTTCGTAGCTTCTCAATTTCATCCAGAGTTTAAATCAAGACCTTGGGATCCGGCACCAATGTTTAATTCATTTATTAAGGTATCTAAAGATATAGATATCCCAACAGAGAAAATTAATGACACATCAAAAGTTAGAGATTGAAGAATTAATTACCTCTTTTCAAGAATTTTTAATATATGAAAAGGGACTTTCGAAAAACACAGTAGAAGCTTATAAAAGTGATGCAACTAAATTTACTCAGTATGCTGATTTAAATAATTTAAATAAAAATGTGATGACAAATTATTTCTTAGAGTTGTCAGAATTTAATTATTCAAATGCTACAAAACAAAGAATGTATTCGTCTATTAAACAATATTTAAATTTTCTTGAAGTTAATGGAATTATTAATCACGTTGAGATTGAGGATATCCAATTCAAATCTGCCTTGAAACTTCCTGATGTTTTAAATGTTTCTGAAATCAATAAAATGATAAATTTTTATAATCATGATTCATTTTTAAACTCAAGAAACAGAACAATACTGGATTTTCTATACTCTACTGGAAGTAGGGTTTCAGAAGTTATTAATGTAAATCTATCAGATATTGATACAAAGGACTCATTTGTAAGGTTAGAAGGCAAAGGTTCAAAACAAAGAATTGTTCCGCTAGGCTCTTTACTTATTGATAACTTGATTGATTATATGAATATTCGTGATTCAAATATGAATTTTGAATCAAATAGGCTATTTCTTTCAAAATCTTTTAAAAAATTAGATAGAACTGCTGTTTTTAGGCTTATCAAGTCAACTGGGGTAAAACTTGGATTAAGTCATGATTTACATCCACATATCTTAAGACACTCAGCCGCTACCCATATGTTAGAAGGTGGCTGTGATTTAAGAACTGTTCAGGAATTTCTTGGACACAGCTCTGTTTCAACTACACAGATATATACTAAAGTTACAAAAGAATTTTTAGAAGAAGCTTTTACGGAAAGTCACCCAAGATCATGAAAGAATTTTTTATTAAAGCAAGAAGAGCTATAAGATTTTTATTTTATAAAAATATATCTATACAAGATCAATTAAAAGTTTCTCATATATTAGATGACTCTGAATTAGAGTTACTTTTTTGGAAACTTTCAAAAGCTGATAGACATCATTCTGTTGAAGTTATGTACAGAACAATGAAGAAAACATCTGACAAAGAAATTTTAAAACTTGCTTTATTGCATGACATCGGAAAATGTATATCTGAGTATTCTTGGATATTTCGAATTATGACAGAACTTGGCTTAATAAAATCTTTTAAATCTAATCTCTATTTAAATCATGAAAATATAGGATACGATCTTCTCAAAAGTCAGGATTTTAAAACAGATGTTTCTAAATTGTATTTCGATAAATTATTAAATAATAAGAATGAAATAATGGAATCAACTGATTATTAATGCAGTTAAATTATTTAGTTGAAAATTTACAATCCTTATTAATTAAATACTCATCTTCAAAAACTCAGATCGAAGAAAACCTTTACCAATTATTTTCTAGTTTAGATGAAAAAAATACTAGTAATGAAATAGAAAATCTTTCTGAATTTGTATTACTAGCATCATCTTTATTTGAATTAAAAGCTAAAAGAATGTTCCCACAAGAGTCAGATGTTGATTGGCTTGAAGAAGTACAAGTTTTAAAAGACAAAGATTTAGCATTTGCCCGACTTTTACAATTTAAAGCATTTTCAGAAATAGGTATAGCTTTAGCTTCGCGAATAAGAAAGCACGAAAATCGAATCGGTGCATTTAAGTATTATGCAACTAAAAACCTTTTTCCAAAGCCAGATATTGATTATTACATTGACGTAGATAAATTTACTAATATCGGTAATGAAGTATTTCGTAGATATAGAACTATTGAAGGTTTCAAGCACATTGACAAAGATTTACCTGATTTACAGGATGCAATTGATAATTTTCTTGAAGTAGTAAATTTGAGAATTAATACATCCTTTGATGAAATTATAAAAAATTTAGAATCATCAGAAGAAGCAGTTGCATTTTTTCTTGCTCTTCTAGAAGCTGTTAGATGGGGTTTTGTAACCGCAGTACAAGATAAAGAAACTATTAATATAGAAAAAAACAATGAATTATAAAAAAATTATTACAGCAATTCTTCTGGTTAGTGATGGCCCTGTTGACCATATTTATTTTGAAGATAATTTTGATATTTCAAAAAAAGAACTAATTAGTCTGTTCACTGAAATAAATTCAGATTTAAAAATTAATGATTTTGGATTTGAAATTAATTTTAATGACATTGAAGCTGATTTGTTAACATTAGAATCGGTTACTCAAGAACTAAAAGATTTTAAACCACCTTCAATATTGAGAGGTTTGTCTACACCAGCGCTTGAAACCCTTTCAATAGTTGCATATGAACAACCTGTTACTAAGTTAAAAGTTTCAGAAATTAGGGGAGTGGAGTCTGAATCCTCATTAAAAACACTTGAAGCAAGGGGTTTAGTCAGTAAATCTGGAATTTTAGATGTGCCTGGATCTCCACATTTATACATAACAACTAAATTATTTCTTGAAAAGTTAAATATTGTTTCATTAAATGAGTTACCTATATTGGGAGATTATTTTCAAAACCCAAATGAAGAAGAGTAATCTAGTTGAGATTAAATAAATTTATTGCTCAAAATTTTGATATATCTAGACGAAAAGCAGATGAATTAATATCTTCAGGAGAAGTATTTGTTAATCAAAATTTAGGTACATTAGGAATGAGCGTCAGCTCTTCAGACAATGTAAAGGTAAGTGGGCAAAAACTTCAACATAATAAAAAACATGAATATTATAAATTTTATAAACCAAAAGGTTATATTTGTTCTCATGAAAAACAAGGAAAATCACCAATAATATTCGACCTAATTGGTATGGATTATCTTAAATTTGGTGGTCGGCTAGATAAAGATTCAGAAGGATTAATGCTGCTTAGTACAGACGGAGATTGGTTAAATTCTATATTCCATTCGAGAAATAAAGTAGAAAAAAAATATATAGTTAAAGTAAAATCTCCCTTGAGTAAGAGTAAAAAATTTAAAAGAAATATTAATCATAATGGAGATATATTAAGAATTAGGAACTTAAAAATCTTAAATAAATATACATTTGAAGTTACATTAAATACTGGAAAAAACCATGAAATAAGAAGAATATTTCGATTTAATGGTTTAGATATTACTGAGTTAAAGAGAGTTAAGGTTGGTAATTATCAACTTAATAATATTGAAAAGGGTAATTTAGTTAAAATAGAAGTTAATGAATAAACAATTAATTACTATTGATGGTCCTTCAGGAAGTGGTAAAACTACTATAGGTAAACTATTAGCAAAAGATCTAAATTTAACATTCTTTTCATCAGGGGCAGTATATAGAGTTATAACGAAACATTATTTAGAAAACAAAACTTTAAATTTTGATAATCTAGATATTTTATCAACAGATCCAATAGAGTTTCAAATAGATACAAAACATTATTTTGAAGAGGACCTTTATTCACCAGAGATTAATGATAAAAGTTCGGAACTTGCACAACAATTAGAAATTAGAACAATTGTTGAAAATATACTTAAATTTATATATGATTCATCTAAATTTGGGTTAGTTATTGAGGGAAGAGACATGGGAAGTGTTGTTTTCCCAAACAGTAAAAATAAAATTTATTTAGACTCTTCAAAAAAAATTAGATCCAAAAGAAGAATGACTCAGTCTAATAATATTGAGACTGAAGAAGACCTTACTAATAGAGACCAGAGAGATTCCACTAGGGAACATTCACCTTTAGTAATACCTGATGGAGCAATAGTTATTTATAACAATGATGTTACTGTTGATGAAGTATTAGAAAAAATTAAAGAGAAGTTAGAGCTTCCGTAGCACTCCAATTTTTATCATTTAATATCCCATTTTTCTTTTCAGGAATACGTTCAGATTGATTAAAATTTTCTAGGAATGAAGAAATTAACTTTACATTATTTCTTAACTCTTTTGGTAGTGGAAAGTATTCGCTTTCATTTTTATGGTTAAAGTCAATAATTTGATCAGGTTTTAATTCCTTGATAATATCAAAAACTAAATGATCTGGTGCAGATGCTCCTGCAGTTATGGCAATATTTCCATCAATATTAATATTTTTTAGATCATCCGTATCTTCAATTCTGTATGATTTGATATTTTTACTTTCAACCATTTTCACTAGTGCTTTTGTGTTACTTGAATTTTCTGAACCTACAACTAAAACAGAATCTACATTTGGTAGTACCTCTAGTACTGCACTTTGCCTATTTGTTGTTGCATAACATAAATCACTTTTTCTAGGCATGTTTAAATTTTTAAATTTATCTTTTGAGCTCATCATTATTGGTTCCCATTCTGATATAGCAAGAGTAGTTTGAGCTAATAAAGCGGTATCTCCATCTATATCTAACTTATCAACATCATCAATATTTTCAACTAAGTGCATATTTTGGGGAGAAACACCTAAAGCTCCTATAGCTTCATCATGATTTTTATGCCCCACATATATAACTTGAATACCTTTATCTGTATATCTTTTAGCTTCATGATGTACTTTCGTAACAAGTGGGCATACCGAATTTATTGTCAAGGAAGCTTTGTTATTGAATGCATTTTCAACAGAAGGTGAAGTCCCATGAGCTGAAAGCATGACTACAGCATCATTCGGGATTTCAGCAGGGTTTTCCACAAAAATTACATTATTATTTTTAAACTTCTCCACTATCCATTTGTTGTGAACTATTTCGTGGTAACAATAAATTGTTTCATCATATATTTTTAACATCCAAGAAAGTGCTTTTATAGCCATTTCTACACCGGCACAAAAACCTCTTGGCGTTACTAAATAAACTTTATCAACCATATAGTTAGAATAGCTATA
>TARA_B100001175_G_scaffold317761_1_pt1 | contig 12087 bp, 7 predicted proteins | sample TARA_B100001175 | Tara Oceans TARA_B100001175
GGGTCCTTTTTTCGCAAAACTTCGATATCTTTTAGGACTTTTCCAGATTCTTTATCGATACAGGTAGCATGAATCCTCACTTCTGAAAGCACAACTAATGGTTGCCCCCCTGTATTAGCTTTTAACCTCTCCTTAGCTTGTTCCTCTGAAGCTCTAGTTTCATGCGCAGCAGTAATCCATACATGATTTCCAACTATCAGAGGAGATGACCAACCACGACCAGGCAACTCGGCTCTCCAAGCTATGTTTTTAGTTTCACTCCATTCAATTGGCACTTTGGACTCAAATGCAATGCCTTGCCCGTTTGGACCACGCCATTGAGGCCAATCAGCATTTACAGATGGCCTAATAGTTAAAAAAGCAAATAGTATAGTAAAAAAAGTTAGTTTTATCATAATTAATCAATTAGCTCTTAATTTGGTTAAGAAAGTTTAGATAGTCAGGAGAGACGAGCAACCTTTCTTCTACTACATTTTAATTGGAATGATCAGTTTTGCTTGCTAAGAGGGTAATATACCATTAGCCCAAGTCGCGTTAGATGGAGAGAAATTCACTAATAGAATCCAGCCGCATGGTAGTTAAGTTAGGAACCGGTATACTAACCGGCCCTAACAAACAGATTGATCCCAATCAAATTGAACAGTTGGTCGGGCAAGTTGCAGCACAGCAAAAAGATGGACGTGAAGTTATTGTTGTATCCTCAGGAGCTGTTGGTGCAGGTATGGGTGTTCTAAATATCAACAAGCGACCGACCGACTTATCCGATCTTCAAGCTTGCGCTGCTGTAGGGCAATCAGCCTTGATGGCTACCTATTCAAAACTTTTTTCCAAATACAATTTAAAGGTAGCACAAGTACTACTGACACATGACGACTTAGAGGATAAAGAGAGACATCTAAATGCACGCAACACACTTGTGTCTCTTCTTGAAAAAGGGGTTATACCTATCGTTAACGAAAACGATGCAGTTAGTTATACTGAATTGAAGTTTGGAGACAACGACTGGCTGGCTTCATTAGTAGCTTGTTTGCTGCCTGCAGATTTGCTTGTAATCCTTACAACTGTTGATGGCTTAGTAGAAAACTTTGGGAAAAAAAATCCACATACAATTTCAATCGTTGAAAAAATAGATGCCGACATTCAAAAACTTGCTGGAGGAACATTAAGCAATATGGCAGTTGGAGGTATGGAAGCAAAGATTCGTGCTGCTAAGATGACGGCTCGAACCGGTATCCCACTCGTAATTGCCTCAGGAAAAAAGAAGAAAGTAATAAACAACATCATTGAAGGTAAAGATGAGGGAACCTTTTTTGTACCACGAACTGACAAGCTTAAGGGGCACAAACGCTGGATAGCATTCTTTCATCATCCAAAAGGATCACTTTGGGTAGATGATGGAGCTCGAAACGCACTTAGAGACAAAGGTAAAAGTTTACTTCCGCCTGGTGTATCTCAATGCATTGGAGAATTCAACAAAGGAGAAGTCGTGAGGATTTGTGATCTAGAAGGCACAGAGTTTTCTCGTGGAATCAGCCGATATAACTCTGATGAGATACGGGCAAGAAAATTGAAAAGTGTAGAAATCGTCCATCGCAACGACTTAGTTATACTTTAAAATGTCTGCAAAAAGAAAGAAAAGGGGATCTGCGATTAATGATTTAATTGAAGTTATGGAGCGACTTCGAGCTCCAGATGGTTGCCCTTGGGATCGTGAACAGGATCACAAGTCGATTCGATTTCATGCCGTAGAGGAAGTATATGAGCTTATTGATGCTATTGAAATGGATGATGATGATGAAATGCTCGAAGAATGCGGCGATTTACTTCTTCAGGTCGTATTTCATTGCCAATTAGCAAAAGAACGCAACGCATTTGATTTTGAGAAAGCTGCACGCTCAATTACTGATAAATTGATTCGTAGACACCCACATGTCTTCGGTGACTCTGATGCAGATAACGTCGATGCAGTCTGGGCGCAGTGGGAAAAAATTAAAAGAGAAGAAAAGAAAGGAACACAACACGAACGACCATCAGTACTTGACGGAATTCCACGCCACCTTCCTGCACTACAGCGAGCCGAGAAACTTGTGAAAAAAGCGCGTAAGAATGGTCTCTCTAAGATTCCATTGGCCAAGCCCATAAAGCAACGCTACACCAAGGCAAGCCTTAGCAAGGAACTTTTTGCTCTCGCTGAGTATGCTCAGAACAAAGGCTGGCAACCAGAGGCGCTTCTACGTGCAGAAACTAAAAAACAAGAAAAAGCGCTTCGAAAAAAAGAGTCTCGCATTTCAAAATAGACTGCATTTAGTTGAGGATATTTTTGAAATCTTTAATTGGTATTATAAGTTAATTATAAATCAAAAACTCAGCTCTGCGTTTATAAAATCTCTCTAAACCTGGCTGCCAAATTTTCTTAATCTGTTCGATAGTCTTACCTTCTTTAATCGCTTTAATAGTAGGCGGATGACAAAGCAATCGGTTAACCTTAAGCAATGGAAACTGCTTCGGATAAATCGAATACAACTCACGTGCAATATCAATCCCTAACAAAACCGGCTTAAGTTTGGTTCGGTCGGTAATGATAATATTAACTCCGCCACATGCTTTCGATTGATGGACACTTGCACTTGGAGTAAATCTAATAGGTACAAACATTACTCCTTCTTGGCCAAGAGCATTTAGACGTTTGGCTAAAAGCACATCATTTATATAAGGCGCTCCTATCACTTCAAAAGGGGTATCTGTTCCTCTGCCTACAGAGAGTGCTGTCTCAAGCAACCCTATACCAGGATAGAGCATCGCCTGTGTAATATTTCGCATATTGGGTGACGGATTCGTCCATGGTTGACCAGTTTTTTCAAATGTCTGACTTCGAGACCACTCTTGTATTTTTACTACCTGCAATTTTACATTATAAGATCGTTCACTGTTAAACATCTGAGCCAACTCCCCGACAGTCATTCCATGCTTAACCGGAATATCATGAAACGCAATAAAGTCAGTTTTTCCCAATCTTACAGGGCCTTCAACCTTCGCAGCTCCAATTGGATTTACACGATCTAACACAATGAACTTAACGCCAGCTTCGCCAGCTGCCTCCATTGCAAGACCCATAGTTGAAATGTAAGTATAAAATCTGCAACCAATATCCTGAATATCAAAAATTAGAGAATCGATCCCGGAAAGCTGATCCTTCAAAGGTTTACGATTATCTCCATAAAGACTGAAAATCTTTAGTCCAGAATTTGCATCAGTAGCGTCCGCTACTTTCTCGTCAAGATTTCCATAAAGACCATGTTCAGGACTAAAGAGAGCTCTTAATTGGACATGCTTTGCTGTCAGCAAAAAATCAAGCGTTGAATTACGGTTGCGATCGTGACCGGTGTGATTTGTAATCAGTCCTACTCGGCTACCTTTAGGCAAAATATCCGGCCTCATCCGCAGAGCATCTGCTCCGTTAAGGACGGCCTTATGGGAAATTACCCGAGCTGAATCACTAGCCCCAAATGAAAAATGCCGCAAAGACTCTGCAGCAAGAGTTGCTACTTTTCTGCGGAGACCAATGACATTTCCACTACCATCAGGATGAACACGGCTTGTCATAAGAACCACAGAAGTACCAGTGCTTGGATCGATCCAAATTGAGCATCCAGTCCAACCTGTATGCCCATAGCTGCCCAAATCAAAATGATTACCACGTGGGCTTGAATACGGGGAAGAAATATCCCAGCCTAAACCCCTTTGAATCTTAATGTCTGGAGCCGTTTGTGATGTCGTCATCAATTCGATAGTTTCTTTACTAAAAATACGTCGACCACCGGAATTACCATTATTTAACATCATTGATGCAAATACCCCAAGGTCTTTAGCAGTAGTAAACAAACCCGCATGACCAGCAACACCTCCCATACGTCTTGCAGTAGGGTCATGCACTTCACCGTGCAAAATAATTTCACCTAGTTTTTCAGTTGGAGCGATATTGCCTAGTTTTTCTGAAGACGGCTGGAATCCCGTGTCCCTCATTCCCAAAGGCTGGAATATATTTTTCTTAGCAAACTCATCTAAACTATGACCAGAAGCCAGCCGAACAATTTCGCCAAGCAAAATGAAATTTATATCGCTGTAAACGAATCGAGTATTCGGCTGGAAAGTAATTCGCTCAGCCTTGGCTTTTTCAATCGCTGTTTCAACTCCAATCCATTCCTGTCGCAATGAAAGACCTGGACGGAGGCCTGATGTGTGCGTCAATAAATGGCGTATTGTAATAGCTCCTTTTCCATTCTTCTTGAACCCTGGAATCCACCGATTCACCTTATCGTTAAGACTTATTTCACCTTGCTCAACTAACAAAGCTATCGAGGGAGCTGTAGCAATTACCTTCGTAAGAGATGCTGCATCAAAAATCGTTTCATATTGCATGGCGGAACGCTTCGGCTTGATACTTTTATCACCATAAACCTTTCTATAAACATGACCACTGTTTGCAATACGCAAAACTGCACCCGGAGCCTTTCCATCACCAATTGCCTCCAAAATAGCCGCATCAATCTCTTTGAGCTTGGTCAAACGAAACACTGAAGACAACGGCACCGTTTTGACTGATTTACCTAGGCTGGTATTTTTAGGAGTGGTCTCGCAAGACGCAAGTGCTAACAAAAGAACAAATCCAAAAAAAAATGAAATTAACTGATTCATGCGCTTGACCAAAAGTAACGCTCATTTTGATTTTGCCCAAGCGCAACGTTTCGCTCGACCAAAACAGACAAATTATAGTATAAATTTTTAGCTTTTTTGCATCCTATGTCGCTGGCGAGCAACATCTTTAACACTTCTCTAGGCCGGAAATACTTAATGGCTCTATCCGGTGCTGGACTATTCGGATTTGTAGTCGTTCACATGCTCGGCAACTTAACAATTTTTGCTGGCCCTGCTGCCATTAACCAATATGCAGCTAAGCTACATAGCTTGGGGCCTCTATTGTGGATTGCTCGACTAAGCCTTTTAGGAATGGTTGGTATTCATATTTGGGCAGCTATAAAATTATCCTCTGAAAATAAGAGAGCTCGTAAGTTCCAATACGAGGGGACAATTGAACCTGTCGATTCACATCGTAAAAGCGAAATCGTTTCTCGCTATGCAGCACGAACCATGATTTACAGCGGATTGATAATTGCTGCATTTGCATTTTATCATTTAGCTCACTACACATGGAAGGTGCCACAAATCAACGGACTTAATAATATCGACTTCGAAACATTCTACGTTCATGATGTAAATGCAGGTGAAAAACAAATAGCTTACACAACTGCCTTACCGGAAGGGGTAGGAAAAGAAGGTGAAAATGCTGTTGATGTTTACAGAATGGTCACAAGTGGTTTTGGAGTTTGGTGGATATCTATTTTTTATATTATCTCTGTAGGATTGTTGTGTATTCATTTGAGCCATGGCTTAAGTGCTATGTTTCAATCTATCGGTATTAAGTCCAAAGCATCACAAAAACTGATAAACCGCTTCGCTTTAACTGCAGCTTTGCTACTTTTTGCAGGCTACGTCTCAGTTCCAATTAGCGTACTGTTTGGATTCTTATAATAATATGGCCATAAAAAAGAAAAAAACTCCGACCAAGGCCAAGACTGTTAAAACAAACAGCAGAACATCAAAGGTTATTTTAGATTCTAAAATACCAGCTGGACCAATTGCTGATAAGTGGGATAAACATCGTTTTAACCTAAAGCTAGTTAATCCTGCTAACAAAAGAAAATACGAGGTCATTGTTGTGGGCAGCGGTTTGGCGGGTGCCTCAGCTGCAGCATCACTTGCCGAATTGGGTTATAAAGTTAAGTGCTTTTGCTATCAAGATAGTCCACGTCGCGCTCACTCAATAGCAGCTCAAGGAGGAATAAATGCCGCAAAAAATTATCAAAATGATGGGGACTCAGCATACCGACTTTTTTATGACACAGTAAAAGGCGGTGATTACCGTTCCAGAGAATCAAATGTATATCGCCTCGCTCAGGTAAGTGTAGACATAATCGATCAATGCGCAGCACAAGGTGTGCCCTTTGCTCGCGAGTATGGAGGATTACTCGCTAATCGATCTTTTGGTGGAGCACAAGTAAGCAGAACATTCTACGCTCGAGGTCAAACCGGACAACAATTACTTCTAGGAGCATATTCAGCACTAAATAGACAAATCAGTCTAGGAAATGTGGAAATGCATACCCGATCTGAAATGCTCGATGTAGTGATGATTGACGGGCATGCAAAGGGTATTGTAGTTCGTAATATGATATCAGGAGAAATCAGCCGACACGCTGCTCATTCAGTAGTGCTTGCAACTGGTGGATATGGTAATGTTTTTTTTCTATCCACTAATGCGATGGGGTGCAACGTAACAGCATCATATCGAGCTTATAAACGTGGAGCTTGCTTTGCTAATCCTTGTTTCACTCAGATTCATCCTACTTGCATTCCAGTAAGCGGAGATCACCAAAGCAAGCTCACTCTTATGAGTGAGTCACTTAGAAATGACGGCCGAGTCTGGGTACCTAAAGACAAAAAAACTGCAGAAAAAATCAGAAAAGGAGAACTATCCCCAAATGATATCTCAGATAAAGACAGAGATTATTTTCTGGAACGTAAATACCCTAGCTTTGGCAATCTTGTGCCTCGTGATGTAGCATCTCGAAATGCTAAAGAAGTATGTGACGAGGGAAGAAGTGTGGTTTCTTCTGGTTTAGGGGTTTATTTAGATTTTGCTGATTCTATTAAAAGAATGGGAGAAAATACCGTTCGCGAACGCTACGGTAATCTTTTCGACATGTATGAAAAGATTACTGGCACCAATGCTTATCAAAATCCAATGACAATTTATCCTGCTGTCCACTATACAATGGGCGGTCTTTGGGTTGATTATAATTTAATGAGTAACCTACCAGGGCTATTCGCTATCGGAGAAGCAAACTTTTCAGATCATGGAGCAAATCGTCTTGGGGCCAGCGCTTTGATGCAAGGCTTAGCAGATGGTTATTTCGTTTTACCTTACACAATAGGTCAATATTTAGCTGAAAATGGAATTAGTGACCGCCCAAGCATTGATGATTCGGCATTCTCCGTTGTTCAGGATGAAGTTGAATCACGAATTGAAACTCTGCTTTCAATTAAAGGAGATCGTACGCCTACCTCATTTCACCGTGAATTGGGACAAATCATGTGGGACAAATGCGGTATGGCTCGTAACAAGGAAGGATTGGAAGAAGCTTTACTTACAATTCCGAAACTTCGAAAAGAATTTTGGCAAAATCTCTCTGTTCCAGGGAAAAATACTGCCCTCAATCAAAGTCTCGAACACGCCGGACGTGTTGCAGATTTTCTAGAGTTTGGGGAATTGATGTGTCGTGATGCATTACAACGCGAGGAGTCCTGCGGTGGCCACTTTCGTGAAGAACATCAAACACCTGAAGGAGAAGCAAAACGAAATGATGATGACTTTTCCTACGTTTCTGCCTGGGAGCATAAAGGAGAGAACAAAAAACCTCAGTTACATAAAGAAAATCTTGTCTACGATGAGGTAAAAATGACACAAAGGAGCTACAAGTGATCAGTGAAACAATGAATTTAAAACTCAAAGTATGGCGTCAGGATAATGCTGAAGATGAAGGTCGCTTTGAACATTTCGAGGCCCTCGACATAAGCCCAGACATGTCTTTCCTAGAGATGCTGGACGTAGTGAATGAAGGGATTATTTCAGACGGAGATGAAGCTATTGCATTCGACTCCGATTGCCGAGAGGGTATTTGCGGTACATGCTCAATGGTTATTAATGGAGTTCCTCACGGAGGCCAAAAGGGAACTACAGCTTGCCAACTGCACATGAGGCACTTCAATGACGGAGACACCATTGTTATCGAACCATGGAGGGCTACAGCATTCCCAGTGCATCGAGACCTTATCGTCGACCGTTCTTCCTTTGATAGAATTCAACGGTCTGGAGGATTCATTAGTGTGCGAACTGGAAGCGTCCCTGATGCAAATGCAACGCCAGTGGCAAAAGAGAACTCTGATCTAGCAATGGATGCGGCACAGTGTATTGGTTGTGGAGCCTGCGTAGCTGCCTGTAAAAATGCTAGTGCCATGTTATTTGTAGCAGCAAAAGTATCACACCTTAGCCTTATGCCTCAGGGTCAACCCGAACGCAACCGTCGAGCATTAGCCATGGTAAATCAAATGGATGAAGAAGGCTTTGGTAATTGTAGCGTAAATGGTTCCTGCGAAGCAGTTTGCCCAAAAGAAATTTCCCTAGATTTCATTGCCAGAATGAATCGTGAATACGGCAGGGCTCTGCTTAAAAAAGGTTGCAGTTAACAAGTTGTAACTTTGTTAATGTCACGAAAGCACATCGTGAATCACATTACCATGGACATCAGTTAGTCTTCGCTCGAATCCATTATGATAAAAAGTGAGGCGTTCATGGTTTAAGCCAAGTAAATGAAGTATAGTGGCATGCAGATCATAGACTGAAGAAATATTCTGCTCCGCTTTCCATCCAAATCTATCAGTGGCACCGTAGCTGTATCCACTTTTAACACCTGCCCCTGCAAGCCATGCAGTGAATCCATCAGGGTTATGATCGCGTCCACTAGCACCCTTTTGAAAAGTAGGCATCCGTCCAAATTCGGTGCACCAAACAACCAAAGTCTCATCAAGCAGACCGCGCTGCTTCAAATCACGAATAAGCGCTGCGGCTGGTTGATCTAACACAGGACCATGTTTTGAATATTGCTGCTGCAATGCTTTGTGACCATCCCAATTACTTACACCTTCGCCACCGGTTTGGTAGGCGCCATTAAAAAGCTGGACAAATCGCACACCCTTTTCAAGGAGACGACGAGCAAGAATACAGTTCTTTGCAAAACCAGACTTGATAGGATTACTCACATCGTCAGCTCCATACATTTTCATGGTAGTGCTATTTTCCGTGGAAAGATCGCTAACTTCCGGGACACTGAGCTGCATGCGAGCGGCGAGCTCATAACTGGATATACGGGCAGCCAGCTCGGTATCTCCTGGAAATTTTTCCAAATGTTTCTCGTTAAGTCTCTGAAGGAAACTTCGGGTAGCTGAATCTGTTTTAGCACTCACACCGTAAGGACGGACTAAATTACGCAGTGGTTTTGTAGCATTAAAATCAGTACCCTGAAATGCTGCAGGCAAGAATCCTGGGCCCCAATTATTAACACTACTCTGAGGTGTTCCTCGAGGGTCCGGTATTGCCACATAGGAAGGCAGCTCTTCATTTTCAGATCCAAGTGCCCAAGTCACCCAAGCGCCCATACTTGGGAAACCATCAAGGGTATAGCCAGTGGACATAAAATTTTCTCCTGGACCATGGGTATTCGTCTTACCTGTAAGCGAGTGTATAAAACATAATTCATCTGCTAACTCGCCTAATTGTGGGACTAAATCAGAAATCATCTTTCCTGTCTGCCCCCGTGGTTTGAAGTTCCAAGGGCTCTTGATGAGGTTGCCCTGTTCACCTTGAAAAGTTTTAAGATTTTCTCCACCAGGCATAGGTTGACCATGAAACTTGATCAGATCTGGCTTGTAATCAAACGTGTCAAGTTGGCTGCATGCACCAGAACAGAAAATCACAATTACATTTTTTGCAGATGGTGAAAAATGAGGATTACGAGCCGAAAAAGGTTTAGTAGGTTCAATGTTTGGCCTTATGGGTTCATTGGAAGCCAACAAACCATCCCTAGCCAATAAGCTAGTCAAGGCAATCCCCCCCAGCCCTTTGCCGGTGTCTTTTAAAAAATTACGACGATTTAAAAAGGAATTCATTTCTTAAGGAACAAAAACAAACTCATTTGAATTGAATAAAGCCCTAGTAAACTGGGACAAACCCTCGGATTCAATAAAAGCTGAAGAGCTGTGCACTTCAGACTTTGAAGGGGAACGGTTAAAACACAATTCAAATGCATGTTTCACTTGAGCCACTGTGTTAGAGCCAACGTCCCTTTTAAGGCGATATGAAAAAATTTCAGCTTGTTGCATTAAGAATGTGCTATTAAGGAGGTTCAATGCTTGCAAGGGAGTAGTAGACCGGGAGCGCTTTGGAACACTTTGACTTGCATCCGGACAGTCAAAAACTCCGAATACACTTTCCTGCTCCTGCCTTACTTTAGTCATAAAAATCATACGACGCCAGTCAGAGGGGCCATAAGATTTTTTAGGAAAAAAATGGCGAACATTCTCCATCTGAACCTGAAAACCATTAAAGCCTGGACCGCCAGATTTAAGATTCAAAACACCGCTCATCATAACAACACTATCTCTAATTGCTTCAGCGGCCAAACGACGAATAGGATACCTCCAAAGCAATCGGGTAGATGCATCAATTTTCATGGCTTCAATATTAGGTCGACTACTTTGCTGCCAAGTTTTCGAGTTTAAAATCAGCCGATGAATATGCTTGATTGACCAATCATTTTCCATGAACTCCACTGACAACCAATCAAGCAATTTGGGATGAGTTGGGCTCATTCCATTGATACCAAAATCACTTGGAGTACCTACAATTCCATCTCCAAAATGAAACTGCCAAAGTCGATTAACTAAAACGCGAGAGGTTAAAGGGTTATCCGGACTTGCTATCCAATCTGCTAACGCTAAACGACGCTGCTGTTCAGGTTCTGATCGACTAAGGTTTAGAGATGCAAATGCTGAAATAGCACCAGGAGAGACCTCTTCTCGTTTGGCATCCGGATCGCCGCGATAAAGCAAATACGTAGCTTTTGGCTGTGTGAAATTTCCCGCATAAACTTTATTCTGATTTTGCAAATCAACCAATTGCTTCTCAATAACTTTAAGCTCAGAAAGCATCATTTTGCCTTTTTTAGCTTCCTTTTGAGGAAATCCAGAAAATTCATATAATGCATTTTCTTGATTATCTTTTAGAAAAGGCTTGCGATCCGATGAACTGGAAACCTGAACCCATTCATCTGCATTTAATGCCACTTCAATTCGATATTTTACAGCAAGTCGGTCACTAAATTTTCCTTCACGGTCTCTAGCCCATTCGATTCGGTCAATTCGTTCAACTTTAGGGAATTGAATTTGTATCCAACCTGTAGATTCAGCAGCAATCCAACTTTTAGAATTTCCATAAAGACCATCATTTATATGTTCCAACTTATGAAATGGGTGAATGAAATCTCCAGATGAAGTCGCAATGGCTCCTGTGCTAGCCAAAGCAACATTGTCCTTATCTGAAAATATCTCTAACTCATCGATGCACGGTTGAGAAGAATTCGACCTATCAATGTTGAACCGCACAATCTTAGCTTTTATAGCCGGAAATTTTTCCTCATTATAAGTAAAACTAACAGGTTTTCGAAGTGCTCCTGATTTTGGAATGAACCTAGATAAACTTTCCTTAAGCCTTACTTTCTCTGCCTTTTTTTGTTGGATTTCTCTCTTAATTTTTTGGCTTAATTTGAGCGATCTATCCCCATGTGAAACGCCTGCAAATATTGCTTGCATAGAATAGTAGTCCTTCTGAGAAATAGGATCAAACTTGTGATCATGGCAACGCGCACAGCCTGTAGTAAGTCCAAGGAATGTTGTGCCTGTTGCATTAATCATATCGTCAAGTTCATTCATTCGTTGCATTTTGCCAAGTTTGGGATCTTGCCCCTTAACAATATCATTTGGTCCCGCAACCAAAAACCCGGTGCCAATACCCTGACCTAAAGCGTCTCCAACAAGTTGTTCCCGAATAAACTGATCATAAGGTTTATCAATGTTAAGGGAATCGATCACCCAATCTCTGTAATGCCATGCGTTAGGCCGCTCTCGATTGGTTTCAAAACCAGTCGTTTCACCAAAACGAACCAAGTCTAACCAATGGCTAGCCCAACGCTCTCCATAACGCTGACTAGCAAGCACCTTTTCAATTAATCGAGAAAATGCATCAGGTGCTGAATCATGAATAAATTCTTGAACTTGCTCTGGTGTAGGAGGCAATCCATGCATGATAAGATACAAACGTCGAACAAGTGTTATTCGATCTGCAACCTTTGAATG